>Ga0116171_10005356_pt1 | contig 11289 bp, 7 predicted proteins | sample AD_JPNHW2_MetaG_FD_89798 | JGI IMG/M metagenome (GOLD analysis project Ga0116171, IMG submission 89798) | Active sludge microbial communities of municipal wastewater-treating anaerobic digesters from Japan - AD_JPNHW2_MetaG | ecosystem: Engineered > Bioreactor > Anaerobic > Digestate | place...
GCAGTCCGCAACTCTACACACTATGGAATAGCCGGCTATTACGCTACAATGGCTTCTCAAAAAAATATGATCGGTATAACCGGCACAAACGCGAGGCCGTCAATTGCTCCGACTTTCGGGATTGAAAACATGCTCGGCACAAATCCCCTTGTATTCGGAATACCTACAGATGAGGAGTTTCCATTTGTACTGGACTGCGCAACATCAGTAAGCCAGAGAGGAAAGATTGAAGTTTATGCCAGAACCGGAAAGAGTATGCCAAAAGGATGGGTAATAGACAGAAAAGGGGAATCAACAACCGATTCAGTTCAGGCTCTAGGTGACCTCATCAAAGGTACCGCAGCTCTTACTCCGCTCGGGGGGATAGGTGAAGACGGCGCCGGATTCAAAGGATACGGATACGCTACAGTTGTTGAAATTCTATCAGCGGCACTTCAGGGTGGAAGTTTCTTAAAGATGCTCACAGGTTTTGAGAACGGCAGGAAAGTTCCTTACAAACTCGGTCATTTCTTTATGGCTATAAATATTTCACACTTCACTGAAGTCAATGACTTCAAAAGAATCACAGGAGAAATATTAAGACAGCTCCGCTCATCAGAAAAGATGCCCGGCGCAGAGAGAATATATACCGCAGGCGAAAAGGAATATATCGCGCGTCTCGAAAGAGAAGGGAAAGGTGTCCCGGTTGGAGAAGAACTTCAGAAAGAGATGATCCAGATGAGAGACGCAACAGGATTGAGCCAGTACCGCTTCCCGTTTGAAAAATAATATATATTTCAATGGAAAGATGTGATATCGCAATAATCGGTGCCGGAGCTGTGGGACTTGCCGCGGCTCAGGAACTGTCTAAAAAATTCAGGAACATTGTTGTTTTTGAGAAAGAGGATTCTTTCGGAAAGCATACAAGCAGCCGTAACAGCGAGACTGTCCACTCCGGCATATACTATCCTCACGGGACGCTGAAAGCTGAACTTTGTCTCCGCGGAAACGGGCTCATTTACAGGTTCATGAAAGACAATGACATTACTTTCATGAACTGTGGAAAATATATTATTGCATCCTCTCAAGACGAAATACCGGAAATAGAAAAACTCCATGCAAACGGAATAAAAAACGGCATCCCCGGAATCAGAATCGCTGAAGGAAGCGAAATAGAGGAACGGGAACCGCAGGTTAAGGCAATTGCCGGAATATATATACCAACCGCTGGAATAATGAACTCTTATGCGCTCATGAAGAGGCTCGAAACTCTCGCTAAAGATAACGGAGTTCTCTTCGCATACAGAACAGGTGTAAGCCGGATTGCAAAAAAAAGTTCAGGCTATGAAATCGAATCGGAAGACGGGCATTCAATTCATGCGGATATAGTAATAAACTGCGCGGGATTATTCTCCGATAGAATTGCTTCCATGGCCGGAATTGACACAGATCGTTCCTCATATAATTTAAGTTTCTGCAAAGGGGAATACTACAAATCAGATAACGTAAAAAAAATGAACATGCTCATATATCCCGTACCGTCTCCCGATGGCCGGTCTCTTGGAATACATAACAGACTCTTCACAGATGGAACAGTTGCTTTCGGTCCTAATGCCTATTATCTGGAAGAGAACATAGCGGACTACTCCATGGATGCAAGCCATAAAGATGAATTCCTCTACTCGCTATCGCTTTTTATGAAAACTGACATTTCAGATCTCTACCCGTACGACTGCGGAATAAGGCCCAAACTTCAGCATGAAGGTGAAAAATTCCGCGACTTCGTTATTAAAAATGAAAGCGGATCGGGACTTGAAAATTTTATAAACCTCATAGGAATAGAATCACCAGGGCTTACATCGTGTCTTGCAATTGCGGAATACGTTTCAGAAATTATTATCTGACTTGTACAAAAAATTTAACCATTTAATCAGCCGCTGAATCTGCATATAATCTTAATGTTAACTCCCGTTCTTTTCGAAAGGCTAAATAAAAGTTTCTGTCAGAAACCTGTATGTCATTATTTTAGTGCACACTACTCTTAATTTAATCATTAATTTTATAGAACTATATTAAATAATTGACCTCAGTAATAATTCTGTTAAATGTTATATATAGGCATAAAAATAATGAAGGTTACAACATGAAAAACCGGATTCTTTTATTTGTATTTATGATTGGGATTATGCTGAATGTTGCAGGATATTTCCTTGCAGATTTTATAAAAAATTTTGCCAGAATTCCGCTTTTTCTCGACAGTACAGGAACTATACTCTCCGCGGCAATTCTCGGCCCGCTGGTCGGAGGACTTACAGGCTTTACGTCCAACCTGATACTTGGCGTGACTCACAATCCCGTTAATATTCCGTTCAGTATCGTAAATATTATAATCGGTTTAACAACAGGAATAATTGTAAAACGGTTAGGATTCACCGGCCTCAAAAGTCTTCTTTACTGTATAGTCTTTGTTACAATCCTCACCGCTTTCAGCGGAGCTATTGTTGCCTTTTATGTTTTCGGAGGAGTTACCGGAGCAAAAATAGATCTGAATATTATAAACATCATGAACGCAGGTTATAAACTATTCACAAGTTCTTTCCTTGTGCGGCTCCCGACCAATCTGCTTGATAAAAGCATCAGCATACTGATATCATTTTTTATTGTAAGAAATCTGAAACCTGAATACCAGGGCTTTGCAATTAAAAAAAATGATCAGTAAGCTCACTTTAAAAACATTTCTTCCCGCTATAATTATTTTTATTTTCTGCAGCACTCCAATTATAAGTGCAGAGGGAAAAAGATCAATTATTGCAGCGGGAATTACTGATAGAATTCCCCTCGAATATAATATGGACAAATTCGGTCCTACCGGGATTTATGTTGAACTGTGGAAATTATGGTCCAAAAAAACCGGAGTAACAGTTAATTACATAATCACAACACCGGAAGCTGCAGAGAAAGCCCTGCTCAATGGTGAAGTCGATGTTATAATGGGACACAGACCAGCAGAAGCAAACGTAAAATTCATTACTCAAACTTCTGATATTTATATATCCAACAGCTACATCTACACTAACAGAAAAATACCTCCCGTTGAAACCCTGCAGGATCTTACACCATACCGTGTCGGAATAACAACCCGTATTGCAGCAGGAATTGATGTGATGAATTATGAAATTTCATTTTTCATAAAAGAATCAACCATTGAATTAATAAACGCAGCAGAAAATGGCGAAATAAATATATTTATAGCAGAATCAGCTATTGCAAATCATGAATTGAAAAATAATGGATTATGGAAAAACTTCATTCAGTCTTCCGAACCTGTTTTCAGGCACGGTGTCAGCGCAGCAGTCAGATCTGATAATGAAGAACTTCTGCAGTTAATCAATTCCGGATTCAGTCAATTAACTGAAACAGAAAAATTTATAGCGGAAAGAACCTGGGCCGGAGGAAATTTTAAATACAGGATACCCTGGGGGTTTATAGCGACTATACTTGTAATAGCAGCTGTGATCGGCGGAGTGGCCGTCATCTGGTGGTGGAATTTCCAGCTTAATGGCAGAATAGACAAGGCTACAAAAGAACTGACAATCCTTAAAGAAAAAGCAGAAGCAGCCAGCACTGCAAAAAGCCGTTTCCTTGACAACATTTCACATGAACTCCGGACACCTCTTACTCTTATACTCGCCCCTATTGAAGATGCAGTAAACGGCAGGAAGCTTGAAAAGAGTACGCTTGATATGATCCGCAGAAACAGCCTCCATCTTCTTTCACTGATAACTGACCTCCTTGATATTTCACGGATCAGCGCCGGGAAGATGAATCTTGAAGTGTCTGAAACAGACCTGTCAGCCGCAGTAAGACTTTACTGTGCCGAGATGAAATCCGCCGCAGATCACATGGGCCTGGAACTTGCATACTCTCTCCCTGATGAGCCGGTAATTGCATTTATTGATACTAAAAAGTTTTCCAGCATAATATCGAACTTTTTTTCAAACTCATTCAAGTTCACAAAAAGAGGGGGGAGAATTACACTCAGGCTTGAAAAAAATCCGGAGAGTATAATACTTAAATTCAGCGATACAGGCTCTGGCATACCAACATCACAAATAAGCTCCATTTTTAATCTTTTCACTCAATGCGAGACAGAGATCTCAGGGCATTACGGAGGCACAGGTATTGGCCTTGCGATAGTTAAAGAGATAGCCGAACTGCATGGGGGTTCTGTTTCGGCTGAAAGCAGGCACGTTAAAGATCACCCTGAAGATCACGGAACTGATATGATCCTGAAGATACCATGCGGGATTCAGCATCTTACCGATAGAGATGATGTAAAATTTTCAGATAGCACAGTAAAAGATTTCCGTCTTACATCCGCAGCGACAGTAAATTCTCACCAGAATGAATTTACTGCAGCTGAAACTCATAATACTATTGCTGACGCAAACGACAATCTTCCTTCAATACTTGTTGTTGAAGATAATAGTGACATGCTCCTCTTTATAGAACAGCTCCTTTCCGGTAAATACCTGGTATTTACGGCACAAAACGGCGAAGAAGCACTGGAGATTCTTGAAAAAGAGGGATCTATTGACCTTATCATTTCAGATGTGATGATGCCTGTAATGGACGGGCATGAGCTTGTGAAACGCATAATGTCTGATGAAAAATTCGAAGGTGTCCCTGTAATCTTTCTCACTGCAAGAGGTGATGACTTCTCAAAACATGAGGCATTGAAACTCGGGGCAGTTGATTATGTGACAAAACCTTTTAATTCCAATGAGCTCAAACTCAGAATCAGAAACCAGATGGAACTGCGGATCATGCGGAATAATCTCTTCAGAAAAAATGAAGAACTGAATACAAAACTTAAACAGCACATGGCTGTAAGAAAAACTGCAGTAAGCGGCGATATTAAAAATAGACTTGAATCAATATGCGAATTCATAAAAGAACATTGTACAGATAACCTGAACCGCGAAAATCTGGCATCAGCATTAGACATGAATCCCGATACATTCAGCCGCATGTTCAACCAGTACACAGGAAAAACACTCCCCGATTATATCAGTGAACTTCGCATCGAAGAAGTAAAGAAAAGACTTACCATGACAGATGACTCCATAACACGAATCTGTTTTGATACAGGCTTTGACAGCATAAGAACATTCAACCGCGCATTTAAAAAGTTTACAGGTAAAACTCCGGGTGAGTATAGAGATGACGAAATTCAGACTTTATAGTTAAACCCTTATCATATTGATCCGCATATAAATAACAAATCATAATTTATAACGTAAGCTGATATTTTTTTTAGAAAAACTTAAAAAATTTTTAATCCCGGTAATCTCTAAGCCCTGAAGCCGTGATCCGGCAATAACAGCATTATCCAGTTCTTTCTTTTTAACTTCTGTTTGAAAAAAATTCATAATACTGAGTTAATTCACTATAGCCATTTTCTGATGCGTCAGTGGATGACTTGCTTTTACTCCGATAGTGGTGTTAAATAAACTCGAGATTATATCATTTTAAAGCAATATGGAGAGATAATCGTATGTTCGAAGTAATAGAAACCACATCTGAAAGGATTTATATTATAAAATGCAGCAATATCGGTCCGGATATTAAATTGTTTGAAGAGAATGCGGATGAGTTCATAAAATCAGACCACCGCAACATGATAATTGACCTGAAGGAACAGGAAATTATCTGTTCGCTTCTCCTTGCAGCCCTTATAAGGATAAAAAGAGGGTTATCTCTTAACCAGAGAGAGCTCCTTATAAGAAACTGTAATCCACAGATGTACAGATGTATTGAACTGGCGGGACTTGAATCATTCTTTTCATTCTGCAGTTACACGTTATAATTTTTACATTATTCTAAATTGTACTCATATTCCAGACTCAGACCTTCGGGGCTATTTTTTTCTCAGAATTTAGTTCCGCAGTCGAGAGAAATCCCTGCTTCATTAAGAAACTCTTCCGCGTAAAAAACAGTCTTCCAGCTGCATGTAGAGTCCACAAAAATTGAATCGCTGATGTATGCTCTGATCCCGGCCCCTGTCATAATATACACATCTATTGAGGTCATCTTTTTTGCAGATGGATCTTCATCAAAAGTCACTGATGAGTATACTCCTCCCCCCGCCAACTTAAAGAAAATTTCCAGAGAATTAGTTACAAGGGGATAATAATATCCTGAACCTATACCAAATGCAGCATAAGAAAGAGTACTTTTTCTTAATGAATCCAGGTTGCTGTAACGGACCGCATCGAGTTCCATTTCAAAAAGATTATTTTCAAACCCGAAATTTCGTCCTGATATCTGAAAAAATGCACGAACACCGGTATAGGATAATGCATAATAGTCAGACCATGTGCCGAATGGTATATTCACTGTATAACCTGCTCCGGCATAAAAAGTTGTCTTAGCCGCTTCAGGCTCAACTATTTCGACTGCGTCTTTTAATACTGCCTCCGCCTCCCCCCTGTTAATGAGTGCCAGGTCATATCTCCCTTTCAATGACGAATCAGGTTTAAAGCTGAATATAACTTCATTATCGGATTTTACAGTGATATCAGAAATTTCAATTTCTTTGCCGTTCCCGCGCAATAACAGCCTGCAGCCCGGCTTCAGATTTTTACCTGTCACAACAATATTTTTATTTAAGAATGAAGTAAGAAGCTGCCGGTCCGACACTGAAGTTAATTCAGGAACATACAGTTTCTCAATTACAAAATCTATCCACTCTGTCGTTTCCCCTTTCTGTTTAAGAATATTAAGAGTCGCTACCCGGAAAGCGTATGCTCCCGGTTCAAGCTGCGAAACAACAATGTAATTTACCGTGACTGCCGTAACTAAAACAATATTATTCCGTGAATCTTTTATTTCTACATTGTAACCCCAGGCTCCGATGACCGGTTCCCAGGTTAATCTCCTCTCGGGAGCAGAGTAAATAAAAACAGGTATAATAATTATAAAAATCACTAACAGTCTTACTTTCATTATTCAGCTCTCACTTAAAAATAACACCGGGATTTTTTACTACCGGAGCCGGAAGCAGCACAACCTTTTCAACCTCGAAATATTGTTTTTTAGATTCTTTAGAAGCTGCCACACGCCCCTTTCGCATCTCCTTTGCTCTTACTAACCAGCTGTATGCACCGGGTGTAAAAATTGACTGGTTCGTTAATTCTATATAATTCAGTTTTGAAGAATAGATCATAAACGGTTTTTCTGCACCGGCTACACTCTGAAAGATCTCGATCTCATATTCATTCGCGCCTGCAATTTTTCCCCACTCGAATCTTAACCGTTTTTTAAGCCCAGGAATAATTTTATCATTATCCTTTGGAATAATCTGAACTGGAATTCTAAGATCACCCGGAATAAAAAATTCATTCGCTGAACTCTTCGCGATAGTATTACCGGAACTGTCTTTAAGTATTACTCTCCAGAAGTAATTCCCTTCACCGGGACTTTTCATATTTGCCTCAGGAATACTGCTTACCTGACTTTTTCGGATGTTTGTGAAATCGCTCCTATCTGAAACTTCAATGGTGTATTTGTCTCCATTGTTCGGATCTCTCCATGCAAATTTTACATTTTCAGGTTTATCAAACAGTACTGCTCCCGGCTGCGGGTTGATGGCTATTATCTCTACCGGCCTTATCAGTGTAAGCAGAGCTGTAACAGATGTTGCAGAAATTTTTTCGCCGCTTAACGCGCTGACCCTCCAGAAATATTTTCCTTCAGGAACCTTCTTATCAATTTTTACGAATGTGTTACTCGCATTCTTTGTAACAAGAATATTTTTAAATTCAGGATCGGAAGACAAATCAACTTTAAAACTTTTCGATCCCGGTATACCCTTCCAGTTCAGATTAAAAGGTCCTGCCGTAGTAATCGGACCCGATTCAAGCGGAACAGGTTTCGCCTGAACAAACTTCAGTTTTTCAACTTCAAATAAATACGGCCCTGACGATGCCGGCCCGGAGATTATCCCGGAGGGATAAATGCTTTTCACTGTCCAATAATAACTCCCTGTCTCGATCTTTGTAATGGAGATTATATTGATATTCGAGGAGAGAGTCAGCACCACATCTGTCATCTTACTGTCCCGTGCTGCAATGAGTTCATAAGATGCAGCATACGCCGATTTCTCCCACTGAAAATTGATAATTTCCGCTCCCTCTGTTACAGATATTTTCTGGTTCATGTGAGGGGTTATCAGTTCAGGCCTTCTATCAGAGAGTATACTGAATTTCATGGTGTGGCTTGTAAAACCGCCTCTCACCACTCTCCAGTAGTAGTCACCTGCCGGGAGGTTTACTTCCAGTGATGCTTTACCGGAGGTATAACTCCTTGCAATATTTTTAAAATCGTTATTGTGGGCGATTTCCACCTTCACCTCACCGGGGGGCTCGCTTCTCCATGCAAGTTTTACACTCCTGTCTTTTCCGAAAGTAATTAAATTTATATTATTTTCAGGAGACTCCGGAAAGAGTGTGCCTTTTTTAGATTCCGCAACACCATTTTTTAAAACTGCAACCTCAAGGGGTGTAATGCTTAACTCTTTCCCCATAGAAGCAACCTTTGCGCTGCCGGAGTTGACATAGATATTCATTCCCGTATCACTGCTATTCACAGAAACATTACCCTTATCAAGCGCAATCGTTGCGTCTTTTGACTGCAGGGTGATAGGCACTTTTGTACCGGCGCCGCTCTGAGCTGATACTCCACCCTTATCAAAATTAATATTTAAGCCCTTATCGCTTAGTATTACCACCAGCAATGTATTCTGATCAAGTTCTATCTTTGTCCCGTCTTTTAGAGATACTACTGCAGATGAATACTCAAGTGTGCGGATTGCGTCGTAATTAAAAACCTCTGATTCCTGTTCAATCTCTTCCCATATAACATTATCCGAATATCTTCTCGATGCACTTCTTTTTTTAAATGTGATAGTTCCGATAGCCTCCCCGCCTTTTTTATCTATACGCTCAGTTAACTCTCTGTAAAGAAAATAGGAACAGAAAGCCATGGATGCGATACATACAAAAACCAGGGTGCTAGTCGAGGATTTCATATTTCACTTCTTCTTCCGGATTTTGTCCGTCACCTCCGGATTCCCTGAACATTTTTTCAGTACCGATAAGTTTCCGAAGTTCTTTTATATTCTTTGGTGCATCAAAATTAGCATACCTTCCCAGCACTGCATATATCTGAAGCGGATCGCTTTTCCCTTTAACTTTTATTTTCCGCATTGGAACAACTCTGAATTTATCCTTAATCCTCTCTGCAGTCTCTTCGGATATCAGGATATCAGTTGCAAAAAATTTATTTAAAGACTCAATACGGGAGGCTATATTTACCGTATCACCAATTACAGTGTACTCCATCCTGTCTTCCGAACCTATCTGCCCAGCAAGAACAGGCCCGCAATGAATTCCGCATCCGATCCGGATAGCGGGTCTTTTATCATCGCCTCTCCCCATATTGAATTCTATAAGTTCATCACGCATCATCAATGCCGCATTTACTGCATTAAAAGCGTCATTGCCGGAACTTAAGGGTGCCCCCCATACAGCCATAATCGCATCACCGATATATTTATCTACAACACCTTTTGCCTTTGTTATACAGTGAACCATCCTGGTCATGTACTGATTCAGGAATTCAACAACATCCTCCGGCTCTAATGATTCCGAGATACTGGTAAATGAACGTATATCAGAGAAAAAAACGACAACATCTTTTCGCTCTCCTCCGAGCTTTATCTCATTATGCATAACAAGTTCCGCGATCTGTTTATTAACAAATTTCCCGAATGCGGTTTTTATGCTCTCCCGCTCTGCCAAGCCATGCGCCATCTCTTTAAATGAATCTGTAAGCTCACCAATCTCATCGTGAGATACGGATGAGATTTCAATATCATAATGACCGTCCTGAATCTGATGAGAAGCATCCGTTAACTTCATAATTGGATTACTTAACGATCTTGAAAAAAAATAATTAGCAAGAAGTGATGCGGACAAAACAAGCCCGGTGAGCCACATTACTATTCTCTGTATTTTATAAACCATAGCAAAAGCAATATCCTCTTTAACATACGATATGACAGCAGTATCTGAAAAACCCACCCTGTTAAAAGCTCCGAGGAACCTTTCACCATCTTCATCTTTATAAGCAGTCTGAGCGTTGGAATTCGGACTTGTCATCATCATACTGATTACAGGCATTGAAGAAAAATTTGTCTTGGATTTGACAAGTCCGCGGTCACGGTGTGCGATGAGGTCACCATTGCCGGAAACAATAAAACTGTTGATAACACTCCCGGTGCTGATAGACTCCAGTATTTTATCCATGGAATAAAATACTACAATTACGGAAGAATTAACCGCCGGATCATACGGAAATGAGATGCCTATAACCGGTTCATTGAAATAGAACGAGGGATTAAAAACAACCGTTTCCCGTGAAAATGAACGCGAAATTGTTTCATACTCTGATTTAATTACGGAAATGAAATCGGGCTTAATACCTTTGCTTTGAAAAAAATTATTATTCTGCATAAAACGGAGTGAACCGAGATTTCCCTTTTCCATCACACCGATAAACATCATATCAGGGTCTCTTGCAAACATCATCTCAGTAAATGCCCTTATGCTCCCCTGATCATAAGTTCCGCCCCGCTGAAGATTAATAGCGGCAAGTTTGGCCTTCTCGGCGATTGAAGTTAAATCGGTATTTACTTTTTTTGATATAAGTGAAGAATAGTTAAGAGTATCCTCCATCGCGCGGAGCTTATTATCAGCCCTGAAGAAATAAGTCGCTGCAATGGTAACAGCAAGCAGTGAGACAAGAACTATAATCGAAATCATTATTATCAGTTTCAAGCTGATAGGGAATAATTTTTTTTTCTTTTCAGAATTTATACTGTCCGGCGGCATATATATATCCTCCCCGGGATTGAAGAGTTAACATATATTCTTATGTATTCAGAAAGCCTGAATTTCATGAAACCCCCTTGATGGACAAACTATTTTTCAGATTTATAGTCAAGTTCATTACCTCACCCTGCCTTTCAGTTTAATTATAAACGTCGATTCATCTGTATCATTATTCACAAATGAAATCGTTGCCCGTGCGTTAATCTTTGAAGGTGAAGAAAAACTGACATTGAAAGTTTTAGTTGAACCGGGAATAATTGCCGCAGGCACCGCTCCGAAATCTGTTGAAAAAAGATCAGGATTAGTTCCCCCTAGAGTAAAACTGTTAACAACAAGATTAGCTGTACCTAAATTA
>Ga0116171_10005357_pt1 | contig 11288 bp, 10 predicted proteins | sample AD_JPNHW2_MetaG_FD_89798 | JGI IMG/M metagenome (GOLD analysis project Ga0116171, IMG submission 89798) | Active sludge microbial communities of municipal wastewater-treating anaerobic digesters from Japan - AD_JPNHW2_MetaG | ecosystem: Engineered > Bioreactor > Anaerobic > Digestate | place...
GCACTCGTTCATGTCGCGCAGAGAGAGGATAGCCTTGTACATATCCTCGTTGCGGGGTTTCTTGTTCATTTTGTTCATACAGCACCTCACAAAAAACGATCACCTATATTTTACAGCGGTAAAGTGTAAAAGTAAAGGCCCAACCGCGTCAAAATGTAAATTAGCGGTCGGTGAGTTGCCTATTGCCATCCCCGAAAAAATGGGTTAAAATGATAACAGTAATCTAAAGGAGGTGGAGCTATGGCATTTCTTGCAGTCAACGCCTGGATCCTCTGGATCGCCGTGATCGTGATGTTCCTGGTGATTGAGGCCGCCACGGTAGGGCTGACATCCATCTGGTTCGCCGTGGGCGGACTGGCCGCTATGATCGCGGCCCTGTTCGGAGCGCAGATGGCCGCGCAGTTCATTTGGTTTCTCGCGGTGTCCATTGCGGCGCTGATCATCACCAAGCCTCTGGCCCGGCGGTGGAGCGCGACCCATCAGCCAACCAACGCCGACCGAATTCTGGGTATGGAAGGCGTTGTAACGGAAACAATAGACAATATCGCCGGAACGGGCGCCGTGGCCATGGACGGCAAGGTCTGGACGGGCCGCAGCGACAAGGACGACGTACATTTCCAGCCGGGCGACCGGGTTTCCGCCCTGCGCATCGAGGGCGTCAAGCTCATCGTCACCGCCGACGCGCGGGATGCGGCAGAAAATGAAAAGGAGAACTGAACTATGGAATGGGGCATTCTCATCATCATCCTGCTGATCGTTGTGATTTTGGTACGCAACATCCGCATCGTACAGCAGGCGAGAGCCTATGTTATCGAGCGCCTCGGCGCCTACAGCACCACGTGGAACGTGGGTCTGCATTTCAAAATCCCGTTTATCGAGCGGGTGGCCAAGATCGTGTCCCTGAAGGAGCAGGTGCTGGATTACCCGCCGCAGCCGGTCATCACCAAGGATAACGTCACCATGCAGATCGACACGGTGGTGTATTTCGAGATCACCGACCCCAAGCTGTACACCTACGGCGTGGAGAACCCCATGATCGCCATGGAGACCCTCACCGCCACCACGCTGAGAAACATCATCGGCGATCTGGAGCTGGATCAGTGCCTGACCAGCCGGGATGTGATCAACACCAAGCTGCGCGCCATTCTGGATGAGGCCACCGATCCCTGGGGCATCAAGGTGACCCGCGTGGAAATGAAGAGCATCGAGCCGCCCAAGGAAATCCAGAACGCCATGGAGAGACAGATGAAGGCCGAGCGCGAACGCCGCGAAGCCATTCTCCGCGCCGAGGGTGAAAAGAGCGCCGCCATCCTCACTGCCGAGGGCGAAAAGGAATCCGCCATCCTCCGCGCCGACGCCAGAAAGCAGCAGCAGATTCTGGAGGCCGAGGGCCAGGCCGAGGCCATCCTCTCCGTGCAGAGAGCCACCGCCGAGAGCATCCGGCTTATCAACGAGGCGGCCCCCTCCGAGGCCGTCATCAAGATCAAGGCGCTGGAGGCCTTTGCCGCCGCCGCCAACGGCAAAGCCACCAAGATCATCATCCCCAGCGAGATCCAGGGGATCGCGGGGCTGGCCGCCGGTATTGTCGAGAGCGTCAAAACCGAGGAGAAGCCCGCCGCGCCCGCGGCGTCGTCAGCCGCTGCGGCGAAGAATTAAAGCTGAAACAGGAAAAAGGAAACCGGCGGATTCGCCGGTTTCCTTTTGGAGCGGAAATGAGAGCAGAAGAATTTTTGATCGCCCATGGGATGCAGCCGGAGCGGATCGAACCGGCGGAATGCGCGCCGCGTTTCGTCGCCGCCATGGAAAAGGGCCTGCGGGGCGAGGCGGACGGTCTGCCCATGCTGCCTACCTATCTCAAGGCGGACGGCCGGGTGCCCAGAGCTGTGCCCGCCGCCGTCATCGACGCCGGGGGCACAAACTTCCGCCGGGCGCTGGTCACCTTCGGCGACGGGGACTACCGGGTGGAGGAGCTGCGCAAGACCACCATGCCCGGCGTGACCGCGCCGGATGATTTCGACGGCTTTATCCGCTACACGGCGGACGCCCTGATGCCGCTGATGGACCGGGTACAGCACGTGGGCTTTTGCTTTTCCTATCTGGCGGTGATGACCCCGGACCGGGACGGCTGCGACCCCCGCTTTACCAAGCAGGTGAAGATCAGCGGCTGCGCGGGAAGGCACCTGTGCGGCGAGCTTGCCGGGGAACTGGCCCGCCGGGGCGTCACCGGCAAGAGCTTTACCCTGCTCAACGACACCGCCGCGGTGCTGCTGGGCGTTTCGGCGCTGCTGGACAAGGACAGCTACGACGGCATTTTGGGGCTGGTGTCCGGCACGGGCACCAACACCTGCTGTATGCTGCCGCTGTCCGCCATCCCCAAACTGGGCGGCGGGGAAGGGAAAATGCTGGTGAATCTGGAATCCGGCTATATGAAGGACCTGCCCCGCGGCGATTTCGACCGGCTGCTGGATGAGGCCAGCAACGACCCGGGCCGGGGCTGGCACGAAAAAATGACCTCCGGCGCCTATCTGGGCGAGCTGTGCCGCATTTCACTGTGCGCCGCGGCGGACCAGGGCCTGATCTCGCAGTGTATTCGCGGAGTCCCCCACATGGATGCCTCCCAGGCGGACGCGTGGTGTGACGGCCAGGGGCTGGAGGGATTGGCCGAGAGCGAGGCGGACAGGGTGTTTATCCAGACCGTGTGCCGCGCCGTGTTCGACCGCGCCGCCCGCTGTGTGGCCTCCAATCTTGGTGCGCTGCTGCTGCTCACCGGGGCCGGACGGGAGGGCCCCGCCTGTATCTGCGCCGAAGGCTCGCTCTTTCTCAAAAGCCGCCGTTTCCGCCCCGCGCTGGAAAAGCATCTGGGCGCGTACGCCGACGCCATCGGCAGACGCTTTGAATTCCGCACGGCGGAGGACACCACCCTGCTGGGCTCCGCGGCCGCCGCGCTGCTCAACGACTGAGTCAAAAAAACCGATACCGCTTTCGCCCGCCGGGGCGGAGGCGGTATTGTTTTACCCATTTTTAACAGAAGCGGCCTTTTGTAAATTCCTGGTTCAGTTTTAAGTACGTTTAAGGTCATGCCGATAGGATTGTTTTCGTAAGAAGGGGGCCGCGATATGAAACAATCACAATTTACCTTCAAAAGATACGAAAAATAGTACCTTCTCGATACCGCCCAGTACCAGACCCTCCGCAAGGCGCTGGATCAATCTATGCGGGCTGACGAATACGGACAGAGCACCGTGTGCAACGTCTATTACGACACCCCGGATTTCGCGCTGGCGAGGGCGTCCATCGAACAGCCGGTCTACAAGGAAAAGCTCCGCGTGCGCAGCTACGGCATCCCCACCCGGGGCGACAAGGTGTTCGTGGAGATCAAGAAAAAGTACGACGGCGTGGTGTATAAACGCCGCGTGCGCATGCCGGACGGGGAAGCCTTCGCTTACCTCAACTGCGGTGTCCCCGCCAGGGATGACAGCCAAATTCAGCGGGAGATCGATTGGTTTTGCAGCCGCCGCAGTCTGGAGCCCAAGGTGTACATCGCGTATGACCGCACGGTGCTGGCCGGCAGGGAAGACCCGGAGCTTCGGATCACTTTCGACCGAAGCATCCGCTGGCGCGACTACGAGCTCGATCTCACCGAGGGCGATCACGGAGAGCCGCTTCTGGCCCCGGACACCCTCCTGATGGAGATCAAGATCCCCGGCACGGTCCCCGTGTGGCTGTCCCACCTGCTCAGCGAGAGGAGCCTCTTTCCCACCGGCTTTTCCAAATACGGCAGCTGCTACAGGCAGCTGACAGCCGCAGACAAAACAGGAAACGGAGTGAGTTTTTGTGCTTGACAGCGTTATTGCCAGCGGAATTTCCATCGGGGGATTCCTGATCTGTATTTTTTCCGCCATTGTGCTGGGCGTTTTAACAGCACTGGTCTTTACCTATAAAACCAAGCACACCGCGTCTCTGGCCCTGTCGCTGGCCATTTTGCCCGCGGCGGTGGCGCTGGTAATCATGCTGGTCAACGGCAACATCGGCGCCGGCGTGGCCGTGGCCGGAGCCTTCGCTCTGGTCCGCTTCCGCAGCGTCCCCGGCACGGCAAAAGAGATCGCCGGAATCTTCATTTCCATGGCCATCGGCCTTGCCTGCGGTATGGGCTATGTGGGGCTGGCGGCGATCTTCTTCGCCATTATGGCGGTTTTCGTGCTGGTGCTGTCCACCGTGGGCTTCGGCGAGAACAGGTCCCGGGCCAAGCAGCTGAAGGTCACCATTCCCGAGAATCTGGATTACGACGGCCTGTTCGACGACCTGTTTGAAAAGTACCTGTCCTTCAACGAACTGGAGCGAATCAAAACCAGCAATATGGGCACGCTCTACGAGCTGACCTACGACATCACGCTGAAAAACGACGGAGACAGCAAGGCCTTTCTGGACGAACTGCGCTGCCGCAACGGAAATCTGAACATCGCCCTTGGCCGCGCGGCGGACAAGGAAATCGCGATGTGACTGGAGTCTCGACTATGAAAAAAATCCGTCTTGTATTACTGGCGCTGGCGTTGAGCGCGATCTGCCTGCTGGCGGCGTGCTCCTCCACCACGGCCGCTTCCGCGGCAGTCAACGCGACCATAACCCTCAGCGGCGATACCGCCGCCGTCTCCGGCAGCGGGGCCGCTGTCTCCGGCAGTACCGTCACCGTCACCTCCGCCGGAACCTACACTGTCACCGGCAACCTCAACGACGGGCAGCTGGTGGTGGACGCCTCCGGCGACGTGACACTGCTCCTCTCCGGCGCGTCCCTGACCAATACGGCCGACGACGCCATCCATGTGAAATCCGGCACGGTCACCATCCAGCTGGCCGACGGCACGGAGAATACCGTCACCAGCGGCACGGTTTCCGCCGCTTCGGCCACCGAAACCGCGGCCGGCGCCGCTGCCGGGACCACAGACACCGCCGCATCCGGCACGGACGACGCCTCCGGCGCGGCGATCTTCTCCAAAGAGGCGCTGACCTTCACCGGCACCGGCAGTCTCACCGTGAACGGCAGCATCAATAACGGCATCGCCGGCAAGACCGGCGTGACCATCCAATCCGGCACCATCACGGTTACCGCAGCCAACGACGGCGTCAAATCCTCCGCCGGCGCCATCACCATCGCGGACGGCACCCTGACGGTCACCGCCCAGGGCGACGGTATCTCGGCCGGGACCGACCTCACCGTCACCGGCGGCACCTTCAACATCACCTCCGGCGACGGCAGCGAGACCACCCTGTCCGATCTGCAGGCTCAGGGAGGTATGCAGTTCGGCGACTTCTTCAACGGAAGCGACACGGACAGCGCCGATGACGTCAGCATGAAGGCCATGAAGGCCGGCAGCAGCCTGAAGATCACCGGCGGCACCTTCGCCATTCAGTCCACCGACCACGCCATCCACTCCACCGGCACCATCGACATCACCGGCGGCACCTTTTCCATCGCGTCCTCCGCGGGCAAGGGCATCTCCGGCCACGGCAACGTCACCATCGACGGAGAGACCACCGGCATCACCATCACCCAGTCCACCGAGGGCATCGAGTCCAAGGCCATCCTGACCATCAATAACGGCACCATTGACATCACCGCTACGGACGACGGCCTCAACGCGGGCGGCGGCAGCACCGGCACCGGCCAGACGTCCACCACCGCTGCCGCGGATTCCGGTACCCACGAGCTGATAATCAACGGCGGCACGCTCACCATTGACGCCTCCGGCGACGGTATCGACTCCAACGGCGACCTCACCGTGAACGGCGGCACCATCCTTGTCAACGGTCCCACCAACAGCGGCAACGGCGCGCTGGATTCCGGCGCGGAGAACGGCGGCACCATCTCCGTGAACGGCGGTACCGTCCTCGCGCTGGGCGCCTCCGGCATGGCCGAGGGCTTCGACACCCGCTCTACCCAGTATTCGTTCCTGTACAACTTCTCCTCCACCATCGCGGCGGGCACGGAGATCACCATCACCGACGCCAGCGGCAAACAGCTGTACAGCTACACCACCGCCAAGGATTGCTCCAGCATCGAATTCTCCAGCGCCGACCTCGCGGAAGGCGCGGCCTATACCATCACCGCGGGCAGCCAGACCGCCACGGTCACCATGAGCGCCATCGCCGTGAACTCCGCGTCCACCGGTATGGGCGGCGGTATGGGCGGCGGGCAGATGCCCTCCGGCGGCAGCTCTGATCCCGGTCAGACGCGCCCAGGCAAGGGCGGCGGGACCCGCCCGGGCCAGGGTACGGATGGGTCCTCCGGAACCCCGTCCTCCTCGGCCGCGACCACTGCGAAGGCGGCGTGACAGCTGCCAGGTCAGGCGCCCGGACGGAAGGCTGGGCGCTTTTCCAATCATTGCATCCGCCGAAAAATTGCATAATTCGTCCAAGCATGCTATAATTGCTCCCAGAAAAAGTTATGGGAGTGATACATACGAAGAAATTCCTTACAATCCTTTTGGCCGCGGTGATGACGCTGTCGCTGGGCACGGTGGCGCTGGCCGACGGCGCGACCACCTACAGCGACAAGATCGTGACCTTCCTCGAGAGCTTTGAGGGGTATTCCCAGAACCAGTACGAAGATCCCGTGGGTTCCGGCAATTATTTCATCGGCTACGGCTCCGCCTGCGCCAAGGACGCCTACCCCAACGGCGTGACCCAGGCCGAGGCGGAACAGATGCTCAGGGCCTATCTGGACGGCACCGCCGTCACGGAGCTCAACGCTTTTCTCGCGGCAAACGGCGTGAGCCTGAATCAGAACCAGTACGACGCGCTGATCAGCTTGACCTATAACATGGGCGGCACCTGGATGAGTGACGCTTACCGTATCGGCCGCTATGTCAAGGCCGGCCTTTCCAACTACTCAGCCCTCCAGATCGTGGATGCCATGGGCGTGCTCTCACATCAGGGGACGACCGTTCTCGATGGGCTGATCACCCGCCGCATCCGGGAGGCCCAGATCCTGCTTTACGGCGACTACCAGGGCACCGCCTGCCCGCAGTTCAGCTGGCTGGTTATGGACCGCAACGGCGGCACGCTGGAAAACGACGTGTTTTGCTATCAGACCGGTACCGCTTACGGCACCCTGCCCGAACCCACGCTGGCCGGCAAATATTTTGCGGGCTGGCAGGCGAAGGAGACCGGCAATATTCTCAGGGCCTCCGATACCGTGAGCCGCAATCTGCACGCGACAGCCACCTGGTCCGATACCGTGGTGATTCCCTTTACCGATGTGAAGAACGGCACCTGGTACTACAACGCAGTGGGTTACTGCTACGCGCAGGGCCTGATGAGCGGCACCTCCGCCACGCTGTTTTCCCCGGATACCAAAATGACCCGCGCCATGCTGGTTACCGTACTGTGGACGATGTCCGGCAAGCCCACCGTATTTGACGAGATGGCCTTTACGGACGTGCCCGACGGCCAGTGGTACACCGAGCCCATCCGCTGGGCGGCGTCTCAGGGCATCGTCAGCGGCACCTCCGCCACTACCTTCGGCCCCGAGGCCGACATTTCCCGGGAACAGCTGGTGGCCATCCTCTACAAATTCGCCCAGCTGCAGGGCAAAAATGTGGATTACGACCCGGCGAAGGACCTCTCCGGCTACAGCGACGCCGCTTCGGTGAACAGTTACGCCGTGGCGCCGCTGACATGGGCGGTGCAGATGGGCATCGTCTCCGGTTTCGCCGACGGCACGGGCAAGACCGTCCGCCCCCAGGGCACGGCCAGCCGCGCGCAGGTGGCCCAGATCGTCATGGTCTACACCCAGACCTGACCGAACAAAATAAAAAACAGGTGCTGCAAATTGCTTGCAGCACCTGTTTTTTATGGCGAGGCTTCAGAGTAGGCCCAGGTTGGCGATGGCTTCCTTGGCGCCCATCAGCAGCGCGTCGTCCGCGGGGAGCTGCATGACGCTCTGCCCCTTGATGTCGTTGGCGGCAAAGGCCGGATCGGCGGGAATCCTGGCCACAATGGGCACGCCGGGCACCTGGATCAGATCGGCCAGCTCCGGATTGGTCATGCGGTTGATCACCGCGCCGATCTTCTCATAGACGATAAGCCCGTCCGCCACGTCCTTGATGGTTTTGATGACCTGCCCGCCCTTTTTGGACTGGTCGGTGACCAGCAGCAGGTGGGTGACCTTTTCCATGACCCGGCGCTGGATCTGCTCGATACCGGCCTCCCCGTCGATGACCACATAATCGAAGCTGTTGGCCAGCACGCCGATGACCTCCTTCAGATAGGAGTTCACCTTGCAGTAGCAGCCGGAGCTCTCGGGACGGCCGATGGCCAGAAAGGCGTAGCCGGGCATTTCCACCAGCGCGTCGAAGATGCGGAAGCGGGCCTCGCTGAGAAGCTCCAGCGCCTCCCGGGCCTCGCCGTTTTCCACGCTGTCCACCACGCTCATGCGGATATCGTCCAGCGTGAGCTTCACTTCCACGCCCAGCGCCACGGACAGACCCACGGCGGGGTCGGCGTCGATGGCGAGGATTTTTTTGTCGGGATATTGCTCGGTCAGCAGCCGGACGATGGACGCGGACAGGGAGGTCTTGCCCACACCGCCCTTGCCGGCGACCGCCAGAATTTTAGCCTGATTTTCCATGATTTTTACTCCTTCCACCGGGTTCGGCAGCCGAGGCGTGGCTTGCCACGCCTAAGGTTTTTTGCGGATCAATCGTGCCTGGCCTCTTTGGCGGCCTTGCCGAAGTGCAGCTCCTTCATGCCCTCAACCTCGTCGCACACGTCCTTCAGCTGGCATACCGAGCAGTCGGTGGGCAGTCCTTCGAGAATGTGGGTGAGGGTGGAGGTGATGCCGTCCGCCAGCTTGGCGTTCTTTTTCAGCGCATCATAGTCGATGGACGGGTCGGTGATGAAGATGATCTTCACGTTGAGAACATCGCGGTTCTCCTTGTATTGCTTGATATAGTCCGCGCCGATGGCCTTGAAGCCGATGCCCTGCCGCACGGCCTGCCTGCTCACGCGCACCTGCTCGCGGGAGGATTCCGGGCTCATCCGCACCATGTAGCCCTCGGGGTAGACGTGGTACTTGCAGAATTCAATGTCCTTCAGCGCGCGGTAGATCTCCTCGTCGTCGCCTTCGATCAGGCCCACCCGGGCCAGCACGATGCGGGCGAAGGGGACGTTGCCCCTGATGTCCCGCAGATCGGGACCGTAGAGCAGGACCTCGTCCTTGTCTACCAGCGCGGTGGAGGTGGTTGGGCAGATATAGTTGGCGGAACCCAGCCCCGCGGCACCCAGCTCGTAGGCCGCGTCGGACTGCAGCACCAATTCGCTGCTGCCGCGATCGCGCCAGGCATCGGCGGGATTATAGTCCCAGGTCTTGGGTGTGGCTTTGGAGAGAAGCTCGGTGGTCTCTTTGATGAGGTTGTTGTAAAGTTCCATGTTCGGTTCCCCCTTTTTTCGGATATCGTAATTCCTATTTCATTCCTGTGATTTGATTATACCGTAGTGGGCCCATAAAATATGTGGCAGATGCTACAGACACAGGAAAATTTTGATAAGGTATTAACAGAGTGCAAAAAGGGACGGCCGGGCTGCCGGCCGTCCCGCGCGGAGCCGGATCTCGCTTATTCCCCCGTGCTGCCAAAACCGCCGGCGCCCCGCCGGGTCTCGGGCAGGGTGTCGGCCTCCTCAAATTCGGCGGGCACGAAGGGCAGAACTACCAGCTGGGCGATGCGGTCGCCGTCGCGGACGACGCGGGGGCTCAAGCTGTCGTTGTGCAGGGCCACGATATACTCGCCCCGGTAGTCGCTGTCACACACGCCCACGCAGTTGGCGGGGCGCAGCCCCTGCTTGCTGGCCAGACCGCTTCTGGCGAATACCGCGCCGAAATACCCCTCCGGCACGGCGGCGGAGATACCCGTGCCGACCATGACCGTCTCGCCGGGGGGGATGAGGGCCTCGCCGGCTTCGATGCAGGCGTACAGGTCGCTGCCCGCGCTGCCCGCAGAGCCTGCGGTGGGCAGCTGGGCGCCGGGGCGCAGTTTTTTGATCTGTATTTTCATGGCAAATTACCGCTTTCGATGGTTTTCTCCAAGTATACCGCCCAAAAGATCGTATTGCAAGCCGGATGGCAAAATCCGGTGATTGCCTTTTGCAGGGAAACTATGGTACAATGTTCTCCGTCATGAAAAAACTGTATCATATTTTCTCAATCATACTTGCGGTGACCATCCTGGCGGGCGTGGGCTGGTATTTCTTCCCCACGGATCAGGTCGTTTCCGGCGCGCGCAGTTTCAAGGAGTACGCGGATCGGGTCAGGGGCAACCTGAATAACGACAATGTCAGCGCCGAGGGCGTCAAGGTGGACGATGCCGCCGACGACAGCTACGGCGACACCGGCGAGACCCTGTCCTTCAGCAGCTCGGCCTGCCCCTACCGGGCGCTGCTGAGCGTGAAGGAGCAGGGCGTCTACAACCAGATCTACGCCAACGCCAGGGACTGCGCCGGGACCTTCCGGCTGTTGTGCGCGCTGAGTCTGGAGGAACTGAACGACACCTATGTGGCCGTGACCTGCGACCACCCGGAGATCTTCTGGCTGGCCAACCGCTACGAATACGGCTACGCCGCCGGCGACAAGGACACCGCCGTACAGATGACGCTGGAATACAGCGCACTCAAGGACGAGCTGCGCCAGGCCAAGGCCAGGTTCGACGCGGCGGCCGCGGAACTCCTCAACGGGGCGCGGGCTTGCACTGCCGCCGCCGACAAGGAAAAATACGTGTTTGACACGCTGGCACAGACCGTGGAATACAACGACAACGCCGCCTGCAATCAGACCGCCTACAGCGCGCTGGTGGGGCACAGCACCGTCTGCGCGGGCTATTCCCGGGCCTTCCAGTATATCCTCAACCAGCTGGGCGTTCCGTGCTATTACATCTTTGGCACCGCGGACGGCGGCTATCACGCCTGGAATATCGTGCAGCTGGATGGGGAATGGTACGGTGTGGATCTGACATGGAGCGACCAGCTGGGCGGGCCCAACTATACCTATTTCAATGTCACGGACAGCGCGCTGTCCGTCAACCACACCCGCAGCGCCATGAGCCGAAAGCTGCCCGACGCCGGCGGCACCAAATACGCCTGCATCCCCGTGCCGGCCACGCCCGGCGTCCCGGGTACCTCCGGCGGCACTGCGGCGGCCGCGGCGGATACCGTGGATTCCCTGGACGAATACAATACCCTGTGCTATAACCAGATCGTCGCCAACGGCGTGGGCACCTATTCCTTCTCCATGGCGCTGA
>Ga0116171_10005363_pt1 | contig 11276 bp, 5 predicted proteins | sample AD_JPNHW2_MetaG_FD_89798 | JGI IMG/M metagenome (GOLD analysis project Ga0116171, IMG submission 89798) | Active sludge microbial communities of municipal wastewater-treating anaerobic digesters from Japan - AD_JPNHW2_MetaG | ecosystem: Engineered > Bioreactor > Anaerobic > Digestate | place...
AAGCCTATGACTTACAGGATAATAACACAAAGTGATGCCGAAGTGATGGAACTGGCTTTCGCCGATCAGACCCAGTCGCCCGACGATGTATCGAAAGGCAAAATAACCTTCGGCAAGGGGCTTATGTGCGTTGGAAGCGCCTATAAGACCACTGAGCCGATAGTAAAAGAATTCACGGTGCCATCAAAAGAAAAGCTCTCCATCACCGGTATAGTGCCCGATTTTGAAAACGGTGAAGGTGTGATCACCATTACCACCACACAACCAATTCTTGATGAAGGGCTTTCTTCGTTGATTTCGGTAGAACCAGCAATCAATTTCACCACAGAGATCCTCCCAAACGGTGTTAAACTGAAAGGCGGTTTCCTGGCTGGCCAGGCATATTCTGTGAGGATTTCACCAGCCCTGAAAAGTGTATTTGGCCGTGAACTAGGTGAAGAATTTGTACAGGCAGTTGCCTTTGGAACCCCGGAACCTTACCTCTCCTTTAATGAGAAAAACGCAATTTACCTTTCAACCAAAGGCTCGCGAAACCTGGGGGTCAGCATTATCAACATTCCCGAAGTGAGGGTGAGCGTGTTCAAAGTTTACGAAAACAACCTGCAGCATTACATGCGCAGGGGACAGGAATGGCGCTGGGATTACGAAGACGATGAATACTACGATTATTCCACTTACCCTTTCGATGAGGATTACGGCCGGCAGGTAATGAGCAAAGTGATCAAAACCAGGTCGTTGCCAAAATCAGGGAATATGTCGCTGCTTAATATCGACCTGGCTGATTTCCAGGTAACTGACAATTTCAGGGGCATGTACGTAGTAAAGGCTGAATCAAGCGACAAACGCTGGTTGCAGGATGCCGTCATGGTATCGCTGTCCGACCTCGGCATTATCGTGAAAGAAGGTACCGACGACATTCTCGTCTTTGTCAACTCCCTCAGTGACGCATCACCGATGAAAGGCGCAAAAATCGATTTCTACAGTTCCAACAACCAGAAGATATACAGCGCCACCACCGACAGCCGCGGGGTTGCCATGCTGAAAAACATCAAAACACAGTCGCCTGGATTTACGCTGAGTATGGTCTCTGCCGAGTACCAGGGCGACTTCAACTTCATCCTGTTCAACACATCAAGGGTGGAAACGTCGCGGTTTGATGCAGGCGGCAAACGCACCAGCAATATCAACTACGATGTTTTTCTCTACGGCGACCGCGACCTGTACCGCCCGGGTGATACGGTGTATTACAACGCCATTGTCAGGACACTGCAATGGCAGACAGTAAAAGACCTGCCGCTGAAGATCAGGATTCTGGCGCCAAACGGCAAGGAATACCAGAGCCAGCGCAAACAGCTTACCACCGAAGGTTCAGCATCGGGGTTGTTCTACATCCCTGCTTCGGCCATGACCGGAACCTATTCCATCGAAGTGTTCTCATCCAACAATGTGCTGCTGGCTACAAGGCGCATCGCCGTGGAAGAATTCATGCCCGACAGGATCAAAGTCACGGTTAAAACCGACAAATCAGTCTATAATTCCGGTGAAGCCATACAGGCAGCCATACAGGCCGATAACCTGTACGGGGCTGCAGCTGCAAATCGTAAAGTAGAGGCCGAGCTACGGCTGTCGCGGAAATATTTTAAGCCTAAAGCCTTCCCCGACTATAACTTTACGGTTGAATCGAAAAATATGCCTTACCTGGCATCACTCACCACAAGCGGCGTCACCGATGAAGCAGGCAAAGCCAGTCTTACCATCAAACCCGAAACTTATGAAGGCCTCGGCATTCTTGACGGAACGCTTTTTACAACAGTTTTTGATGAAACAGGCCGCCCCGTGAACCGCCTGAGCAAATTCGACATTCTGACGCAGCCGGTGCTCATCGGTATCAGGGAATTCGACCGGTGGGTAAGCACCCGTAAGCCAATGAATTTCAAGCTCATTGCCGTGAACCGCGAAGGCAAAGCCCAGGGAAATGTACAGGCACAGGTAGTCATTTCGCACCTCAAATATGAAACGGTCATTGAACGCGATGGCGACCGGTACCGCTACATTTCGCAGCAAAAAGAAACCGTGGAACTTTCAAAAGCAGTCACCATTTCCGCTTCAGGCGAAGTTCTGCCATTCACACCAACGCAGTCGGGTGAGTATGTGCTCAAAGTGATGCTTCCCGGCAGCCAGAATTATGTTTCATCCACTTTTTACGCGTATAGCTGGAACGACACTGATTATACTTCATTCGAAGTAAACCGCGAGGGAGAGGTAAATATTTCTGCCGATAAGGATGCATACCAGCCCGGTAATAAGGCAAAACTACTGTTCAGCACCCCGTTCGACGGGAAGATGCTTGTAACCTACTCCAGAAACAATGTGCTGGAATACAAGTATATAGATGTAAAGAAGAAATCAGCAAGCCTTGTTTTGGATATTTCAGAGCAGCACCTCCCGAATGTGTATATAGAAGCGACGCTTTTCAAAAAGATAACCGACACCGAGATGCCTCTCACCGTAGCGCATGGTGTGATCTCGCTTAAGGTGGATGATCCGAAAACCAGGGCTGAGGTCACGATAAAGGCTGCCGACAAGTCGCGGTCGAACATGCGGCAGGTCATCACTGTAAATACCCTTCCGAATGCCGAAGTTTCAGTAGCTGTAGTTGATGAAGGCATCCTGCAGGTTACCGGTTTTGTCACACCCGATCCTCACGTTTGGTTTTTCCAGAAAAGAGCGCTCGAAGTAGCTTCTTACGATGTTTACAAACAGTTGTTCCCCGAACTGAAACGGTCAGGCTCCAGCCCTGCCGGCAGCGAAGGATTTGACCTGGCGCGGCGTGTCAACCCGCTGACTTCCAAAAGGGTAAAACTCATTGCCAGGTGGAGCGGAGTGTTGAAATCTGATGGTAAAGGCCAGGTGAGCTTCCCGGTCGATATTCCGCAGTTTTCAGGCGCGTTGCGCGTGATGGCGGTTGCATACAAGGACAATCGTTTCGGCTCGGCTGAGAAAACCATTCGCGTTGCTGATCCAGTGATCATCAGCTCTGCATTGCCACGGTTCATGAGCCCCGGCGACAAAGTCACCATGATTGTAAATCTTACAAACACGACTAACAATTCTGCCAAAGCAACCATCGATGTTTCAGCCAATGCACCATTGTCAGTTTCGGGCAGTTCAAAACAAACGGCTACGCTGGAAGTAAACCGCGAGCAGGCTTACACCTTTGAAATAGCGGCTGGGTCTGGCATTGGCAACGGGGTTGTGAATGTAACCGTTAATGCCATGGGGCAAAAATTCACCGAAAAAGTCGAACTGCCTGTCCGGCCTGCTGCCGGTCTTACATTCATTACCGGATCGGGGATGGTAAAAGGCGGAAGTTCCAAAACGCTTGATTTTGCCTCCGGACTTATGCCACAGGGTGTCCGTTCGCGGCTAATGCTTAGCAGGTCGCCGGCTGCAGAGTACCTGAAGAATCTCAGTGACCTGATCCGTTACCCCTATGGCTGCATGGAACAAACGGTTTCGGCAGCTTTCCCGCAACTCTACCTCCGCGATATAGCAGCAGCGGCGCACCAGCAACTCATCGCCCCTGAAGATGACCGGTATGGAACTCCTGAGAATAATATTCAACAGGCAATCTACATGGTTGAAGCACACCAGTTGTATAACGGCGGATTTCCCATGTGGCAGAGTGGTGGCAACGACCAATGGTGGATATCAGCTTATATTGCACACTTCCTCACCGAAGCCCAGAAAGCGGGTTATCAAACCAATGACCAGGTGTATTCAAATGCATTGAAGTACCTTGAACAGAAGGTAAAAAGCCGGCAGGCGGAAACCTATTTCTATACACAGCCATCAGGAACAATCTCTTCGGTAACAACCCCGGCCCAGGAAATCTTCTATTCGCTTTACGTGCTGGCATTGGCCGACAGGGCACAGGTACCCACGATGAACTTCTATAAATCGCAGGCCGGTACACTCACGTCAGAAAGCCGTTACCTGCTGGCTGCTGCTTACATGATTGCCGGCGATCGCCGCAGTTACCAGGCAGTATTGCCCCCCGCTTTCGGAACATCAAAGATTCAGTCGCTTGCAGGAGGATCATTCGCATCCTACTTACGTGACCGTGCCATAGCGTTGAATGCACTGCTCGAAGCAGACCCTGATAATTCCCAGGTTGGACAACTCCTGCAATCAATCGGCAAGGAAATGAAGGAACGGCGCTACCTCACCACACAGGAAAACGCCTTTTGCATGACGGCTATTGGCAAGTTTGCCCGAAAAACAGCGGGTTCTGATGTCAAAGCAAGCATCTCGATCAATGGAAAGCAGGCCAAACCTTTCATTGGTGATGACCTGGTACTTACCAACAACCTGGCTGCGGCCAAAGCAACCATCAGCACTAGCGGAAAAGGCAACCTTTATTACTTCTACGAACTCTCGGGAATACCATACAAACCAGCAGCCGGAGATGAAGACCGCTCACTAAAGGTGCGGAAACAATTCCTCGACCGGACGGGACAGGTTTTAAACGGTGATTTATTCAAAGTGAATGACCTGGTGATAGTGAAAATCACGGCAGAAACCGAAGGGGGTAAAACCATTGAAAATGTTGCCATTACTGATCTGCTGCCCGCCTGTTTCGAAATTGAAAACTCCCGGCTGGTGGCCGAACGAAATTATTCCTGGCAGCAGAATGCCAGCACTCCCGACTATCAGGATATACGCGATGACCGGGTCAGTTTCTTCACTACGCTGCGATCGGGCATTTCCACGTTTTATTACACGGTAAGGGTCGTAAACAAAGGCACCTACACCTTGGGCCCGGTGAGCGCCGACGCCATGTACAACCCTGAATTCAGGTCGGTATCGGGGAGCAGGGTGATCAGGGTGGATTGATGTTACTAACGAAAAGCGCCGCCTGTCAATAACAGGCAGCGCTTTTTATCCAGCTTTTAATAATCCTTAGAACGGCCAGAACTGGTTATCGTTCCAGATACTCTCCTTCAGGGCTTCGTTAAGGTCGTGAAGTATCTTATGATGTCCCCGCTCCCACTCTGCCAGCCAGGCATACATTTCCTTTTCGTTGGGGTCTTCGGCTTCTTCAGCACGTTTTGAATACACTTCCACCGCCCGAGTTTCGAAATCCATGGCAGCCGAGATAGCTGCAGCCTCAAAACTGGCTGCCGATATCTGTTTTACAATCTCCTTATTGAGAATTTCACCCGAAATTTCATCTGAGATATCGGCCGTTGTATCAGGTTTTGCAAAGTGTTTCTCCTTCACATAATACGAAAATTGTTTCGAGAGGTACTCTACATGCTCTTTCTCTTCTTCGGCCATTGTCATGAAGATCATTTTAGCACCCTCAATGTCGGTTTGTTCGGCCATCTTCTCATAAAACGCTTTTCCGCGCTTTTCCATCAGGATTGCCATCTTAAGTATTTCTAATGCTTTGCTTTCCATAGTATTAGCAATTATTTATTTTGATCACCAATTTTAACAAAGATAGGAAATTTAAGTTTTGTGATGATGAAATCCTGCCATGGAAAACTTACCGCTTTTATTACGTGATTTACGCAAACATGATACTGGCAATAAAATCAGCGGACAATCAACCGCGAAAAATGCTACTTTCGTAAAATCGCTTATGAAACGCAAATAATAAAAATACTTCAAAACAAGTGTCTGACAATCACATAGAAGACCTGAAGGAACTATTCCGGCACTGGTCAGGAGAAGAAGGCATTGAGATAGAATCGTTGCCGCAGGCTGGTTCTTACAGGCAGTATTTCCGTATCTACGGACACTGGCGGCAGGCGATCGGTGTGTATAATCCTGATAAGCAGGAGAATGCAGCTTTTCTCTCATTTACAAGACATTTCCTGCAAGCCGGTTTGCCGGTAGCCGGAATATACGCCGAGAACACCGCAAAAGACATTTACCTGCTGAGTGATCTTGGGAGGGATTCTCTCTTCGACCTGCTGGAGAGTGATCAGTCAACTGAACGCCCTTCAGAAACCCTGCGCGGATTGTATCGCGACACTGTGGCTTTGCTGCCTCAATTCCAGATAGTTGCCGGGTCAGGAATCGATTATTCGGCGTGTTACCCTGTACAGGATTTCGACTCCCGGTCGATGCACTGGGACTTGAATTATTTTAAATACTTCTTTCTGAAGCTGTTACGTATTCCGTTTGACGAATACGCCCTCGAAAAGGATTTTGAAACGCTCTCAGGTTACCTCCTTGAAGCTGACAGTAAGTACTTTATGTACCGCGATTTCCAGGCACGCAATATCATGATCAGTGAAGGTAAACCATACTTCATTGATTACCAGGGCGGACGGCGCGGCCCATTGCAATATGACCTCGCTTCGCTGCTGTTCCAGGTAAAAGCAAACCTGCCCTTCAGTTTCAGGGAAGAAATGCTGCACTGGTATATCGAAAACGTGAACCGATATACCACCATAGCTGAAAAGGACTTCATTGAAAAATACAACGCATTTGTACTTATCAGGCTACTGCAGGTAATGGGCGCCTATGGGTTTCGCGGTTATTACGAACGTCGTGCCCATTTTCTTCAAAGCATTCCTTTCGCGGTCGACAATGTGCGCTGGTTTCTCGACAACATCCATCTGAAACCGGCCACTCCTGCTCTTAATGCCACCCTTGAATACATAGCCAGGCTCAATATTTCTTCACCTTCGTTTGCACAAAACCAGTCACTTACGGTAAACATCAACAGTTTTTCGTTTAAAAACGCCCCTCCTCCTGATTATTCAGGTAATGGCGGCGGCTTTGTATTCGATTGCAGGGCGCTTCCAAATCCCGGCAGGTGGGAGCATTACCGGCACCTGACAGGCAGGGATACCGCTGTGATCCAATTTCTTGAACGTGAACCGGCTATTGAAAAGTTTATGCAAAATGTCTTTAAACTGATTGATCAGTCGGTGCTGGAATACCAGAGACGTGGTTTCAGAAACCTGCAGGTGAATTTCGGCTGTACCGGCGGGCAGCACCGCTCAGTGTACTGTGCCGACAGGCTGGCGCGCTATCTCGAAGAACGCTATTCGCTTAACATAGAACTCATTCACACCCAACTGGAGCCTACGGGAAAATACAGGGCTCCGGGCGAAGAGTAAACATCTTTATTGTACAAGGAACGATATGACAAAAACCCTATGCGAAACCAAAGACCCCGATAAACTGAAGGACAAACAGAAAAATCCCCGGTTCGAATGTAAAAGGTGCGGAAGGCAAGCGCGGAAAGAGAAATATGTCTGTAAACCCAAAAAGATTAATTAACTGTGGAACAGTTTGATATTGAACTATATAAAAACAAGTCAGCAATCATCAGCCAGACTGTTAAGCAGGTGCAGAAAGATTTCGGAATGTTTGGCTTTGATGTCACATTCTCAGGGAATGCTGATCTGGCTTATGAGGAAATGTTCAGGCAGCTTGCAGTATATATTACGCAACTCATTGAAAATGATTATCATAAATTAGCATCATTGCTATATCATATCGACCTGGGTGAGGACAAAATTGCTCAGGCCGGCGAACAGCATCCTGAGTGGGGAATCGCTGATATTATTACGGAACTGGTGATACACAGGGAGTTAAAAAAAGTGTTGATGCGCAATTATTTCAAGCAGAAGGACCTGGAATCATGAAAGCAATGATTTTTGCCGCCGGCCTTGGAACGCGCCTCACTCCTTTTACTGAAACCATGCCTAAAGCACTGGTCCCGGTTGCAGGCAAACCCATGTTACAATGGCTCATCGAAAAACTGGCAGCCGGCGGATTCAACGAGATCATCATCAATGTCCATCATTTTGCCGGCCAGGTGATTGACTTTGTGAAAGCCAACAATTCCTTCGGACTGCGGATTTTGTTCTCCGACGAAACCGGGCAGTTGCTCGAAACCGGTGGCGGACTGCTGAAAGCTGCATGGTTTTTTGATGACAACAAGCCGTTTCTGGTTCATAATGTGGATGTTATCTCAGATATTGACCTTCGGAAAATGATCAGTTATCATACCGGGCAGGGAGCCTTGGCAACACTTTCTGTGAGTAAACGCGAAACCTCCAGGTACTTTCTTTTTGATGATGCGCTGCAACTCAGGGGATGGAAAAATGTAAAAACAGGTGAAGAAAAAATTCCTGTTCTTGTTCAGAAGCCTCTGCAACCACTGGCTTTTGGCGGCATACATGTGATCAGTCCTCAACTTTTTCAGCTCGTTACCGAAAGCGGCTGGTTCCCGATTGTTGATGTTTATCTGCGTCTTTGCAGCAGATATCCGGTAAAAGCATATCTTAGTGATAACAATTATTGGTTCGATATGGGTAAACCGCAGGATCTCACCGAGGCGGCCAAATATCTTGAAATCAATTTAAAACACAGTTAATCAGATTTAAATACCGTTTTGAAACCATTTCTGCAACAGCTTGCCGATGAGCTTTTTCTCACTTATGGAAAAAACATAAGCAACCTGTGCCTTGTGTTCCCAAACAGGCGCGCAGGATTATATTTCAGAAAGTACCTGGCACTGCATCTTCAGAAGCCGCTCTGGTCGCCGGAAGTTTTTGCCATCGAAGATTTTGTGGCGCTGAAGTCGGGGTTGACAATTGCCGGCCAGCCTGCACTTCTCATCAATCTGTACAAACTCTATTATAACGACTTTGGCGATAAAGCCCGGCCGCTGAAGGACTTCATCACCTGGGGAAACCGCCTTTTGTCCGATTTTGATGAAATTGACCAGCACCTTATCGACGGAACATCCGTTTTCAGTTATCTCACTGATGCCAGGGCTATTGAGCATTGGAACCCTGATGGCAAGCCTCTCACCGATTTTGAGAAAAGCTACCTGGAGTTTTACAAATCGCTGGCGCCGCTCTATGCGCAGTTCAGGGCAGAACTCATCACCAACGGACAGGCATACATGGGACTCGCCTTCCGCCGCCTTATCGAAAACCTTGATAACACGTCGTTTGACGAGTGGCACAGGGTGATCTTTGCCGGATTCAATGCCTTAACACCGGTTGAAGAACGGCTGTTTTCCACATTGAAAAATGCCGGAAAAGCTGAATTATACTGGGATGCCGACAGTTATTACCTCGACGACGGCAGCCATGAAGCCGGTCTCTTCATGCGTAAATATCGCGATAATAACCAGTTCGGCCCAATTAGCTGGATATCTGATTTCTATAAAAATTCTAACCGGCAGATTCATATAACGGGAATTCCTAAAAACATTTGGCCAGGCCAAATTTGCCGGTCAGTTACTTGATTCGCTTGACAAGGAAAAGGCCGGAAGTATAGCCGTGGTGCTGGTTGATGAAGGATTGCTGATCCCGGTGCTCAACTCGATCCCGGCGAGCATCAGCGATTTCAACGTTACCATGGGATTTTCCATGAAACTCACGCCTGCATACTCCCTGATTGATACGGTGTTAAACCTTGTGATAAACTCACAGAAATACGGCACAACAAGGGATGGCAATACGGTGTGCAGGTACTATCGCGATGACATTCTCCGACTTCTGAAACATCCGTACCTGAGTGGTCGCAGGCCCCTGAGAGGCAATGCAACCTTTGATGAGGCCAAAGAGCTAAGCCGCTCATTTTACCAGGGTTTAGATTTTCTGAAAATTCTTCATAACTACGATGATTTGCTGGGTGATGCGTTTGAACCTTTCATTTCAGGTGAAAATAATGCAACAAATCTGCTGACGCTGTTACAAAGGATAATAGTTTTGGTGAAAGTTACATCAGAAGAAGGTAATGACCGCTCTGAAACGGCGGTTTCACCCAGTTCGGGTATCGAAACAGAGTTCCTCTTTGGAATTGCCGACATCATCCACGACCTTCAACTATTGATGGGCGAACTGCCACAATTACCTGATTTTGAAACACTTCACGCACTATTTACGAATCTTGCCGGAACCATGCGGCTTCCATTTTATGGCGAACCATTGAAAGGAATCCAGGTAATGGGCGTACTTGAAACGCGCACCCTCGATTTCGACACGCTGATCATGATCTCGGTGAATGAAGGGCTTCTTCCGAAAGGGAAAAGGCAGGATTCGTTTATACCTGTTGATATAAGGCAAGAGTTTGGATTGCCGGGCTATCGTGAACATAATGCTGTATTTGCATACCACTTTTACAGGCTTTTGCAAAGGGCTAAAACAGCCTGGCTGCTATATAATACCGAGGCTGATGAGATGGGCAATGGTGAAAAAAGCCGGTTTATTACACAACTGCTTTACGAACTGCCAATTTACAATCCCGAAGCTGTCATACTGGAGCAGGTGGTGGGATCAGTTTCAGTAGCAAATGCCCCGCCTGTTATCACTATTCCTAAAACTCAGTCAGCAGTTCAAAGACTGAAAGAAATTGCAATCAGCGGATTTTCGCCTTCGTTGTTGAGCAGTTATCTCAATTGTTCATTGCAGTTCTATTTTTCGGCAATTCTTGGCTTGCAGGAGCCTGATGCTGTTGAAGAAACCATTGACGCCAGCATGTTGGGGAATGCCGTTCACAGTGTTTTCCAGAAAGTTTTTCAACCTTACCTGGGTAAAACGATGGATGCAGATGATATTCGTTCACTCCTTGAACCCGCAACAGCATTGGTAAGAGAAGAACTTTGCCGTCAATTTCCGGGGAGTGATCTTGATACAGGCAAGAACCTTATTATCGTGAATGTTGCGCGCAACATGGTGCGAAGTTTCCTCGAAACAGAAGCAGAAAAGCTATCACGGGAGAAAGCAATGCTTAAAATTCTTCATCTTGAAGAGAAGTTTTGGGGTAAGTTAAATATTCCTTCCCATGAAAACGGTGAGACTCATGAAGTAGCCATAAAAGGCACAACCGACAGGATTGACCTCTTCGGGAACCAGCTAAGGATCATTGACTATAAAACCGGCACCTTGCAACCATCGGAACTCAGCCTTGATGATCCCGGCGATCTGGCTTTGATGAAAAAACCTCAAAAGATGTTGCAGTTGCTTTGCTATACCTGGCTTTATTGTCAAAATCACCCGGTAGCCGGTGAATTTGTATCGGGAATTGTTTCACTTAAAACGCCGAAACGTTACCTGCAAAAAGCAAAAATCAGGAAGTCGGAAATGCTTAACGGCGATATTCTAAACCTGTTTGAGGAATACCTTACAAACTTGTTAGCCGAAATATTTGACCCTGCAACTCACTTTCAACAGACTGAAAACCAGGATAATTGTACTTACTGCCCGTTCATTTCTATCTGTAACAGGTAATTC
>Ga0116171_10005364_pt1 | contig 11274 bp, 5 predicted proteins | sample AD_JPNHW2_MetaG_FD_89798 | JGI IMG/M metagenome (GOLD analysis project Ga0116171, IMG submission 89798) | Active sludge microbial communities of municipal wastewater-treating anaerobic digesters from Japan - AD_JPNHW2_MetaG | ecosystem: Engineered > Bioreactor > Anaerobic > Digestate | place...
AATAAAAAATTTTATACCATTGAAAAGAAAATGTATTGGTAAATAAAAATTTTTATTTGAAAACACGTAGTGCTTGACCTTGCAAGAGCGATGGCAGCTTAATTTTGCATAAGGTTTTATTAATGAACTACTGGAAAAATCATTGTGGCTTACAAGTGTAAAACTCTTTGTCTTTAAAGGGTGGTTGGGTGGGGGCGGCGGCAGTGAAGGAGTTTTTGGCGTGACTTTTTGATAGTGTGTCAGAAAAGATAATATAGCTGTCGGAGGTACGGAGCAGCTTTATTATGTGGGGCTGTGAAAGGATAGCGAGTGAACTGAGTGCAGCGTAACCGAGATCAGGTAGCGTAGCGGACTGTCGAGGTGGAGCTAAACGAAGTGAAGGAGCTTTGCTTGTAGCAGCTTGGCAGTCAAAAAGCATGACAAAAACATTAGGTAGGAGAGCTTGGGAATAAAATAAATAAATACATTATTGGTGCGTTGGAAAGAACCCTGTAGAGGGCTGGCATTGTTTTGTGCACGTGCTGTTGGAGTATCGGTGTGCAGAGGGCATAAAATCAGCGGACAGCATAAGTTGCCACAATGGAATAAGCTGCAATACCGGCAAAAGGATTTGCTGAAATGAGTGCAAATGCAATTATGAGTGAGATGAATGAAACCGTAATGAAATGTAGCGTTGCCGGAATGGAACGCATGTGTAATGCAGGCGTTAGCGGAATGGAATGCAGGTGTAATGAATGAACTGATAATGCCTTTTTGACGGTGAGGTGAATAATAATGCATTAGCAAAAAAATAATTGCTGCTTATGGAATTGTGTCCGGGAAGGGCTGTCCTGCTGATTTTATTAAGGTAGGGAAACCGAAACTATAGGGCTTGGCAAAAACTATGACAGCCCTCATGAATCATATCAAAGGTTAGTGCAGGGAAGGCAATTTGTGGGTGGCGGAACGTGCGGGTATTTTACATAATAACCATTATAACTGACAGGCTGCTACTCTGTCCAGCCTACCCAGCGGCGAAGCTATCGTTTACCTTACAACCTGTGACTTTGCCTGCCTGTTTTATAATGCTTATTATGTTAATATACCAACGATACTAAAACTACCAAAATAGCGAATGGCAGACGGGCAAAATATGTGGGAGCTAAGAGCATTTTGTCCCGGCTGCCTTAAAAAATAAAATACCTTATTAAATTATTTAATTTATGACAAGGTAAGCAATTAAGCAATGGTAGGGGCGTGTAGCAAAAAGACCACGCGAGCCCTGACCGTTTCTATTTAAGGGAAGGGCTGGGATTTTTGATGCACTAGGGTGTATTCTAAATAGTATAATTCAGATTTATATTGTGCGGTTGGATATAATTAATCTAACAGTGCTTTTATTAAACAATCTCTTAAATCTGTATAGTACTGGATATTGATTTTAGTAATCATATCATCTGAGAGGTCATTTAATTGCTTTCTGGCATTGAGTGGAATCAATAATGTTGATGCACCTTTTTCAACAGCAATTTCAGCAAGGTTTACAGCATTATAAACCAAATCCAATGAGCCACCTAAACTTAATTGCCCAACGATTACAAGACCACCTTTTATGTTTTTCTCTAATACTGCACTGCACATGCCCATTAGAACTGCCATGCCCATTCCATTACCACTTTTAGAGGCATCAAATGCTCTCAGCTGAATGGAAAACTCATGTGAACGGGGATCTCTGTCACCAATTAATTCTTTGCTTTTGCTGTACAAATTTTGTTCTGCAAATCTTACACTTTCCTGAAACTGCGGTGGTGCTGGCTTATTCAGAATTTTTACACCAGAACCGGGACCAGAATTTATTTCAATTTTATATAAGCCAGTAGTTTCTTCCTGACCACCTGCATTTAAGCCCCATATCTGACCTGGTGATAATGGGTCGTCACCGATGGTGTTTTCACTATGTATTTCGGGAGTAGTAACAAATGTTTCTACTCCATCTTCACCAATGCGGTAACTGAAATGAGTATTTCTAAATTCTGCTGATCCAATACGTTTTTGTTGCTCCTTTACTCTTCTGCGATATTCCAATGCAACTTTTACACACCATTCCAATAATTCATCAGAGATTTTTGTTTCAGGGTTGGGCTGCATTAATTTTAACAGACCATTTATTGTTTTATTTACAGCCGTTGTATCACGACCACTTAAAGCACCACCAAAATCAATGCGGGGCAATACAGAAGATATGCGGCTGGTGTCTCTTAACCTTGTCCAACATTCTGCAAGGAAATCACTAACCAAGCCAAAATGTTCTGTAAAAAATGTTTTATTGAGTTTTGGAAAATCCCAGCCAGGAATAAATGAATGGATACGATCCATGAATGCAGTATCATCTCTCATTTCTTTGGGAAGTGGCCCAAATAAGTGACTTATCCGTTGCTGATGCTCTACATCCACTTCAAAATTACCTACCATTACAATACCACCATCGGCACGGATAGGCTCTTTGCCACGACTAAATTCACCGCTTTCCATGTACCCCTTCATAATGTTAACTCCATCTTTCTGATCGAAAGACACACCAGATACTTCATCAAAACAAACTACATCATATTTACACACAAGGCCTCTCTCTGCTGATGGGCCATTGTTTACAAACATTTTTGCAACCGTAGCTTTTCCGCCGGAAACTAAATGAGAATAGGGAGAAATTTGCTGATATAAATGTGATTTCCCTGTACCTCTTGGGCCTAATTCAATCAGGTTGTAGTTGCGTTCCACAAATGGAATCATACGGGCAAAGAGAACATTTTTTGCTTTTTCTGAGAGTGTGGATGGTTCCATACCAACACTGCGGATCAGGAAATCCTTCCATTCTTCCAGGGTAAACTGTTCCCTGCCTTTATAAAGTATTTCTAATACATTGCGCTGTGATAGCTGAATGGGTCTTATACTGCTTATGGCAAAAGGACGGCCATTATTTTCCTGTGCTATCGCAGCATCATAATCTAATTCCACTTCGGCATAAAAACCACCCGTGAGCATACGGTCATTGGCATAAACCATTTCACTTGATATGCGAACTTTAGAAAGTTGCAAACTTGGCAAAGTTGCAACATAGGTTCCTGACGCAGCATCAAGTTTTGCAGTAATGATGTCAATGAGTTTTACTTTGCCCTGCTTTTCTGCTTTTGACTTGAAGTATTCTTCTTCACCAGTTCTTACTGTACGATCCTGTAATTGCCTTTTTACTATTTCCAGACCTTCCTGTATTTCTTCTTCTTTGGTGGTAGCACAATACCTGCCTAGTAAAAATTCAATTACATAAGTAGGCACAGGATAAGTTTTGCGGAACTGCTCAAGCAGGTCTTTTCTTACAATGAAACCTTCAAAAGCTTTCGCTGCAATCTGGTCAATTTTATCTAATTCCATACTCAACTATTTTTATCCACCTACGGTGGTGGGTTTCTTATCCAGTATTCTTTCATTCTCATCCAGTAACACAATAGTGGCAGCCTGTGATTCTGCTGCATCATCAACCATGAGTGTTACAGAATTATTTTTAAGTGCTTTGCTTTTTGATAATACAATGGAGGTTTTTTCATCATTGTATTTAGTGCGGATGTCAATGGTATATCCATCGGGAACATCCGTTGACTGAACAGTACATGTCAGATTAACCCATCTTACAAAATTTATTTCAGCAACAATATCATGAACATTTGGATTTTCTATAATCATTGTGGGAACTAAACATTCATGAAGTGAAATACCACCATGAGCATATTCTTCATTTGCTTTAAAGAAATTAATACCCGGTGCATAAGCAATATAAATAGAAGGATTCCAGCGCCAAGGTAAATGCAATAAATCTACTGTTGCACCTTCTTTTATTAAAGCACAGCGACCCCAACGGGTTTCAGTTAGTCCTGCATTGAGTTGTGTTTTGGGCAAGCCATCAGGCAGCAATAACCAACCATGATCCGTAACAATTTTTATACGCTTAATCCCTTTTTCAAAAGCAACATCCAATGCCTCCTGTACCTGGTAAAACAATTCTTCAATGTGTTTTACCATTTCGGCTTGTTCTTCATGACCTTTGGTGTCAATATCTCCAATCTCTTGCCAGTATTTATCTTCACTAATAATATCATCAGCACCGGAAACGTATTTATACCCTTTTTCTTTTAATGCCTCTCTGAATGCTGCTGTCTGAAGGTCTTTACCATTGTTCAAAAACGGACGGAACTCATTGATATTACTTTGGGTTGAAACTGCATCATTGATAGGGGATGCATGGGGTTTTGATGTAGGAGTGAGTGAAGGTATTGCTGTGAAACCTGCATCTAATATAACTTTCCATTTGTTATCTGTAAGACGCTGACAAAATTCCTGTGCTAATTCGTAACGGAAAGCATCAACAAATAAAACATAGGATTCAGTTTCTGTAAGGGGAGTTTGAGCCGTAAAAACTGAGGAATCGGCTGCAATCAGTTTTTGAAATTTGTTAGTGACGGATACCAGCCAGGGAGTGTAGAAAAGTTTTATAATTGATTTTACCAGTTTTTTATCTTTATCGCTTTTGACTGCTGCCAATGATTTACGCATGAACTGGTCAACATGAAAACCATTAGAAGTATAGTAAGATTTTAATTCATCAACTGAGCCAGACGGATATGTTTCCATAGATTTTGAAGCCATTTTAACCAAATATTGCAAGGCATCCGCCAATGGAGCTTTGCCTAATTCATACCAAACCCATACTCTACGCTTAGCATGATTTTTCTCCAGTTCATTTAGATGTGATAATGCTTCCTGAGTATCTGCCTTTGCTGCTTTGGCCAGTGCTTTGCCTAATAATTCTTCCTGTTGTTCGTTCAACTGTGGCCAGCTTTCTTCAGGCAGTTCAAAAATTCCCGTTCCTAAATCGGCAGGTTTTGCCAGACGTAATAAGTCTTCTATTTCCGCATATTTGCGAGGCGCTGAAGCATAGAACTGCCATACATAATTCCATGAGTTTTTTTGTGAACCCAATTTTTCTGCAATGGCTTTTATGTTTTTATGGTCTGGTTCAAAATCGTATTGTGATTTACATAGATTGATGAATGTGTCTTTCTTTCCCTGTTCCATATCATTGAGGTATGAATCACCCTTGCACATCCATTTTAGTATGTTGGGGATAATATCAGGAAACTGCTGGTTATTCAGATAATCGGCATCAATTATACTTTTACCTGCAAAAACAGAAGCATCCTGAAAGATAGTAGGCAGGGTTTTCTTTAATGCATCTTTAGTTGCATTGTCTTTTGCTACTTTAACTCCTAAACCATTAATGGGATTCTCTACAAATGCCAATATACTCCATTCCCTGCCGTTTTCCTGAATGAATAAAACGCCTGTGTATTGATACTCCAACAAGGGTTGAAAATTAAATACTACATTTTCTACATTGCGCAAATCGGCTTTTGAAACACCCGGCAGGTAGATGATAGGAACAACATCAGCAGCCCAGTTTGCCTGCGGGAGCATTTTTGCCACCATACATTTTAACCATATTGCAGGGCCTTGTTTACGGGACGGATCATAATCACCATAAATGAGTAATTGTGGTAAATTATCCTGCAATACAGAAATAACTTCCAGCCATTGGTTTTCAGGATCAGGCCAAAGGATAACCTCCGGTTTTACCATTACATGACTGTTGTGGTTTTCGGCCTGTTTTAAAGCCTGTATGACTTTATCGTAAATACTTTGACTCATCATTGAAAAAATTCTTTATTTATCCGCTTGTTTACTATTTCACCAAAGTTAATTGCAAGGTTGTTCTCACTATCAAGAACACTTGCTTTCATTATTCCGCAGAGATGCCTATACCCTGTTGAAGTCTCTTTAACCCTTCCACCATTAATGAATTGACCTGGTTCATAAACTACCTCACCCTTAATCATGGGATACAATAATACAGCATTTGCTCCTTCCCAGTATTCATTATACATAAACATTTGTTTCAGGTCACCATCTGCCGGAATATCATCCTCTGGCAATTTCCACTTTGTATCAACTATTAACCTTTTATTCTCGTTAATAATTACAATATCTGGTTTTACACCTTTGCTGGATTTAGGATTTGAAACTCTTTGCCAAATAGTTTTATATTCTTGCGGAACGACATCCCAGTTTGTGTTGCAATATCTTGAAATCTGACGGAAAACGTATTCTTCCCATAAATCATTCATATCAAAAAGAATTGCAAGAATGTGCTTGTGCCCAGAGCTTATATCAGGTCTGTAATTAAGTAGAAGCATAGCGGCAATTTCTATAGCCTCTTGATAAGCAAAAGTTTTTCTGTCAAATACTATTTTTTGAAAAACCCTTTCATTTACAGCAATATCTGATAATTCAGGGAAGTCAATAAGCAATTTATTTACTCTATCCTTTAATAAGGGGCTATTGGAAACTTGGGGAATTATTTTTAATGCTTTATAGAGAATTTGGTTAAAAAGGTTATTATTATCATACTCTTGATGGATTGTGTAAAATCTCTCTTTATGTACAAGATTATTTTGAATGTTTTTTGAGAATAAGAGCTTCCCTTTTAATGAAGTAATATTGCATTCGTCCTGCCGGTATTTCTTAATAAGACCCTGATGTAATAAATCCTCACACTCTTTAATGAATAATTCCAGATATGCCTCAAGAATGCTGTTAAACGTGATATGTAAAGAAGCTTTCTGGTGGGCATATACACTCATCCAATTACATTCACGAAGCATGTTAATTAATACTTGCTGCCAAGCGGTTTTTTCTTTTTGATCTTCACCAACTCTGCCAATTTTTGGTAATATTTCTATTGTTAAATTACCAACCTGAATAACCCCAACGTAATTTTGAAACCAAACACCATTGTGAGTTAGCCTAAAAAAACCACCACCATACTCTTCATTGTATTCACATAGCCTCTCCCAATGCTCAATACCAAAACCATTCGCCTCATCTATGAGTAGAAATTCATATTCAAATACTTGTATGGTTTGATGGTTAAACATTATTGATTTTCAGTATTCTTATAAATTGAAATGAAGTCAGCAGAAGTCCATTGAGATGCGGACTTAATCTGATAAGTTTTTTTATTACGATACTGGTTTGCTAATACTTTTGAATCATTAAATTTCGCAAAGGTTTTATCATCCACTATTGTTTCTTGAATAATAAACCGATCACCCAAAACCAACCCCAGTTTTTCAAAGTCGTTGTAAAAGAATTCCTGAAGAAGAGGGATTATTTTATCTTTAAAAACGCTTATTAAAGATTTTAAATCCTTTACATCCCATAACCAAGCATGGCCAATAGTATGATCATTGTCCTTTAGTATTTTCAATCTATTATTTAACTTAGTCAGCATATCACATAAATCTATACCTTCACAATCCTTTGATAGCTCTGCCTCTTTCGGGTACATCGGAATAAATGAAAAGCGTCTTCTTAATGCAGTGTCCAATGCCTCAACGCTTCTGTCTGCCGTGTTCATTGTACCTATTACATAAAGATTTAAGGGTACGCCAAATTTATCTTGTGAATAAGGTAAAATAATATCAGCAATTTCATTTTCGGCTCCTAGTCGTTTGTCTTTTTCAATTAGCGTAATGAGCTCACCAAAAACAGCAGCAATATTACATCTGTTAATCTCATCAAGAAATAGATAAAATACGTTCCCTTCATTAATTGAAGCACCAAACACCTTCTTTCTGTTTTCTTTATTGTCATTAAGGCATGTTGATAAATCTTCGTATCCGGCAAGTTGTGCTGCTTTTTCACAGGCTAAATAAAACAATCCTTTTCTTGTATCGTAAAGCAATTCTGATGTTTCTTCATCATCAGGAGGTATTGGCTTTATCCCTTCTATGAAATCTTCATAAGATAAACTTTGATGACATGTGATGAAATCGTAACTAGTTACATTTTTTTCAACAAGTGAAGCACTACTGACTTTTTTCAAATTTACAAGCAATTCCTTATGGGATCGTTCAAAAGCTGCTCTATCGGCTATTCGCCATGTTGAGTCTTTTTCTTTAAAAAATAGTGGCTCACCAAGTCTATTGGTATATTTTACATGCGGACATTCTTCCACAGTATGCATTTGCAGAGTGGTCCAAATTCTTGAACGTAAACTTTTTATAGTGCTGGTCTGGTACTTTGCAATTACTAAGGGGTGCTTTTGAAGTTCAGGAACATATCCTTTTTCTTTTTCCCATAAAACCATTGCCATTATTTCCCACCAAGAACAGTCTCGTACAAATTCTGTAATATTAAATTTATCTTTTTTGTCGTTTTGAGAACTACTTATTTGTTCAATCATTTCGATTATACGGAAAGTTTTACCCGTACCCGGAGGTCCATATAAAATACTATTCAATGTAGGTAAGGAACTTTTTCCAGCATATAAACCTTTTCCTTTTGTTACCAACCCTGAGCCCGAACCACTGCCATTAGAGATGCCAAAATGATCTTCAATACTTTTGATCGCTTCCGGGAATTTTTCTAACAAAAACTTAAATGTATCATATTCCTTGAAGCTATATCCCTCAAGTTCATAAAAAGTGGCAGGAGTTGTCGAAGTAATTAACATTTCATGTTCAACTGCTTCATTAAGTTTGTGTAAATATTTAACATTTATACTTGGCCATATTAAACCATCACCAAAATCAATATCAAGTTTTTCAAATGTATATTTACTTTCTGCTATGGCAATGCCATAATAATAATACTTATCCATAACAATTATTAGATCTCCTATTGACAACAATTCAACCCATCTTTTTATAGATTTTTTTCCCTCACCATAATCGTCAACCTTAGTATAATCGATTTTAGCATCCATGTAATTTATTGAAAGTACATTCCCGGATGAAAAATTATCCCATTGCTCTGATGTTGCACAGCGCCAGATTTCACCGGTTTTTTCATGTATTTTTTCCAATAATTCTTCTACATATTTTTTAGCAGATTTTTCATCACCGAAATCATCATAGGCATATACAAAAGCATCAAAGATGCCGTGGTCTTTTTCATTCAAAATGGTTAGAAGGTAATTATAATTTTCAACAGCATCAGTATAATTAACTGAATTGCACAGCCACAAGGCAAATTCTGAATGCTTGCTGTTAAAAACGGGGAATAATTGAGGATTGATATAATGAAGCCAGGGAGAATATATACCCGGCTTAACTATTGGAATATCTTTTTCTTCAAAATCCTGTACCATTTTCTTTGCTTCTGCGACAGAATTTGTTTTAAAAGCTTTGAGTAGAAATTCTTTAACCGAAACAAGTTGAGATTTTGATAAATTATTTACAGAAGCTTTGCCCTGGGCAGTATATCCATATTCATCTATTTCTACTGCTTGGTTGGTAAGATTATCACGAACCTGTTTGTCTTTTACATTTTGCTCAATGTATCTATCCCAACAAGCATCCGAGCAACCCCACTTAAAAATTTGAATAAATCCCGTAAGATATTCATTTTTGAAGGGATCATTCTTTAACGTTTCGCTGATAATATCCCTGAAAACTGGAGTAATGCGTGACTGTTTTTTACGTTGTTCGTATAATTCAGTTTTTTTAAACTCTTCAAAAGCAGTTTTTATCTGCTGAATTTTAGCTTGTTCCATAGCTGTGATTTTTTTGTTAAGTTTTTTTTATACTTCTCTTTTCTTCCAGACTTAAATGTTTATCGTTATCTCTTATTTCGCCCCAGGGACTGCCCGGAGGGTTTTTGCCTCTGTCTACACCCCATTTAATGTTTGGTTTTTTACGCAAAACATCTGCTTCGATAAATGGCCTGATGTTTAACCTTACACCATCATTCAAATCAGGTTCCCAGCCGATAGGCTGCTGTTCTATGGGTTTCCACCTGACAAAAATGTCATAAGGTTTTTCTCCATTCAGAATTGCTTCCAGTTTTTCTTTTAGTTTGAGTGCTGCACTGAGTAAACCTTCTGCACCACTTTCTTCTGCTTTTTTCTTAGCTTCACACATACGAATCCAGTCACCAAGATAAGTGTAAATGAGTTTTGACAGATTTTCTTTATCCAGTTTGTGATAGTTAACTAAGGCAGAGAAGCCATCTTTACGCCCATCCCATATATGCCATATAAAAGGACGGTTTTGGAAAACTTTACAATGTTGTATGAAAAATTCATCACGGAGCCAGGTTTCCAGGTTTGCAGAGTTTGCACCTTCTTTTTGCAGGAGTTGTGTAATGGTTTGGTTATTCCATTCTGTTGCAAAAACTGCTTGTAAATAATCACGCAAACTTTCAGCCCCAGCCTGTTCAGCATTTACAGATGGAATACAGAAAATACCATCATCATCTGTAAAATGGTCAAATTCTTTGATAGTTTCAATTAGTTGTTTTGTTTCATCTGAAAGCTCCATATCAGGATCACTTTCAGCAGGCCAGCGATAACCTAACAATCGAGCCATTGATACTTGTAACGGATTGTCTGATTTTGCAGGGTGCCCATGAAACAACCATTGAGTAGGGTCATCGCTGTTTGGCATAGGAAGACCATTGGGATATTTTACGGCTGCAACTTTTTGCCAGTGATTAATATCAAATGGTATTTTAAGTAATGTAGCTGGTGTTACACCTACCTTTTGGTCAATTTTCCTTACTAATGCATTAAAATCTGATGATGTAGAAAACGCCCATAGTGCAGGAATAAGGGAATGATCTTCAGGTACGAGTACGGAAGTGTTTTGATCATACAAATATCCAAGATAAAGTGTTGAAGGAAGTGAAGCCATTCTGCTAACCGAAATTCCCTTGCGATTGTATGCTTCATTTCCAAGACCTGGTCGTAACATTCCTTTACCATTAGTTGACCAATCTATAATTTCTTGACAACCTGCATATAATTCATTTTTTGTAACAGCATTGTGAAGATATTTCCATGATTCAAAAGGCAATTGAATTTCATGATGAATTCTGGTCCATTTTTCAATATCTCCGTTGACAACACCTCTTGGTGAAATAGCATATTTGCCAATAGTCTCCAAAGAGTTATTTAACTCTTCACTTGTGATTCTGTAGTCAGGATTTAATAACTGATTAAGTTGGTTTAATTGGAATTGTTTTGTATTAGCAATATTATTTTCCTTTTCTTCCGCAGAAATGTAATTAGATAGATCAAGGCTTAAAAAAAATGAATTTTCATCTGGCTTTATATTCGACATTGACCAAAGCACTACTGTGAAATCATACATAGGAGCTCTAAAGCTTTTAGTGCCAAGTTTACAA
>Ga0116171_10005365_pt1 | contig 11274 bp, 3 predicted proteins | sample AD_JPNHW2_MetaG_FD_89798 | JGI IMG/M metagenome (GOLD analysis project Ga0116171, IMG submission 89798) | Active sludge microbial communities of municipal wastewater-treating anaerobic digesters from Japan - AD_JPNHW2_MetaG | ecosystem: Engineered > Bioreactor > Anaerobic > Digestate | place...
GCGAAGTGCCTCAAGGCCGGAAAAGTCGTCAAGTACGTCTGATTCTCCCTGAATTTTCGTCGTAATTACGCGTTGACGATCCGGGGACGCCCGCGGTCGCAAAAACGGGACTGGTAACGATGCCATCGATAACGAGCGCATCGCTGGCAGTCCCGTTGTTTTTTTAGGGGAATGATCGCGATTCGCCGCACGCCGCGGAGAATGCCGCGCGGGCAAAAAAAGAGCGGGCGCCTTGAGGGCGCCCGCTCTTTTCATGGTGCTGGATGAAGAAGCTTACCAGCGATTTCCCATGCCATTGCCTGACATGCCGCCGCCCATCCTGCCGCCCATTTTGCCGCCCATGGGGCCGATCGTCGCGGCGGTCTGGCCGAGGTCGTAGGTCTTGCCGTTGAGCGTGAGGGTGGAAGCGCGGAGCGCGAAGCCGTCCTTGACGGTGGGAACGGCGTGGGCGTAGCCCTCGATCTTCACGGTCGCGCCTTCCTTGAGGCCGTCGATAAAGCCGTAGAGGCGGGCGGGGAGCATCACGTAGTAGGTTTTGGCGTCCTGCTTGATCGCGATGCGTCCGGAGACGAGCTCGAGCTTGCCCTCGACGGTCACTTTCTCGACAACGATCGGCGTCGCCTGCTGCGCGAGGCCTAAGCCGCGTCCGGCGCCGGGACCGCTCATCTGGCCCATGCCGTAGGGGGCCTGGTTCTGCCGATTGAAGGGCTGCGCCGAGGCCGCGCCGATGGCGATGAAGGCGATTGCGATGGCGATAAGTGCTTTCTTCATAATGATACTCCTTGAAAACGGTTTCGGGAGGGCGTCCGCGCCGCAGCTTGCAGCTTCCGGCTTCGATGCCCGCTCCGGTCCTGTCCGGACACTTTTATATATGCAGGAAGCGTGCCATCTTTGATCTTGAAATTAAACAATCATATAAGTATATATTGGAAAAACAATAATCCTGTTATCCTGTCGTTTGCCGCCGCCGCTGATCAGACATTGAGCGCGCTGCAGGCGCCTGACGCAGGAAAAAACTGCGCATGGCGGGTAAAAAATTCCCGCGCCTCCATGTTTGAGCGCTTGCGCCTTCATAGCGCCGGAGAACCGCCTTCTCCATTCAAGCCGGATCGAGCGGCTGACGATACTCTAGGAGTGCCTTGCGAGGGCACGCACAACGGAGTACCAATGTTCCCCAGAAAAGCATGCATCGCCGGCATCTTCGCGCTCGCGCTGACCTTTGGCGCCTCTGCCGAAGGCAACGCTCCCTATAGACTCTTTCCTTCCCTGTACCTGAAGGCATCGCAACTTTCATTGCCGCAGACCGTGGACAAGCCCTCCCAGCGAGGCGGCACGGGCGCGCTCGCGGACCGGGTCCCCATGATCGCCGGCAACACCATCGTAACTTTCTACGGTCATCCCTTCTCCAAGAAAATGGGCATCCTCGGGCTCTATTCCAAGGAGGAGCTCGGCGATCGCATCATGCAGTACGCGCGGTACTACGACGAGGTCAACGGTTCCGCCGGAGCGGTCGGCGGCTATTACCTCATCTACGGCACCTGCTGGCCGGGCGGGGAGATCGGCTACCTGAAGGAATCGACGCTCGAGGAATATATCGCCTACGCCCAATCGCGGGGCATGATTGTCTTCGTCGACCACCAGATAGGCAAATACACGGTCAAGGAAGCCATGGAGAAGATCCTGCCCTTCCTTAAATATCCGAACGTCCACCTGGCCATCGATCCCGAGTGGCGCACCCTCATCCCCATGAAGGAAATCGGCTCGATCACCGCCGAGGAGCTGAACCAGGCCCAGCAGCTGATGCAGGACTACATCGTCGCCAACGACATTCCCGGCATCAGGATGCTGGTCGTCCACCAGTTCCATGAGAAAATGATAACGAACCGCGACCGCGTGAAGCCCAATCCCGACCGCGTGATCCTGGTGCATACGGCCGACGGTTTCGGCAGCCCCTCGCTCAAGCGCAACACCTACGCCCAGGTGGCGCGGGCCGAGAATATGCCGGTGAAGGGCTTCAAGCTCTTCTTCAAGTCGGATTTTCCGCTCGCCGGCTGGGACAACCCCATCCTCTCCCCCGCGGAGGTGATGGCCCTGGACCCGCGCCCGAGCCTCATCATCTACCAGTAGACAAGCAGCCGCCTGCCGTTAACAATCCCCGCCTTTGGACCGATACTATAAGGAAACCTGACGCGCCCCGCGGCTTACCAGCCTGCAGGACGCGCTCGGGCGCGTCGCGCCTTGCCCGGAACAGTTCCATGCCGATTCTGCTTTGTTTTTTTCGGGAATGCGTGATACCTATATACGTAGCTTAGTGTCAACATAGGGAGCGGGCCATGTCCTTTTTCAAGAGAACTCTTGTTGCGGTGATCGTCGCTGCTTTCGCGTGCGCGTTTGCGGTGTTCGGATACGACCCTCCCAAGGGCGGCGTTTTCCTGCCGTCGATCTATTCGCCGTGGGGCCTCGCCTCGACGCCGACCGTCACGGGGGACGCCTCGCCCTGGGCTGCGATGATGAATCCCTCGGTCACGGGCGGAACCCAGCTCACGCAGTTCGAGGCCGCCTACACAGGTATGAGCGATTTCAAGGCGGGCGGCCAGGGCTGGGGTTCGGCGGCGTCGCTGTCCTTCTCCCTGCCCGTACCCTACGGCGTTTGGGGCGGCGGCGCCCGCTTCTTCTCCGTTCCCGGCACCATGACGGGCATGCCGCTCGGCACTTTCGGCAGCATTCGGGGCAGTTTTTCCAAGGACCTTTTTCCCAACCTCTACGTCGGCAGCGCCCTCGATATCACCATGGGCGGCAACGGCTCCTTCGGTTGGGGCGTGGGTCTCGACCTGGGCGCCACCTGGTTCGCCGGCAATCTGGGCTTCCTCAAGGACACCCGGTTCGGGCTCTCCATCCTCGGCATAGGCAAAGGTTATTCCGCTGCGCCGATCACTGGAATCTTCGGCGGCACCGCCTCCTCCTATCCTTCGGCGTTCACGCTCGGCATCGGCATGCGGAGCTACCTCCTTCAGACCTACAACTGGAACCTCGACGTCGCCGTAGACCTTTGGAGCCCCGCTTTCCAGGATCTCGGCCTGGGACTTTCCGTCGGTTTCGGTTTCCGGGATTACGCATCCTTGCGGCTTGGCTGGTCGGTCGGCCTCCGCGACGCCATCGCCGGAAGCGGGCGCAGCTATCTGCCGGCCTTCGGCCTATCGGGCGTCATTCCCCTGGGCAAGGGCTTCGCGCTCGGCAAGAACCGGTACAAGGACGCCTCCATCGGCGTCGCGACGTCAGCGGCCCCGCTCTACGACGGTCTTTTCGCCATCGGCGCAGGCTTCAACTTGAGCTTCGGCATAAAGGACAAATCGGCTCCCGTGATCGACGCCAAGCTCCCCGTGGCTTTCCGCGGCGTGACGTACATTTCGCCAAACAGCGATGGCCAGCAGGACAAGCTCGAGATCCCCGTCGCGATCTCCGATGAGCGCTACCTCTCCGGCTGGGAACTCAAAATCGAGGATAAATCTTCAGGCAAGGTATTCAGGACGATCGGCGCGAGCGACGACAGGCCCGATTCCATCACGGGGCTCGCCGCGCTGGGCCAGGCTTTCGTCTACACCCGAAAGGGCGTCGAGGTTCCCGAGTCCATCGTGTGGGACGGCCGCGACGACAAGGGCGCCACAGTCCCCGATGGTTCCTATACGGTCAGCCTCACCGCCGTGGACGACAACGGCAACGCCAACATCGACTACATGAGCTGCATGGTCGTGGTCGTCGACCAGGAAAAGCCCGAACCCCTGGCTAAACCGGTCGACGCGCTCAGGATGATTTTCAGCCCCGACAGCGACGGCAGCCTCGACAGCTTTACGCTGCGGAACAGCAAGCGGAACGCGAACGGCAAGGAAAGCGACGCGTGGAAGGCCGAGATCGTGAACTCCGAGGGCAAGGCGGTGCGCACGCGCAAGGAAAACGGCACGGCTCCCTCGGACTTCACCTGGGACGGCACCGACAATGAGGGCAAACGCGTGCCCGACGGCAGCTATTCCTTCAGGCTTTCCTCTGCAGACGAGGCGGGCAACCAGGCTTCGAGCGAAGTGCGCGGCATCATCGTCAATACGTCGAAGCCGGCCGTCTCGATCGCCGCCGACGAAACGGTGATCAGCCCGAACGGCGACGGCGCCCGCGACACTCTCCGCATCCTCTCTTCCATTGAATCCTTCGACGGCCTTGAATCCTGGAGAGTCTTCGTGCTCGACCCTGAACGCAAGGAAGTCTGGACGGTCTCCGGCGCCGGCGACAGCCATCCCGACGCCTCCTATCTCTTCTCGGGCCGCTCCTCCAAGGGCGATGTCCTGGCCGACGGCCAGTACGAGGCGGGCATCGAGCTGCGCTATGTGAACGGCTACTCGCCGCAGAAGCTCTCGGCTCCCTTCTATATGGACAGGACGCCCCCGAGCGCGGCGATCGCCCTCGCCGACGCCACGACGGTATTCAGCCCCGATGGGGACGGCAATAGGGATAACTTCACCTTCGCCTTCTCCGGAACCGAGGAAGATAGCTGGAACCTCGTCATTCGCGACACCAAGAAGAACGAGAAAGTCGTGCGCCATTATGCGCAGATCCTGCCCGAAGCCCTTGAATGGAATGGCAAGGACGATCAGGGGAGGGTGGTGCCCGACGGCGACTACGAAGTCTATGTCTTCGCTGTGGACAGGGCCGGCAACAGCTTCGCGACCACGTCGAAGAGCGTGCGCGTCGATACCAGGCGGCCGAGCGCAGCGGTGACGGCCGACAAGGAAGCCTTCAGTCCGAACGGCGACGGCGTAGCGGAGAGCGCCGCGTTCATCCCCGAAATTTCGGCGACGGAAGGGCTGGTGGCCTGGACCTTCTCGATCCTGCCCGCCGGCAACGGGGCTCAGGTTGGACTGAGCTTCTCCGGCGACGGAACCGAACCGCCCGCCGCGAGCTATGCCTTCGACGGCAGGGGCGGCGATGGATCCGCGCTGCCCGAGGGCGCCTACAAGGCGAAGCTCGATGTCGCCTATATAAACGGCTACCGCGCAAGCGCGGAAAGCTCCGAAATCATCCTCGACCGGACCTTCCCCAAGGCCCAGGCCAGGCTCGACCGCAGTTCCTTCAACCCCGCCGGCTCGGCAGGCCAGGCCAAGCTCACGATAAGCCAATCCGGTTCCGTGGAGGAATCGTGGACGGGCCGCATCCTGGATGCCTCGGGCACTGCGGTGAAACGCTGGACTTTCGCCGGCGAGCCCGCCACGGTCGCGTGGGACGGCCTGAGCGACGGCAGCCTCGCGGTGCCCGACGGCACCTACCGCTATGTGGTTTCCTCGACGGACAGGGCGGGCAACGCCTTCTCCTCCGCCGCGCTTACCTTCGAGATCGACACTCTCCGCAAGGAGGCGAAGCTCGCCGCCGACGGCGCGGCCTTCAGCCCCAACGGCGACGGCGTCAAGGACAGGCTCTCATTCGCGGCGGAGGCCGCGGCCGCGGCCAAGCTCACGTCCTGGTCGCTGCGGATAACCCCGGCCGATGCCGACGGCGCAACCCAGCTGCAGGCGGTCAAGTCCTGGCAGGGCGCCGCGAACATGCCGCGCGCCTTCGAGTGGAACGGCCAGACCGACGCCGGCGTCTCGGCGCCGGATGGCGCCTACCGCGCGGCGCTCAAGCTGACCTATGCGAACGGCGACTCGGCCGAAGCGGCCGCCGGCCCCTTCATCGTCGACAGGATCGCCCCCAGGGCAAGCGTCAAAGCTTCGAACACGCTCTTCTCGCCGAATGGCGACGGCGTCCTCGACAGCGTGACCTTTACTCAGGAGGGCAACTCCGGCGACCTCTACCTCGGCACGATGAAGAACGCCAGGGGCGAGGAAGTGGCGCGCTGGACATGGACCGACACTCCCGCCTCCTTCACCTGGGACGGCACGGACTCGGCGCAGGGCCAGGTGCCCGACGGCGAATACCTCTACGAGCTAAGCTCCGCCGACGCAGCGGGCAACCGCTACGCCTCGGGCAAGGTGAAAGTGATCATAGAAACCGAGAAGAAGTCGGTGCGGCTCGATCTTGACCGGAGGGCATTCAGCCCCAACGGCGACGGTTATCGCGACGAGCTCGCCATCGGCGTCGCGGTGCTCGCTCCCGAAAAAGTGAAGGCTTATGAACTCAGGATCGTCGCCCAGGAAGGCCCGATGGCCATGACAACGGTTCGCCAATGGAAGGGCTCAGGCCCGATCCCCCAGCGCGCGGTTTGGCGCGGCGAGACCGATTCCGGCGTGCAGGCCCCCGATGGCCGGTATGCCGTGAGCGCGACGGTGAACTACCTGAACGGCGATGAGGTCGAAGCCTCGGCGCCGACCGTCCTGATGGACCGCGTTTTCCCGAAGATCGAGGTTTCGGCCTCGCTCGAAATGTTCTCGCCGAACGGCGACGGCAGGTCAGATACGGCGGAAATCCGGCAGACTTCGGCGCCCGGCGACGACTGGATTGGATCGATCCGCGCCGCCGACGGCAAGGTTGTGAAGAGCTACACCTGGCAGGGCGAGGCGAAAGGCTTCACCTGGGACGGCCGAGACGACACGGGCGCGACGGTGCGCGACGGCGTCTATCGCTATGGCGCGGAATCAGTCGACGGCGCCGGCAACAAGACGGCGAGCCCCGAGATCGCGATCGCCGTGGAGACTGAGAAGAAAGCGATACGCCTGGATGCGAACACCCTTGCCTTCAGCCCGAACGGCGACGGCAAGAAGGATGCGATCGTGCTCGGCGTGAGCGCCCAGTACCCCGAGCGCATCAAGGAGTTCGAGCTCCTTATCGTGCAGAATGGCGCCGAAGCCTCGGCCCTGCCCGTCAGGCGCTGGAAGGGCTCTACGGATATCCGAGGCCAGTACGCTTGGGACGGTTCGACCGATTCCGGCATTCCGGCCCCCGATGGCGCCTACCGCGCCGTCCTCTCGGTCCTCTACAGGAACGACGACGCGGCGCGCAGCGAGGTCGGTCCCTTCATCCTGGACCGCATCACGCCCCAGGCGACGGTGCGCGTCTCCTCGGCCATCTTCTCGCCGAACGGCGACGGAAGGTCGGACACAGTGACTGTCGCGCAGGACTCGGCGCCCGGCGACGATTGGCAGGGGCAGATCATTTCCTCGGCCGATAAGATCGTGAAAACCTGGACATGGAACGGCAAGGTCGAGAGCTTCGTGTGGGACGGCAGGAACCAGGCGGGCGCCGCGGTGCCCGACGGTCTCTACTATTACGAGTTGCGCTCGATCGACCAGGCGGACAACAGCTTCGTCTCGGAGCGCCTGCCTATCGAGGTCGACGCCGCGAAGAAGACGGTGCGCCTCGATGTCGACCAGAAGGCGTTCAGCCCGAATGGCGACGGCGTGAAGGACGCGCTGTACATCAATATCCAGGCGCCCAAGGCGCAGGCCCTGCGCGAGTACGAGGTCGCGGTCTACGGCCTCGACGCGGCGGGAAAGCGGCAGGTCAACCCTGTCCGCGCCTGGCGCGGAGCCTCGGGCCTGGAAGACCAGTACGTGTGGGACGGCAGGACAGATTCGGGCATCATGGCGCCTGACGGATCCTATATGGCGACGATGCGCCTCCTCTATAACAACGACGACGCCTTCTCCCTGGCGAGCGCGCCCGTGGTCCTCGACACGGCGTCGCCCCGGATCGCCGTATCGGCCGCCGCGAAGCTCTTCTCGCCGAATGGCGACGGGAACAAGGACACGCTGGCGATCACCCAGAACTCCTCGGTCGGCGACGACTGGACGGGCCGCGTCAGGAACGCCTCGGGCGCCACGGTGCGGACCTGGACCTGGAAGAACGAGGCCAAGAGCTTCGTGTGGGACGGCAAGGACGCCTCCGGGGCCTTTGTCCGCGACGGCGCCTACAGCTACGATGTCTCGGCGACTGACGCGGCAGGAAATACGGCCGCCGCGCGGATCGACGGGATAATGGTCGACGCGACCAGGCCGCGCGTCTTCGTGACCGCCTCGGACAACGGCATGTCGCCCAACGGCGACAGCGTGCGCGACGAGGTTTCCTTCACCCTGGTCGTCGAGCAGCGCGAGGGCATCGAGTCCTGGCGCTTCTCCCTCCTCGACCGGCAGGGCGCTGAAAAGAGCTTCTTCGGCGGCACGGGCTCAGAAGTGCCCGCCCGCCTGGTGTGGGACGGCCGCGACCTCCAGGGCAACATCCTCCAGGGCGATTACACTGGCAAGCTGGTCGTCCGCTATGAAAAGGGCGACGTGGCCCAGGCGACGAGCTCGAGCGTCCTGGTGGACGTCGATCCGCCCAGCGTGAGCATCAAGGTTGATCCCGAGTACTTCAGCCCCGACGGCGACGGCGCGGGCGATAAGCTGAGCTTCTTCGTGGACGTCGACGCGGCGGCCGGGATCGTGGATTGGAAGCTCGAGGTGAGCGAGCAGGCGGTGGTGGAATCCAGCAACCCGAACGCGATGAGTTCCGAGCGGCTCTTCACTCAGTGGAGCGGGAAGGGCAAGCCTCCCGCCAAGATCGACTGGGACGGCAAATCAACGCGCGGCGAACTCGTCGAAGCGGCGACCGACTATCCCTTCAAGTTCGTGGCCCACGACGCGCTGGGCAACAGCACGACGGTGTCGGGCGTCATAGCGGTGGATGTCCTCGTCATTCGCGACGGCGACCGGCTCAAGATCAAGATTCCGTCCATCGTGTTCAGGGCGAACTACGCCGATTTCGTCGGCCTGTCCTCCGACATCGTGGCGAGAAACGAGAAGGTCGTGGCGCGTGTGGCGCAGATCCTGAACAAGTTCCCGGACTACAGGATCCTGATCGAGGGCCATGCCAACAACGTCGGCAAGATGCTGGGCTATCCGCAGGCGAAGATCGACGCTGAGGAGACCAAGGAACTGATCCCGCTGTCGGCGGGAAGGGCGGAGCTGGTGCGCACGATGCTGGTAAAGTACGGCGTCGACGCCCGCCGCCTGTCGGGCGAGGGACTCGGATCGAGCAAGCCGGTGGTGAGCTTCAGCGATGTTGAAAACCGCTGGAAGAACCGCCGCGTGGAGTTCGTGCTGATAAAGAATTGAGGTGAGCCGTCCCGCCTATAAGCGGCGGGCGCTCGTCTCCGTGAAAACAAGAGGGGGCCGCCATGGCAGCGAAATGCTGCCATGGCGGCCCCCTCTTTAATGGCGGCGCGCTGCGGCGGCCACCGACCCGGCCGGGACTGCCGCCATGCCTCTATAGCAGGTCTTCGGGCTTTGCGGCCGCCACCAGCCGCTCGGTCAGGTTCCTTTCCTTGAAGAGATGGGCGATTTCTCCGAGGAAGGCGAGGTGCTCCTCGGCGCTCTCGTTTTCCGGAACGAGAAGGGCGATGATCACCCTGACCGGCTGCTCCAGGAGGGAAATCCTGAAGCCCTGGCGATGCGCGCCCAGGCAGATCACGGGAGCTTCGATGCCCTCGATGCGGTCATGGATCAGGACGACGCCCGGCTCTATCTCGATGGGCTGGCGCTGGACAATCTCGGTGAGCCGCGCGCTAAGCTTGCTTGAGCGCTTGCGGTCGAAGGGGAAAGCCGAGGAGACGAGCTCGAAGATGCCGTCCGCTATGGCCGCATGCTTCATGTCCACGCGGACCGTGCCGCGGGTGATGGCATTCTCGAGGATATTCGATGAGGCGGCGGGTTTCGGCGGCACCGAGACGGCGAGATCTTCCCGCGCGGGGGCGAGGTCGGCATGTCCGGATCCGCCGCTCAGCGCATCGGCGGGGCTGGCCATGTAGATCATCACCAGGTTGGCGTTCGGGAATTCCTCGCCGAGGCGGTGGGGAAGCCTCTCGATAGCCGGGTGCCAGGACGGCTCTGAAGGCCGCGCGCTGAACAGCACGAGAAGCTTTGGCGCCGACGGCAGCTTCTTAAGCTCCCTGATAATTTCCTTCCAGGACTCAATTTCGGTGGACTGGACGGGGAGGGCGCTGCCGGCTTCCCTGAATGCGCGCGTCAGTTTGGCGCCCTGGCGCTTCAGGACGATGAGATTCACCCTCGCCTGGTTCTTCCTCGACAGGGCTCCCACCGCCTGCGCGGCGCGCGGGAAACCCGGATGCGCGTCGCAGTAGGACGGCACTATGACGACGATATGCGTTGCATTGAAAGGCTCGATCGCCCTCGTCACCAGAACCATCTGGCCGCCGCCGTTCACGATCTGGTCGATCACCGAGCCGAAGAATGCGTTGGCCAGGCGCGGGGGCTTGTTCCACCCGACGATGACGGTGTCCGCATTCTGCTCAGCAGCGCTGTCGAGAATGCCCTGGGCTGCGTTGGCCTCAAAGCGCGATACGGGGATGACCGAGATCTGCGATGCGACACCTTGCATGATCGCCGCGGCGAGCATGGTTTCGGCATGCTGGCGCGCCTCGTCGTCGACGTCGGACTCCGGAATGACCGAGAGCGGGTAGATCGGGGTCAGGGAATCGTGTCCGTGCAGGGCGATGCCCAGGTCCATCAGGTGATGGGCGCTGGCCGGCTTTGAAAGCGCCACCATGATGCGTTCCCCGGCCTTGGAGGCTCGCCCTGTCGACGCGAGATCCCGGCGGAGGAGGATCGAGGAGCCGGAATTCCTCGCAGCGAAGGCGGCCACGCTGCTCGAGGCGACGACGAGGATGATGGCGCCGCTCACCAGGGGCTGGTCGAAGAGGCCTGAGCTGCCCGCCACTGAGGCGATGGCGAGCGAGAAGGCGCCAAAAAGGGCTGAAAAGCCGAAAAGAAGGCCGCGGTCGGCGCTTGCGTAACCGAGCGCCTTCGCCGAGATCGCCGCCGCCAGGTATTTGGAGCCGAGGCCGAGGACAGCCGAGCCGATGATCAGGACCGCTGCGAGGGGAAGGGAGGGTATCTGCGAGAAATCGGCGGAGGCGCCGATAAAGACGAGGAGGAAGGGCAGGAAGATCGAGTCGCCGAGAAGCCCGATACGCGAGGCGGCCGATTTGGAAGATGAGAATGCCGGCGCCATGAGGAGGCCCGCGTAGAAGGCTCCCAGGTAGTCGGGCACGCCGGCGAAGCTTCCCAGCCATGCGCTCGCGAACAGCAGGAAGAGGATGAAGACGGCGTCGATGCCGCCCTGTATCTTGGTCTTGCGGATGATATACGAGGCGAAAGGCGGCAAAAAGAAGAAAAGCCCAGCGAAATAGACGCCCCAGAGCGCCATGGTCTTGAGCGCCGATCCGGCCGTCGCGTTCGGCAGGGCGATTCCGGCCAGGAAAACCGTGATCGCGACAAGGACGCGGGACAGGCCCGCGCC
>Ga0116171_10005369_pt1 | contig 11264 bp, 9 predicted proteins | sample AD_JPNHW2_MetaG_FD_89798 | JGI IMG/M metagenome (GOLD analysis project Ga0116171, IMG submission 89798) | Active sludge microbial communities of municipal wastewater-treating anaerobic digesters from Japan - AD_JPNHW2_MetaG | ecosystem: Engineered > Bioreactor > Anaerobic > Digestate | place...
ATAAAATCATTGCTCCCGTCGAACCTTAAAACAGGATATCCGTTCAATTGGTCCGTCATATACGAAGGCTGGCTGGCAGCGCTTGCTTGCGAGGCATTATTGTTGTTTTCGCTGCAATCATTCCACTGTGATACATTGCTGCCATTTAAAATAACCGAAGAGTCAGCCCTTAACCATAAACTCAGACCGGGTATCTGATTTGGTTTCAGTGTTTGTGTAAAACCCGTTGTAATTATTGTAAAATACCACAGGAAAAAAAATCCTGCACATTTTATTATTCGCATAAACATTTATTTTTATACAAATGTAATCATTTGATAAAATTATTCAAAACAAAGTTTTCAAAGAAATAGTTTTAGAATGAAAACCTGTAATAAAATGAAAGTGTCATAATTTGAATGCCTTTTTAACATTAATTATTCTCAAAATTATTCTAATTTTGCAAAAAACAATAAAAATGGCAGAAGAACAAGAGTTATGGACAGAAGTCATCAGGCCGCAAACCAGTTGGTTTAATTTTCATTTCAAGGAAGTATGGAAATACCGCGACCTGCTGATACTCTTTGTAAGGCGCGATTTTGTTTCGGTTTACAAACAGACGATCCTTGGCCCGGCATGGTATCTGATGCAGGCCTTATTTACCACCATCACATTCACCATAATTTTTGGCAAAGTAGCCAAACTGCCTACCGACGGCATACCCCAGCCGCTTTTTTATATGGCAGGTATCGTCTGCTGGAGTTATTTTTCGCAATGCCTGAACAAAACCTCCAACACCTTTGTAAGCAATGCAGGGATATTTGGCAAAGTATATTTTCCGCGTATGACAGTACCTATATCCATAGTAATATCTAACCTCTTCGGTTTCGGAGTTCAGTTACTGATGTTTATTGGTTTTCTTATTTATTATTATGCTACCGGACTGCCTGTAAATCTGAATATGGCGCTGTTTTTATTTCCGGTGCTGATTATTATGATGGCCGGCATGGGCTTAGGATTTGGAATTATTATTTCGTCGCTCACCACCAAATACCGCGATTTCCAGTATCTTATGGGATTCGCCGTACAGTTACTTATGTATGCCACCCCGGTGATACTTCCCTTGTCTTTTTTTGGCGGGAAGCTACACACTTTGATGATGCTTAATCCTATGACACATATCGTAGAAACGTTTAAATATGCGTTTCTGGGTTCCGGTAGCTTTAACTGGTACTATCTGGCATACAGCGGCGCTTTCACCCTCATTACCCTGATTATCGGGATACTGCTGTTTAACCGTATTGAAAGAAAATTTATGGATACGGTATAATGGGCCACGAATTACACTAGTCCACGAATTACACTAATTACACGAAAAAAAACTGTAATGGAGTTATTATATAAAGACGAGGTTTACAACATAATCGGGGCGGCTATGGAAGTTCACTCCGTTCTGGGTTGTGGATTTTCTGAGGCTGTTTATCAGGAGGCGTTGGCAATAGAGATGGCAGAGAGAGGTATTCCCATTGAACAGGAAAAATTAATACAGATAGCCTATAAGAAAAAGGTTTTGAAAAAATATTATCAGGCGGATTTTGTTTGTTATGATAAAATAATACTCGAATTAAAAGCGCTGTCGTCTTTAACCCCGGAGCATGAAAGTCAACTATTGAACTACCTGAAAGCAACAGGGCTGAAATTGGGTATTCTTATTAATTTTGGTGAAAAAAGCCTGGTTTATAAAAGATACATTTATTAATTTAAATGTGAACTCGTGTAATTCGTGTAATTAGTGGACGATAAAGCAGTAATTTTGCACGAGAAATCATGTTGACAAGTAAACAAAAGTGATGACGAATACAGTAATTCAAGTAGAAAATCTCAGCAAGCAATACCGACTGGGAATTGTAGGTACAAACACCATACGCGATGATGTCAGCCGCTTATGGGCGCGAATACGCGGCAAAGAAGACCCAACACTTAAAATTGGACAAACGAATGTTTTAACTAACAATTCAGAAATCAGAAGTGAGAAGTCAGATTACATCTGGGCGCTTAAGGATATAAATTTTTCAGTGCAGCAGGGCGAGGTGTTGGGAATTATTGGAAAAAACGGCGCGGGAAAATCCACTTTGCTGAAAATTTTATCAAAAGTTACAGCGCCTACAACAGGCAGCGTTAAAGTAAAAGGTCGTATTGCCAGTTTGCTCGAAGTGGGTACGGGTTTTCACGGGGAGCTGAGCGGCCGCGAAAATATTTTTCTGAACGGCGCCATACTTGGTATGACTAAAGCGGAAATCAGGGGCAAATTGGATGAAATCATTGATTTTTCAGGGGTAGAGACCTATATTGATACGCCCGTAAAAAGATATTCGAGCGGCATGTATGTCCGCCTGGCCTTTGCGGTAGCAGCACATCTGGATCCTGAAATATTGATTGTTGATGAAGTACTGGCAGTGGGTGATGCAGAGTTTCAAAAAAAAGCAATTGGGAAAATGCAGGAAGTGTCGAGCGGACAAGGAAGAACCGTTTTATTTGTCAGCCACAATATGGCTTCAATTAAACAATTATGTTCACAAGGCATGTTGCTGGCTAATGGAAAGATACTAACCAATGGTCCGGTGGGAGAAATTATTTCTGAATATTTAATAACCGATACTAAAGAAAATGCTGAATGGATCAGAAAAAATGAAAGCAATAGCGAAATATTTTTTAACAGTATTAAAATTTATAATTCAAAAAAAATATTAACATATTCTATCGCAACTGAAGAAGACTTTGAAATTCATATTTCTTTAACTTCTTTAGAAAGAGTTAATGGCGCAACTGTTTCCATCAGATTTGAAAATATGGAAGGTGTCCCAATTTTCACAACGAGTCTTAATGATACTTATCATTTAAAGGATTATATCGATAAAGGGAATTTTGAATTGATTGCCCATATATCTAAGAATATTTTAGTAACAGGGAAATATAAATTAATTATAGCCTGTTTTATTTCAAGAATAAGATTATTTGATTATGTTGACAAGCTTGCCATTTCAATCGAAGATCTTTACATCAATAATAAAGATAAAGACAGATTGGGCTTTGTTATTCCAGACTATAAGTGGGAATTTAATAGATTTTAATTTGCGTATTGGTACTAAATAACCATGAATATGGAGGCATAAGAAAATAGTGTGGAGGACAAAGACGATAGGAAAAAATTAAGAAAAACTAAATTAAAATAGATAATTAGAAAAATAATGAATAAGGTTTTATTGTATAGTGTATTGTTTAATGTGTTGATAAAGACAGACAAATATAGAGGTAAATGTTTTATAATCAATAAAATATGGAATAAAATATGGAAAATATCTCTGAAATACAAAGGGCTGGTTAAGACGAAAATACATGGATATAAAGTATGTGTAAACAATGGATATATGTATCCGTTTTTTAGTAGACGTTTCAAAACATATAATAATCCATTGGTGCAATTATCCTATTTGACTTATAAGGCAAAGCAACATAAAATAAACGTAGTAGATATTGGGGCAGCTACTGGTGATACGATTCTGCTCATTATGAAAAATTGTCCAGAGATGATTAATAATTTTTATTGTATAGAAGGTGATACTGAATTTTTTAAGTACTTACGTTTAAATTTAGAAAAATATCGAAATGGAATTTTAATTAATGAACTTATAAGTGATGAAGATGAAAAGCAAATAAACGAATTAATAAAAATTCATTTAGGGACAGCAAGCTCTATTGGAAATAAAGCAGTACAATCAAACAGTTTGGACACAATATTAATGAAAAATAATATTGATTCAATAGACTTATTAAAAGTGGATGTTGATGGATTAGATGGATTGATATTAAAAGGAGCAAAAAAAATAATTACTTTATATCATCCCAATATAATTTTTGAGTGGCACCCTATACAGTATAAAAAAACTAATAATGATATTATGCTGCCGTTCCAAATTTTAAAAGAATGTGGTTATTCTAAATTTATATGGTATGATAAATATGGGAATTTTAGTCATTATGATTTTGGTCCTAATTTTAATAATTTAGAGGCACTTTCATTACTTTGTCTAAACAACATTCATGAATATGATTGGCATTACGATGTCATTGCAATTTCAAATGCAACAGATGTTTCATTAATTGAATTGGCTGAGATGTTTTATGCGAAAAATAAATTATCTAATTATTAAGCATGAAAGTATTGTTTATTTCTCATGATGCTTACCGGGCTGGCGCACAATTATTATTATTGAGTTTTTTACGATGGTTGAAAATAAATGAGCCTGCTTTAGAATTTGAAATATTACTTGCAAATCCCAAAGGAGAATTAAAATCAGATTTCGAGGCCGTTGCTCCAACTTTTATTTGGATTTCCAAGTCGAAAAATCCTCTGAAGCAGATAAAATATAAACTTTTCTTAAAAAAGTTATCAGACCGTAAATTTAATTTAATATATTCCAATACAATAGTAAATGGAAAAATCTTGCATGAATTAAGCTTATTAAAAATAAACATAATCACTCACATACATGAGATGAATTATTGGATAAAAAGAGCTGGTCAAGAAAATTTATTTTATATAAAAAAGCATACAAGTATGTATATTACCACATCCCATTCGGTAAAAAAATGTCTTGTTGAACAATATGGGATAGATTCAAATTTTATTTATCCAATTTATGGTTTTACTTCAATAGAACCGGAATTTAATTTTGATAAAAATTATAGTTTAAAACAGAAATTAGGGTTGCCCGAAACAAGCATTATTATTGGTGCATCTGGAGCAGAAATGTGGAGAAAAGGCAAGGATTGGTTCGTCCCATTAGCGATTGAAGTATTTTCTCTTATTTCAAATGATGAAATTCATTTTGTGTGGATTGGCGGTCAAATTACAGAAGAATTGAAATATGATTTAGATTTGTCTGGACTATCAGATAGAATTCATTTTATACCTCACATGGCCAATGCCTCTAAGTATTTTCATGAATTTACTGTGTTCACGTTGCTTTCACGCGAAGAGCCTTTAGGTTTGGTTGTTCTTGAATCGGCCGCAAACGCTGTTCCTTCAATCTGTTTTGAAGGAATAGGAGGCACACAAGAGATACTTTCTGAGGGAGGTGGTTATGTTGTCCCATATGCCAACTTGCATGCGTTTGCCGAAAAAATAGTTTACTTAATTAATAATGAAGAAGAAAGAACAAAAATGGGGCACATAGCAAAAGAAACAGTAAAAACTAAATTTGATATTAACGTAATAGGCCCCCAGTTGGTAAAACAAATAAGAAGTTTTAATGCACAAAATTAAACCCATAGCTATATACCTTCCCCAATACCACCCCATACCCGAAAACGATCAGGCCTGGGGTGCGGGATTCACTGAGTGGAACAATGTGAAGCAAGCCCAACCGCTTTTCGAAGGGCATTATCAGCCTCATATTCCGCATCAGAATGTGGGCTATTACGATTTGAGCGATCCGGAGGTGTTGGTGCGGCAGGCTGCCATGGCAAAGGAATACGGAATTTATGGTTTCGCCTATTACCACTATTGGTTCAATGGCAAACGCTTATTGAACACTCCGCTCGACAACATGCTTAAGTTGGGGAAACCCGATTTCCCGTTTTGTTATATATGGGCCAACGAAAATTGGACAAAGCGTTGGGATGGTTTAGACAATGAGATTATAATTAAACAGGGATATTCATTCGAAGATGACCGTAATCATATTAAATTCTTATGTGAGCATGTATTTTCGGATAAACGGTATATTACTATTGACGATAAACCGGTATTCATAGTTTACCGCACGGAGTTGTTTCCTGATATTAAAAAAACTGCAACGATTTGGCGCGAAGAAGTTAAAAAACATGGTTTCCCTGACATTTATCTTATCCGCGTTGAAAGATTAAGTACCAATTTAAATCCGCAACAAATAAACTTTGATGCCGCCTTAGAATTTGCACCTAGTTGTTACAAAGTAGATGACAGGATACATCTTAAACTTGAAAAAAACTCTACTGTACTTGATTATAATGAAACAGTGTTAAACACGATTCTTGAACCTTCAAAAGCTTACAAATTGTTTAAAAATGTTTTTCCATCATGGGATAATACTCCTCGCGGCAAATTTCATGCAACATTATTTTACGGTATTTCACCTGAAGTTTTCGAGTATTTCCTTAGACAAGCAATAAAATACACACGTGAGAAATTTTCAATTCAAGAACAATTTTTTTTTGTAAACGCATGGAACGAATGGGGTGAAGGTTGTCATCTCGAACCTGATAGAAAATATGGTTTTGCTTTTTTAGAATGTTGTAAAAGGGCTGTTAATGAATTTGAATTGAATGGGTATTCAGAGAATTTCTTTTTTTTAAATTATTTTAAAAAAGTTGAAGAAAAAGCTGCAAAACAGAGATTAAAAATGGAATGTCTGAAAAAACAAATCATCGAACTTCAAAATTCAAAAACATATAAACTTGGAAACTTCTTAATTAGTCCTTTCAGGAGTATCCATAAGTTTTTAATATACGGCCTTAATTGTCCACATGAACCTTGAAATATTAATTAATACAGCTCCTGTCAAATAATACAGCTCCTGTCAAAGTTAAAAAAACAGACTAGTTATCCCTGATAAATGAATATAAGCTCGAAGTCATCATCAAAAAAAATATTAATATATGCTCACTATAATCCCCATGATGAGGTGTTCTCTCATGTTAAGTATACCCTTGAAAAATTGCGGCCTTTTTTTAAAAGTATAATTTTTGTTTCTAACAGCAATATAGCAGATGGCGATATTGAGAATGTTCAAAAATACACTGATAAAATTAAAATCCGAAAAAATACCGGGCTTTTTTATGGCGCTTGGAAAGATGTGATTATGGATGAAGGGTGGGAATCCTTAACCACGTTTGACAGTTTGACCTTAATGAACGATGCTTGTTTTGGGCCTTTGTTTCCTCTGGAAAGTGCTTTTTCCAGACAGGAAAAGGAAAATGTTGATCTTTGGAGTTTTTCAGAAGAGTATGATATTGAAGGTAATTACATGCCAAAAAACCACATTTGTTTTGGTAAGCAAGCTATTATTTCAACCATTTTTCAAAAATTCTGGGACAAAATTTTTCCTTCAAATAATTCAACGCTTACTGAAACAATAAGGGTATATGAACAACAATTAATAAAGAAATTACAAAGTGCGGGATTTTCATATAGTACTTATAGAAACGCGGAAGGGAGCACAAACATCCATCCCGGCTCTTCTTCTTTTGAATATAAATTCACGGATATCAATGGCAACCCCTTTATTAAAATTAGCAATTTTTTTAATTACACGCAAAACTCTCTATTAATCAAACAGATTGAAGCGAGTTCTACATATCCAATTAATGCCATTCATGAATATTTTTACAGGACATACAATCCAAATGAATCACTAAAGTTGTTAAATAAGAGTGTTGTAGTTTATGATAAAAAAATTCTTGAAAGTAATAACAGTGTAAAAATTGCTCTACACATACATGCTTACTATATTGAAATTTTTGAAATCTTTTTTCAATACATCAAAAATTGGCAACTTAATTTTGATTTATTTGTAACTACTGACACTCAGGCAAAATGCAACCAAATTGAGACTATAATTCAAAAAACTAAAAAAGAAAAGCTTCTAAAAAAAATTATTGTTTATGAAAACCGGGGTAGAGATATTTACCCATGGTTAAGTCTTTCTGAATTCATACAAGATTACGATATTGTCGGTCATTTTCACTCAAAAAGAACAACTATAAAAACTGAAAATATTGGAACGGCATGGGTACAAGAAATTATTGAATCATTAATAATTCCAATCGATGATATAATAGACATTTTTAATGAAAATAACGATATAGGAATAATAATGCCCGACATACCAAATAGATTAAAATTTGAGCCGGAAAAAAATTTATGGTTAAAAAACAAATTAAACTGTGAGGTCTTATGGGAAAAAATGAAAACAAAAAAAACAATTAATTTTAAAGAAATTCAAACACCCATTATGCCAATTGGTAACATGTTTTGGTATAAACCTAATGCGTTAAAACCTCTGTTTGATTTAAAATTATCTGCCATAGCTTTTCCTTTGGAACCAATTTCCGAGGATGGAACAATTGCTCATGCTATTGAAAGATTACCTATTTATATTGCTTGGAGCCAGGGGTATGATTTTAGGATTGCAATTAACAAAAAAAATATTTTATCTGCTTTTGAAATAAATCTTAGAGGAGAAATTTTGGAAAAACTTGAAAAAAGAGACATACAAATAAAAAGACTTATAAGACAATTAAACATAATTCAAATATCTTTTACCTGGCGAATAGGGGCTTTTTTTACCTATATCCCCAACAAAATTTTTTCATTTTTTCAAAGAAAAAAATAAATAAAACAAAAATATTTAATGCGACCCCCTAAGCTTCACTCATCAGCCGCATGCCAAAGACCGTTACATAAAAATGCTGGAACATGACCTGGACGAGAGGGAGGTATCTTTTACCTCCCGCCTGGCCAATTTTTTGATAAAACCGTTCGGGTTTTTCGAGCGATTAAAGGCCGGGGCAAAGAGGAAGCAGAAAAATTAATATAAAAATAAACAGGCGCTTTATATAGGGCCTGCTGAAAAAGTATGAGTCGCGACATGCCGTAACTGCTTATAGTACATGTATTCGAGGCGACAAGACGAAGATGTATAATAATACTTCGATCCGCCGCGGCGGAGATGGCAAAGAAGAAGATGGTGTGCATCAGGTAAACAAACGCTCACAGCCGAAATTTTGTTTAGAAAAAGCGATGAATTTTTTTGTACTTTTGTACACCAATAAAAGGTCTATGGAAACAGAAAGGGAAAATTGGACAGAAGTCATCAAACCTAAAAAAGGAATTTTTGACCTTCGCCTGAATGAATTATGGAAATACCGGGACTTGCTCCTGCTGTTGGTTCGCAGGGACTTTGTCGCTGTATACAAACAAACCATCCTTGGCCCCTTATGGTACCTGATGCAGGCTTTGTTCACCACAATAACGTTCACGATCATATTCGGAAAGGTTGCAAAACTGCCTACAGACGGAATCCCCCAGCCACTATTTTACATGGCCGGCATCGTTTGCTGGGGATATTTCTCGCAATGCCTGAACAAAACATCCAACACATTTACCAGCAATGCCGGCATATTCGGCAAAGTGTATTTTCCGAGATTAATTGTACCGGTTTCAACTGTAATTTCTAATCTTGTGGGCTTCGGAATACAGTTGGTCATGTTCTTAGGGTTTCTGGTTTATTATTATTTTCAGGGGCTGACAATACACTTGAATACCGCACTATTGCTTTTTCCAATATTAATAATTTTAATGGCCGGCATGGGGCTTGGCTTTGGCATCATTATCTCTTCGTTGACCACCAAGTACCGCGACCTGCAATACCTTGTCGGATTTGGTGTGCAACTGCTTATGTATGCGACCCCTGTTATCTTTCCCCTGTCATTTTTCGGTGGAAATCTGCATAGGCTTATGTTGCTTAATCCCATGACATCTATAGTAGAAACTTTTAAATATTCTTTTTTAGGCGCCGGGACTTTCAGTTGGTTTTATCTGGGATACAGCGCTTTATTTACATTAATAGTCCTTTTTATCGGAGCTCTTTTATTTAACAGGGTTGAAAAATCGTTCATGGATACTGTCTGATCCCAATAATTTGGATTAAACCCTAACCCGGATAAAATTAGTCCTCAAATAAAATATTTTTTTACCGGACAAAATCAAAGCTAAAAATTATTATTGAGAAAATATGATGAATAAAATTGCATTAATAACAGGGGTAACAGGACAGGACGGGGCATATCTGTAAGAGCTATTATTAAAAAAAGATTTAACCCTGAATAGGTGATAAATAGGGCCAGGGCAAACGCATCTAAAATTTTAGAACAGACAGTAGGTACTCATTATCCCATCCAGCTTTTAGCCGCTTCCCTTTAACACTTCTCCTTGATGTTTTATCATTTTTCAGGAGATTTAGTGCGATGCGATTTAAAAGAGAAGCGTTGTGAGCAGCATTCCCTGCCCTTTTTCTGTTTTTGTCTTCAAGAAAAGCGACATCCAAAACCCAGTGTAGTTTGTTTTCAATTCCCCAATGAGACCGGATACAACGACCAATAAAATCTGCGTTGGATTTATTGCTGGTAATGTAATAGCGGGTTTCACATTCTGTTTCTTGAGTAGCTTTATTATACCTTTCTGACTCCAATCGAACAATGAAATTTAATCGTGGCCAGCGATGAGCCTTTTCTATAAGGCTAAAGTCTTCTATAATACTACAAGTTCTGGTTTCTATGCGGCCATGTCCATAATCAATATCTTTACATACATCCGTTGGCTGGAGCATTCGAAATGAATCTTGTATGTCTTCAAATAAATTTGATTGATTGTTTTTAACAGCAAGTAAGTAATCTGCGTCTTTGGATAAGATCTTTTTGGCTATATCCACTTGACAACCCATAGCATCAATAGTGACAATGCTCCCGGAAATCAATAAAGCATCTAATAATAGCGGGATAGCTGTTATCTCGTTAGATTTATCTCGTACTTTTAGCTGTCCTAGCGTAATCTGGTTTTCATCAATCCATGCACTTACCATATGAATGGCTGATTTATTTCCTTTTCCCTTACTGCCACGAATGGTTTTTCCATCAATGCTAACTACCCTGCCTGATGTTTGCTTTACAATATGGTGGGTCCATTCAAGAAAACAATTTTCAAATGCTTCAGGGTTTAAACTCGCAAAAAAACGGTTAAATGTATCATGAGATGGTATTCCATTTGGTAGTTTGAGAATTGTTTTTAGCCAATCTATCTTAGAATTTCCAAATTCTTCCATCTCATCCCATGTGTCAGCACCACATAATACAGATGCAATACTGATAAATACTATGTCCTCTGCTAAATGCAATTTAGTTCTCTCTACTCTATGATCTGGTAAAGATGCGAAAAAAAATAATACGCTTGGGCTTGTTTCTATTGTTTTTGTTTCCATGTCTGATTTTTTAAATTATTGAATATCAGACAAATATACAAATTAATTGCCGAAAAACAATGGACAACTTACTAACAATCAACATGTTAACAACTGCGAGAAAATTTAAAAAATTAGATGCGTTTGCCCTGTAAATAGGGCCTGTTGAAAAAAACGCAACACACACACATTATCAATACTGTATGCTCTCATTTATGTATTACGGTA
>Ga0116171_10005370_pt1 | contig 11262 bp, 8 predicted proteins | sample AD_JPNHW2_MetaG_FD_89798 | JGI IMG/M metagenome (GOLD analysis project Ga0116171, IMG submission 89798) | Active sludge microbial communities of municipal wastewater-treating anaerobic digesters from Japan - AD_JPNHW2_MetaG | ecosystem: Engineered > Bioreactor > Anaerobic > Digestate | place...
ACCCATGCTCACGCACGTGCCCACGACCTCTTTTACTGCGGTCTTGAGCTCGTAGGAGAGCATTCCTTCGAGTTTCATGTTGGCAATTCTGACTGCGGCCTCGAATGGCAGGTTCCCTGCCACCTTGGCGTTGGGCTCTGCGGATCCTTTCTCGATATTGGCCTCTTTCTTGATGAGTGCCGTCGTCGGTGGGATACCCACCGAGATCGTGAAGTTCTTCTTCGCGTCGACTTCGATCTTGACCGGGACCTGCATTCCGTTGAATGAGGCGGTCTTCTTGTTGATCTCATCGACTACTGCCTTCACGTTGATACCGAGTGGTCCGAGCGAGGGTCCTAATGGTGGGCCCGCTGTTGCCTTTCCGCCGGGTACTAAAACCTCGACCACTTCTGCCATAGTCTTTGCACCATGCCGTCCCTCCAGTGGAGGGTTCCGAGCTTGGGTCTGTAAATATTGATGTCAGGGGAAATAAAGGTGATCGTGGGAATGGGGATAGAACAGATAAAAAGTATAATTCTTAATTGCGCTTTCTGTGTTTCCCATATCCAAGCTTATAATAATGCTATCTCATGATAGAAATTTAAAAGGGTAAATCTCATTTAAATTAACCACTAAATTATTCAAGGCTCGCTTATGTTAAGAAGAATAAATGAAATGCATTTTTACGTAACAAGCAATTGTAACATGAACTGTGTCTATTGTTCCAATAGTACCAAACGATCTGCTGAAACAAACAAACGCTTAATGGAACTTAATGTTGCTAAAAAATATGTTAATTTAATTTTTTCAAACACCCACTGTGGCAATATAATTATAGTCTTTCATGGAGGGGAACCTACTTTACAATCCCTGGAATGGTATACTGCTCTAATTGAGTTTATTGAGATCCAAGCCACTCACTACAATAAGGTAATAAAATTCACAATGCAGAGTAATTGCCTAAACCTATCTGATGATTATTTAGATTTATTTAAAAATAAAAAGGTTATAATTGGTGCAAGTTTAGATGGTCCATCTGAGATAAACGACTTAACAAGAGCTAATGGTGCTGTTGTGCTTACAAACATCCTCAAGCTCAAAACGTATGATCTACTTGGGGGTGTGATTTGTGTAATTACAGAAAGGAATTGTGATAAGGTGCCGGAAATCCTCCATTTCTTCGAAGAAATGGGGATTTATTCAGTTAATTTTAATATATTTTATTCCGTTGGAGGCGGAAGGAAATTACGCCCACTATCCGCCAAGCAAATTTTTGGGACATATAAACATACATACGAATACTTGAAAGCGACACGAGGTAAGAGGATTATTGAGAGATCTGTTGCAATTATGGTATCAAAATTTTTTAAACCATTAACAAATAAAGAAACATTAAATAATTTAAATTGTTACTCCCCTTTCTGTCATGCGGCAATTTCTACAGTTTTATGTGATACGGAGGGAGATCTCTTTCCCTGCGGGTGTTCAGATTCCCCGAAATTTAAATTGGGTTCGATTTATTCCATGGATGTAAAACATTATCTAAACGTTGCAAGATTATTACATAAAAAAGATGAAAAATACAATAAAATCTGTTCTCATTGTTTTGCTAACACAATCTGTTCATTTGGGTGCCCAGCATATTATAATGACGATACGGTGACTCATCGAAATCTTTGTGCTGCAACAAAGAAGTTTTATCAATTTCTTGAAGGCGAATCGAAAGACAATATAAAAAATATTGCAAAAGCATCAAAGATTTGTTTTAATAAATAGGCACTTAAAAACGAACAAATTTTTTATTAAATAAATCCCTATGAGTCTCATTAACATTCGTGGCATTTACCATTTTTGTTAGTCTTATCGATAGGGATTGCTCTTAATTTGCATTTTATAATCATGACATCACATTTTAGGACAGATGCCCAGACGGTTTGGAGATCTTCTTTGATAGCTCACCCAACCTCGCAGGAAATGGATGTCCTTCAAATGTGGCTCGCTCAATATTTGCACCAAAATCCCATCCCGGAGAGCAAATTCCTTGATCCAATAATGATTCCATCTGTTTGAATGAATCTCCACACATTTTTTCATCGTCAAAAAAATGTGCATAACAATAAAAGAGACACTCTAGACGTAATGGAGGATCATCATTTGTAGCAATTAATTCAAATACGCGATTGATATAACGTTTGCCGTCAGATTTATTTCCCCGAGCAAGTAAAAAACCTGCATAATTACCGATTACCCCGGCGTTTTCTGGTTCCAATTCTAAAGCCTTTTTAAAATATTTCTCAGCTTTATAGTAGTTTTTTCGGAGGGTATTGAGAAATACAGCATAATTATCATTTACCTTGGCATTGCTCGGACCTAAGTCCAAGGCCTTCTTGAAATATTTCTCAGCATTGTCGTAATCTTTGCGGACGGTACTAAGAAATTCAGCATAATTACCATTTATCTCCGCCTTATCTAAATCCAATGCCAAAGCCTTCTTGAAATATTTCTCAGCATTGTCGTAGTCTTTGCGGACGGTACTAAGAAATTCAGCATAATTACCGTTTACCTCGGCATTGGTCGGATCCAATGCCAAAGCCTTCTTGAAATATTTCTCAGCATTGTCATAGTCTTTGCGGACGGTACTAAGAAATTCAGCATAATCACTATTTACCTCGGCATTGGTCGGATCCAATGCCAAAGCCTTCTTGAAATATTTCTCAGCATTGTCATAGTCTTTGCGGACGGTACTAAGAAATGCAGCATAATCACTATTTACCTTGGCATTGGTCGGACCCAATGCCAAAGCCTTCTTGAAATATTTCTCAGCATTGTCATAGTCTTTTATTATATTTTTAAGAAAAATGCCATAGAGACTCGAAAGAACTGCGTCTGATTGAAATTTTCTCAAACCCTCCTCATAAATTCTGCGAGCAGCCTTGGGATCCCGTTTCTCAATTTTATTTGCTTGAGACCAAATCTCCCAAATTGTACCCTTTATCATTTTCGTGCTCTTCAGCACTTCCACGTAAGCTGCTATTTCTTTATCCGATTTCAGTTCTCCCTTCATTTTTTTTGCAGTTTCATAATAATTATCCAATACGCGATTGCATCTATAACAATCAGGATGGAACAATTCAAATTTTTGAAATAAGATAAGCATTAGTTTGTCAAAATTGTCCGTTTTAACCCAGATTGCTTCTCGAGCAGAAAGCCAATCTGTAAACTCATCACTGTTCGGAAGTTCATTATTGATCCAATAAATTCCATTTTGAAGATGTTCTTGTGATAACTCTGTTAATATTTTCAATATACCTATATCATTTCCACCATAACCAATAAAAATTATACCCATTTCTCTCAAGATCTCATTTAATCTATCCCTAAAACGTTTATCAATCTCATTTGTTTCATCTTCTGTATTTTCAATCTCAAACATCACATCCCCATGAAGTTTGAGTATAATAGGTATCCTATCAGTGAGTCTAACAAATCCTGCTAACGAACCATGAGACACTACAAGCGGTTTCTTGTAAGAGTAGAGATAAAAAGCGTCTGCAATAAGATCGTCAAAATTTGTTGTCAATATAATATTACAGTACTCCCCATAATCACTATTTCCCACTAGTTGAGCAAGGACGCCATATCCAAATGCCGGGTCTTTGCCCTCAATTAATTTTGCAAATGCGGCCTTTCTCTCCTCCGTATTAGGATATAATTTCTCAATCACAGGCCTATAATAATCAGCACCGTTCTCATAGGTATAACCAGGAAAATTATAATTCAACCAGTTGAGATATTCTGGATCTTCACTATCAGGGTTACACCCAGTTTCTTCTTGGTAATAAGACTCCAACCAACGAGAGACCAACTCTTTTGATCCCGGAATTCCTGATGAGATCGAACATCCTGCACCAAGAAAAAAAGCAAATTTATGCTTATCTTCACCCATTCGTGTTCGAAATTTCCGCATAAATCTATCAGCAGATATTGGATCTTTCATAGTAACAAACGCCAGTAGTCGTGTTTTATTGAAGTATGCACATCAGATATATTTAACTATTTAATTATAATATTATTGTCAAAGTACAATATGCAATTTAATAATGTGATCCAATAGTAGTCTCGTAATTATTATTTGGGAGTATTATAAATCTACATATGCCGATTATAATTGAATGTGGTCATGTAGATACCTTTTATGAGGTTGAAGAAGGGCTTCAAAATCGACAAAAATATCATTCAAATTTTGATTTTTAAAAATTTCCACACATTCCGATTCACTTTTTGTATCTATGAAATCAAGGTATTTCTTGCATGCCTCGCACATTTCAAATGGAAGTTCTTTTTCTCCCAAACCACACTTCAATAAACTCAAATGGGGGCCATATTTCCCTAACATTCTATAGATCGGCGAATGTTCAAAATTATAAAATACATTATCCATCCCCTCCACATAATAATCCCCGATAATAAAATATTTTGAAGTTAAAATTGAGCACGGACAGAGTAAAAATTTTCCCTCGGGCGTTAAGGTTGGAACGGGCATTACGTAGGGGCAACGGTTAAAGAGAATTTTTCTTTGGGGGACTTCTTCATATTGAGGAGACTCACCTCGACCTACACCGGAAAACATCCCACTAGCCCAATGTAATTTATTAATGTCGATTCCTTTATGAGAAAATACTTCTTCCAGTTTTTCGGTTGTGATCAAAAAATGGGGAGAATCTATACAAAAAATGCAAATATCCAATCCAAGGTTAATTGCATGCTGGGTAAATTGGATAAATTTCTCTAAACTGACACATCTGGCATGACCATCATCATAAGATAGTAAAATTGTAGAGAGTCCAGCTTCAGCAACACGGCCAAGAAGATCTAGATCGTACTTCTCGTTGCCACGATTTGTAAATGTTGATGTAACCATCTCTACAACCATGCCATTTGCTCGGCCTTCTGCTACTATTGCAGGAAGATCCGGATATAAAAGAGGTTCACCACCCGAAATGTGTAATAAACCAATCCCCAATGACGATGCTTTGTGGATTGCCTCATAAGCTAAATCGATCGGCATATCACGCCCTGTTGGCTTTGCGGATAATGAACAATGAGGACATCCAACATTACAGCGTTCTGTTATCCGAAGACTCAAAACATATGGCCGCAATTTATACTTCATGATCTCAACATACTGGGGAATTATAGTCGTCGCGACTTCTCTTCAAGAGGGAATCTTTCACCATTTTTTTAAGGATTTGGGCTTTTGAGACCGGGCAAAATCCGGGAGAGCGGGCAATACCAATACTAATAATAAATTCAAATGGCAGTGCATCCAGAAGTTGATCTAATCGCAAACGCTGATTTTTTACCCACTCATCAGATATAGAAGAAACGTGTTTTTCGGATGGATCAATAAGATTAGAATTCTCATAAGAATTATCAAAATAATCTAGATCCAAATCCACTATAATATTAGTCAAATGTTCATCTTGAACAATTTTACTAAGAGAATCAAAATTTTTAACGATTTGAATGGATGTATCATAGGGTTCATCATCTACGGGTTGTACTCCTAAACGTTCCACAGAAGAATTCAAGGGATCTGAATGAGACCATTGGAGACGAAGCCCCCGGGGATTCATCTTATTTCTGACTAATCCCAAATTATCTTCTGGGCATACCCAAATAAGATGAGTAATCGGCAGCCAGTATAACGCCATAGTTAAATAACTACCAATTTCTATTGCAGTACTATCGATAGCCGAGAGTACCGTGGACATTTCAACAGGCCGAACAATATTACCTGTCCATCTGTCAACTAAATGCACACCATAACGCAATAGATTCGGTCTTCCTAAATCGTTATGCGCATCAACGTGGATTATTGTAAAATTACCCTTTCCAGAGTCTAAAGATAGCCAGCCAGGTAATAATGCCGAGTGATGATCCACATAATCTACCCTAATATGAGCCAATTGTGATGTCTCCAGCAGGGTAGAAATTCTTTCACGATCCTCTATTTCGACAACGGCTACCCCCTCATACATACTCACAGACAAGATTTTACAAGCCTGAAATTCATGATAAAGAGCTTCCTGAACTTTGCTTGTGGGTACAGTATAAGGAACATATACTATGCTCAATATAATCTCATCCTTCAATACCAAAATCATGCAATGCAGCATCGATCATAGCAGGGCCCAGTTCGAGATTCATTGATCGGCCGTTATTACGGCAGGTTATCAATAAATCCTTCGCACGCCCGCGAAGTTTTTGATAAACATTACCTCGTTCAACACGGCCCATCTTAAATCTGCCCTCATTATCCAAACCTTCAGCAAGGATCATATATGCTGGTTCCGTGGCAACATTTCGCATGATATCATTTATGGAATCATCAATATCATAGAGGAAAAACAGCGCGTTAATATATGATTGAATCCATTCAAGAGATTTCACATCTTTACATAATTCCAGGGGAAGACAGAAAAAATAAGGGACACGTTCAGAGTAGCGTTGTACTGGCATAGGACAAAATTCAGATTTGAGAATTATCCGACCAGATTTTTCAGTTTGGTAAAGCTGTTGGTCAACTGTCATTGCATCATAAATAGATTGACCCCAAGCATCATCAAAATCTTTCTTCATATGCAATGAGTTCTTGATCCTCATACAACGCATGAAAAAATGTGAATACCAAAAAAGCGCTTGTTCTGGCTCCCAGAATCCAGAATCACGATCAATGAGATCGTCAAGAAATCGGCCGAAGAGACAGGATAATAATTGGAACTGCACTAATTGCGGTTTTTTCAGCAGTTTTTCACGACCACAGGCCGCTTCAAGTACGGGCAAGGTAAAGCGGTACATGTACGTATTATGGAGATAAACAAGGATGTCTTCTTGATCAGACCAATCAGTATGATGAAGTACCTCCAAAGTGTTGGCAACTTCTAATTGAAGAATGGGATTAAATGCATCAAGCCATTTGTGCAATTCTCGCGATCCGTTAATGGGAAATTGGAAGTAGATTTGAGAATAGTTTTTTTTCATCGTTTAAATCTCCGTTGATTCTCAAGCGAAAACGGACAATGTGCAAATATTTTTAAAAATTCGATGATCTTTTGTCTCAGTTTCTCGTCTTTTGTATAATACAACGCTTGAGTGGAATATCGATATGCGGTTGGAAGATCTCCAAGTTGTTGTGCTGCAATTGCACCCAAATACAGACATAGTGGTGTTTTGAATCTGCGATTGGCATTATTAACCAATTCGAGAGCTTCTTTTGCTTTATCTTTTTTTAAACATTTGAAAATCTGAATTGCAAGATTTGGTATTTCCTTGTATTCAGTCACTTTGCTCCAACCCAAGCACCCACCTTGACAACGACTCGAATTAAAGGCAGAGCAGTTTTTGCATTCTGGTAAAATGCCCCCAGAGGATTGTAATGCATTATCAATACGCTCTCTAAAGTGATCATTTAGTGCAGATTCATTTTCAAAATCAAGCAAATGAACCCGATAAAAGCCAGATGTTGAAAAACAACGGATCACTTCAAGTTCAGGAGTGACATCAAGTGGCTGATTGCATGTTCCAAGACTCATAATGGTTTGGGGTTGATATCGGACAAGCCAAGCAAGTTGCTCATCATTAAAGAAACAAAGGGGGAGGTGGCAGTCAAGTGTACAGTGCAGGTCTAGTTTTGTTGCGTTTTGCATCATCTCAAAACACCGCTGCGACAATTCTTTGAATTGATCTGGTCGCACAATCCGTGCCTCTTTACCCCACATTGGATTTGCAAGCGCCCAACGGAAGCCAGCTCGCCCCATATCATAAGCCAACTGAGGCATGAAGTTTGTGTCAAAATCGCTACGCCAAACATTGAATCCGAGTGTTACATCGAAACCCCGTTGGATAACCATTTCAACGTTTTCAATAACTTGATTTGCCTCTCTTAATGAGGGATAATCACGTGTTTCGTTAACATTGAAAAGAAGTCCAGCATCAAATGGATTTAACAAATTGAAGCACTTAGATTTCACGAGCCCCCCGGTAAAGATCATCCTAGGGACAGCAGGACATTCCTGCTTGAATATATCAATAATTTCTCGTAAGTGTGGGTGAAGAAATGGCTCTCCCCCGAGGATTCCAATCGATCTTCCTCTTGCCTTTACTATCCATTCTGCTAATATTCGAGCGTCATTCAATTCAAGTAAATTTTTCTGGGTATGCTTGCGTTCAGATGATTCAAAACAGTATGGACAGAAATTAGGACAGGATCGAATAATTATAATGTTCATTTTTAATCCTTTTTCTTAAAACACTACAAATAACCCGCCGAATAAACTTATCTTGCCCCACAGACATCCATTTTTATTTGTTGCTGCTCGAACCAATTTTAACCTAAAGTGTAAATGACTGGTTAAGGGTACATTGTGACACAATTAAAAAAATGTGTAATTTTAATTAAATCATAGGCTGATCACTTCAACTTATTCTTCGATTACATTTATTAAATCAGCAAGTACGACTATACACACTATATACCGAATAGTATCCCTGATCACTTACGTTAGAAATTGGCATATCACTTTTTAGCAAGCTAATAAATTCGTTTGTAGTAGGGAGTGTATAGTTCGTCTTTTTGCTTCCTTTTTTATTACGCATAACGATAGAATTCACATTAGTCAAATCAAATCCCTCCTAATTGACTCAAACTTACATTTACACATTATTTATCCCATTTATCATTTTATCAATATATCATGCAAAACAAGATATAAATTTTTTCATTTATTATGTGGGTTAACCATAAAGAGTGAATTTAGAGTTTATGTATGAGGGATTCAGAGGATCACCTCAAAAATCCAACTCCACTCTATCCCCAGTTTCCCTCCACTCACACTAGAGGAGATCTGAAAATTATTATGTTGTGTTCCAAGGGGTAGAGTTATCGTGATCATACTCCATGCATGTCCTGAATGACCCCCATGAATCCTTGCGGGGGATCCGGAACACCGCGGTCGTTCAACCCCCTCGCCCGGCGAGGCCCCGATGAGGCGGCTGAGCAAACCCCACCAGGGGGTGGGCACTCTCACTCAACAAAATCTAACCAAACGTTCTTTTGAACTCATCAACCTCAATTCCAGCCTGTTTAAGAATGGCCACCAGGGTCCCTTTCTTGAGTTCGCGGTGGAGAGGCACAGAAAAAACACGCCACTCTTTCTGGACAACAACATGAGATGAAGTCTGCCGGCGCGGGGTAAAACCGCACCGGGCAAGGTACTTCACCATATCCTCACCGGACAGAACCGGGAGTTTAGGCGACATCCGCCACTTCAACCTTTGAAATCTCGCGGGCGGCAGGGGTCTTTTTGTGCAGTTCTTCCCGCTGGACTTCTAAAACGAGCTCGATCGCCTCTTTGATATTGGCAAGTGCTTCTTCCCGGGTCTCACCCTGGCTGATCGCCCCGGGGATCTCCACGCACTGTACGGTGAACCCGCCCTCTTCCTGCGGTTCAAGCACTACCGTATATTTCATGATTGTACCATTATGCCACAAAGATTATACAATGTTTCTCCCGTACCTAGTGTGGAAAGAAAACTCCCCCGGCCGTACACTTTTCCCCCATCCGACCCCCCTCACCCCCTTCCTGTATCCCGGTCCCACTATATCACTTAATTCTCTCTCGTAAAATCTGCCCGGAACCCGGCCAAAATCCGGGCAAAAATGCAGGACCTCTGAGGGGGGTTGGAGGGGATTATTGTGTAAATTGCCGGGGCCTGCGGTTCATTTAAACGCTATTTTCCTGATGTGATCTGCTCAGTTATGCCCGGATGCCCCGGATCATTTTGTACCCATGTGACCCCCCATCATTCCCCATGACTGTGGATCGCCCGGGATTGTATCTCTCGCAAAGAAAGAAACCAAGGCATCCCCTACAAGCAGGAGAGGATCTTCTCCCTTTGCCATGCCAACCCGAGCACGACAGCGCCGCCGTCGGATGTCGGGACGATCCGGATGACCGAATGCCAGCCGGAAGGTACCGGCGTCTGCCACGCAAACGTCCCGTCATCCCTCATCCTCACGATAAGATGTGGGGTGCCGTAACCGTATGACGATCCGGCATCCTTCACGCGGAACCGGGCCGCAAGGTACTCCTGCCCGGCGATCTTTGCTATGGGCGGGGAAATGTCCGGCATCCGTTCCCGTACGACCGTGCCGTTATCATCGAATGTGACGGAAAAGGTCTCCATTATATTCGTTGTATCTGATTTTCTGGCCGATTCATACACAATTTCAAACGTTTCCGGCTCTACCTCGGCCATCAGAACCGGCCGGTTATCCCATGACCGGCCGAGTGTTGCGTTCCACACAACATTCCCACTGCGGTCGAACCGGAAGTAATTGAGTTCCCGCACATCATCCGCATATCCCGCGATAAGGCAGCCGCCATCGGACGCGGGGAGGAGCGATCGTTCGTAAAGAGCGATGAGGGGGAGGGCATCGCGCCTCCATTGTTCGCGGCCATTGGGATCGAGGCTCACGAGCGTGGAGTTCCTCGCGTTGAGATTCTCTGCCAGCACAAAGAACCCGCCATTGTGAGCGGGTGCAACGTACGACGCATACGAATAGTCCGCAAACGGGATCTCGCGACTGACGTTCCCGTCCGCATTCAGGACAAGGATTCTCCCTGGGAGCATCGTCCCGGCATAGAACCCCCCGGCCGGGTCCGGGAAGAGTCCCGTAAACGTTCCTTTATATTCCGGATAGAACCGATCCCATACCACTCCTCCGCTGCTGTTGAGCCGGATGAGCCAGGCGGCCGGCAGACCAGTCCGGTAATCGTTTCGTCCTGACAGGATGTACCCACCATCGGGAGTCGGGACAATGGCATTCGACGTGTCGTCCTCGCCGCGGTCAATCCGGGTCTGCCACTGCACGTTCCCATCTGGACCGAGTTTCATGACCGTGATATCCGCTGGCGGAGACACGCAATGCGCCGTACCTAAACCCTGGGAATACCATGCAAGAATCCCAAGGACTGTAATACAACAGATTCCCACAGCGATTATCGCGATAAACCAAGAGAGGGGGAGTTCTTTATTCAAGTGGTCACGAAGAGTCATGATGTGTTCTGATGGTGATAGGACGGTATACTACGGATAGTTGCGATTGCAGTAATATTACCATTTGTATTTTTATCCGGATTCTGTGCACAGCCATGAAGCCCGGCCCGGCACTTTTCCTCCATGTGATCCCCCTCACACTCTTCGCACATCCCAGCTCCG
>Ga0116171_10005373_pt1 | contig 11261 bp, 11 predicted proteins | sample AD_JPNHW2_MetaG_FD_89798 | JGI IMG/M metagenome (GOLD analysis project Ga0116171, IMG submission 89798) | Active sludge microbial communities of municipal wastewater-treating anaerobic digesters from Japan - AD_JPNHW2_MetaG | ecosystem: Engineered > Bioreactor > Anaerobic > Digestate | place...
CGGTCGAATTCAAGCTCGAATATTGCGGTATTTGCGGTGCTTTTATTAATGATGTCGAGTACTTGCGTGAAATCGATATTTCCGTTTCCCGGGGCGAGATGGGAATCTTCTGTTCCCTCATTGTCGTGGAGGTGGAAATGTCTTATATTTTTCTGATATCTGTTGAAAAATTCGACTGCGCTGAAATCTGCAAAACAGTTGCAGTGTCCTATATCCAGACAGAATGCAGTTTCAGGGTTCGAATCTATCATTTTGTCGAAGAGATAAAAGTCCTTTTCATATGTGTTTTCCCAGACGACAGTGATCCCGATTTGTGAGGCATATTTTTCAATTTTTTCCTTGACTGCAATGAAGAGTCTGAACCATTTTTCGGTGGAATTCTTTGAAAGTTTAACATTGTATCCAAGGTGTGACACGGCAATTTGCGCCCTGATTCTTTCTGCGAAATCCAGCCCGGAAATTATCGAATTAAAACTGTACTCACAAATGCGTCTGTCCGGTGACCCGAAATTGAGATCATAAAAAGGAAGATGAACTGAAACAAGCTTCCCTTCTGTGAAATTTTGAACCCTTTTGAACACATCATTATCGGCATTGACATAGTCAACAAGGAATGATTCTGTGATAACAATTTCAAACCCGCTCACATTGTTTTTTATGGCATCTGAAATTACAGCTTTTCCAAGAATAATATCTTCAAGTTTTATGTGAATAAAATAGTTCATTATTTCTGGATTTCGGGGGGATTCTCATCCTCATTATAAAATGATGAACACTTATATCTGACAAGCATTTCATCCACCATAAGCTTCAGAATGGCAAAAGTGGGAACTGCGATCAGAACTCCGAGGAATCCCCCTATTTCGGCTCCTGCAAATATTGCAATGATAACAAACACAGGGCTGATTCCCACCTTTTTCCCCATAATATTCGGAGTTATCATAACCGTATCAAATGACTGAACAATCAGAAACACCAGAAGCACTTTTATCATTGCGGTCGCTCCACCGGTAAGAAGAGCAAGCATTACTGCAATAATAATGCCGGTAAAAAGTCCTACATACGGAACTATACAGAACATTCCTATCATTGCACCGAGACTTCCGGCATTTGAAATCCCTGCCACAGTAAAGCTTCCTGCATAAATACAGCCCAGAATGAAACATACCGTGATCTGACCTCTGATGAAACCGGAAAGGATAAAATCAAACTTTGAAAGCCATGTTTTAACATATTCCTGCTTTTTTGTCGGGACAAGTTCAAATATTGAAATCTTTATTTGCGGATATCTTGAACTCATGAAGAATGTCATAATTATGAATATCGCAAAATTAAAAATGAACGAAAGCAGTCCAAGTCCCTGCTCAAATATAAGTCCGGCCAGATTTGATGCCGAGTTGACAACAGGTCCTGCCACAGATTGGATCCTTTCGACGAGTTCATCTTTTGTGAGATACTGTGAAATGTCAATATTCAGTTCTGCTGAGAAATTCTCAAGCCATACCCAGGTCGATGACATAAGATCATCAAAATTTCCAAAAGCTGCATAAAGCTGTCTGAATATACCTGGAAGCACAATGAGAAGCAGAAGAAGTATCAGCAGCACTATCATGAATATGACAAAACCGCTGGCAAACGATCTACCCAGCTTTATTTTTTTTGAGAGAAACGAAACCATCGGATCAATCGCATAAGCAACAAACAGCGCCGTAAGAAGAATTGTAGTGATTGTCGGAGCAAAAGCGATGCACAGGACGAAAATCATAATAAACGAAACAGGTATCCATCCTTTTTTGTCAAAAAAGAATCTGTTGATTTTTGCTTTCGAGAGCATTTTTTTTCTCCCTGTTTATTGAAATATTACTACAATCCTGCCTTCAGAAAACACTTCAGGTTTTAACATTGTCTTTATCTTTACAGCATCATCACGGCTTATAATTATTACAGATCTGTCTTTTATTTTACTTGCCGAAATTGAGAGAAAGTCCTCTTTGGCATTGAATTTTTCGAGAATAGAATCAGCTGTTTTTCTGACACGGTAAAAACCGCCTGGCTGGCTGAATCCATCATTCACTTTCGTAATATTGAATAGTATCTCACCATCAGAAGTTTCAACTGACGGGAAAAGCACCGGACTCATTTTGTGACCTTTCAGATCAATTACAAGAAACCCTGCTCTTTTTTCAGCTGGTATGATATTTGAAGAATCTATTGCCGCAACAGGTGCTTTCACAAATGCTGATTGAGTTTTTTTAATTATATCAATAAGTTGTTGTTCAAAGTGAAATTTAAACGAAAAATCCACTGAACCGTCGGAATACTGTTTATCAAGTGACATTTCGCTCCACTGTACATTTCTTCCCAGTTCTTTAATAAAACTTCCGTCTTTAATTTCGGCAAGATATTTTTCGAGATCCTTTCCGTTACACAGCTCTATTTTCTCCAGTGCTTTTAAAAAGCGGTAGACAGCATTCATTTTTGCAGTTTTTTCAGCACTGAGCTTTGCGGAACTGACATTTGAAATGCCAAGATCAGGAATACCTGAACCGGTAACTGTAACAGTCATTTCTGTCCAGTTGATAGATCCGTCATCCACTTTCTGTACGACATCTTCACCAAAGAGGAACAAGACAGAAAAAAGAATTGAGATAAAGACTGCTTTTTTCATTTAGCGGCAGACACAGCGGTGAAAACTTTTTTATAAAGATTGCTTATGTGCTGTTTTGCTGACGGATCTTTACAGCATTCTTCAAAAGAATTCGAACATGATTCAAATATCGGAAATGTTTTGCTCTTGTTGCTGTTGATAACACCTTCGAGTCCGCACCCTTCTTCTTTATTGCATATTTTGGCAAGATATCCGCTGTTTATCGTAAAAACCGCATCACAATAGACAATTCCGCCCTTTAGAAAGTTTATATCACCGTAATATTCAAGCTTATCTGTGGAATATACTTCCCATCCCAGATTTAGAATATAAAGATCATAAAGCCAGAATCTGCCCTGAAATCTTATATCGTGGACAGTAAGTATCGTTTTCACATCCTGCATAAGTCCGTTCTTGCGATAAACCTCTTTTATATAAAGAGGAATAAGTGCAGTCTGCCAGTCATTACAGTGGATTATATCAGGGTTAGTGATCTTTGTCGAAAGTTCAAGCACAGCTCTGGAAAAGAAAACGAATCTCTCTGAATTATCAGGATAGTCACCCGTCACATTGCCGTAAAGACCGTCCCTTTCGAAATATCTGCTTGCAATAAACCACATTTTTGTACCGGTATCCGGGTGTACTCCCTGCCATATTTCAGCGTTTTCGAATTTGTCGGCGACCGGAACCTGAAAACCTTTTCCAGTAGGAGTGATATTATATTTCTTTTCATCGATCGTGCTGTAAAAAGGGATGACGCATTCCATTTCAATGCTGCCATCTATACATGAAAGAAAATTTTTGGCATTATCGGAAAGCACTCCCGATGATGCATATGGACTCAATTCCGAAACAGCAAGCAATACTTTCATTGTACAATTCTCACTATATTACATTAAAAAAACGGATACCACTACGGAGATGATGATAGTTAAGACAGCTTAACAGTCAATTTTTTGCTTGCCTAAAAACTTGCATAGAAGCCCTTTTTATGTTAGAAAAGCGGTGCTTTTTTTGTATCAAACAATTTTTTTATGGAGGGTTCGATGTCAGGGCATAATAAGTGGAGCACAATCAAACACAAAAAAGGTGCCGCAGATGCTAAAAGAGGTAAAATTTTCACAAGGATCATCAAAGAGATAACAATCGCAGCAAAAGCAGGCGGCGGAGATCCTGACGGAAATCCAAGATTAAAGACGGCCATCCAGAATGCTAAAGGGGCGAACATGCCTCAGGATAACATAATCCGTGCCGTTAAAAAAGGAACCGGCGAACTTGAAGGTGTTTCGTATGAAGAAATAACCTATGAAGGATACGGTCCTGGCGGAGTTGCAGTTATGGTCGACTGTACCACAGACAACAAAAACAGAACTGTTGCCGAAATGAGAAGACTTTTCACAAAATCAGGCGGCAACATGGGTGAAAGCGGCTGTGTTAACTGGATGTTTGAGAAAAAAGGGCAGGTTATCATCCCGAAAGGAAATATTACTGAAGATCAGATGATGAATGATGCGTTGGAAGCCGGTGCTGAAGATGTGATTGACAATGAAACTGTCTGGGAAGTCAGAACTGCCCTTTCAGATCTTTATGCTGTTTCATCTGCTCTGACCGAAAAGGGATATGAAATCGAAGAAAGCAAGATTTCAAGGATACCTCAGAATACGATCAAAGTTGAAGGCAAGGTCGCTGAACAGGTTTTAAGACTTATTGATTCGCTTGAAGAAAGTGAAGATGTTCAGGATGTCTATGCAAACTATGATATAGATTTCTCAACTATGGACGAGGAATAACCTGATTTGAAAAATGACGGGTTCATCATATTAGGAATAGATCCCGGAAGTATCAAGACCGGTTACGGTATAATCAATGTCATTTCGAATACATTCAAACATATTGACAATGGTCTGATAATGCCTCCGAAAGGAATGGAATTCAAGGAAAGGGTTGCGTTTATCTTTCAGGGAGTCTGTGATACCATTAAAGAATTCAAGCCTGATTATCTTGCTGTGGAAGACATTTTTATTTCTATCAATGCTCAAAGTGCATTAAAGCTCGGACATGTCAGGGGAGCTGTAATATGCTCAGCCATAGTGAATGGTATCCCTGTTTTTGAATATACTCCCACAAGGGTCAAACAGTCCGTGACAGGCAGCGGACGGGCTGAGAAATTCCAGATTCAGGAAATGGTAAGAATACTTCTGAAGCTGAAAGAAATTCCTCAGGAAGATGCCGCGGATGCGCTTGCAGTTGCAATAACCCATGCTTTTTCGGTGTAAAAAATGATCGGATATTTAAAAGGTATCGTTGTCTATTCGAGCGAAAAGGATCTTATTGTTCTTACCGAAGGCGGAACAGGATATCAGGTAAGTGTAACACCTGTTGTTGCATCAGCCCATCTGGCAGGAGAGCCTGTGGAGCTTTTCATCGAGACTTCTGTCAGAGAGGACGCAATAGTTCTTTTCGGATTCAAAAGAATTGAAGAAAAAAGCCTGTTCAACATGCTCAGAGAAGTAAATAAGATCGGACCTAAGACATCACTTTCGATACTTTCAAGTGCAAGCGTTGAAGAAATAACTTTTGCAATAGCTTCGGGTAATTCAGGATTTTTCAAAAAAATAAGCGGTGTGGGTCCGAAAACCGCAGAAAGAATAATAATCGACCTGAAAGACAAAGCACTTTCTGTAGGAACATCAATTGAACCTGCCGATATAAGTGATAATGACAGACAGTCTATGGATGCTTCTGACGGGCTGCTTGCTCTGGGATACAATCCTCTGCAGATTAAGACCGCACTGAATAAGATATCTGGAAAAGACAAAATGAGAGCCGAACAGATTGTACGCGAAGCTCTCAGAATAATAAACGGAAAAAGATGATGGAAGACAGGATCGTAGATTCAACCGTAATTCTGGATGATACTTCACTTGAAGGAGGTCTTCGCCCTCAGAATTTATCAGGTTACATCGGACAGAAGACCATTGTGGACAATATCAAAATCTACATGGAAGCCGCAAAAAGGAATGACAGACAGCTTGATCATCTTCTCCTTGCCGGTCCTCCCGGACTTGGAAAAACGACTCTCAGTCAGATAGTCGCAAACGAGATGGGTGTTAAAATATTCATAACATCAGGTCCTGCAATTGAAAAGAAAGGGGATCTTGCAGGTCTTCTGACATCACTCAAAGAAAAAGATGTGCTGTTTATTGATGAAATTCACAGACTTAATGCGGCAGTTGAAGAAAGCTTATACTCTGCGATGGAAGATTTCTTTTTTGATATAATGCTCGGTGAAGGAGCTCACGCAAAAAGTATGAGACTTCCCATCGAACCTTTTACACTTATCGGTGCAACAACCAAGACAGGATCGCTTTCAAATCCTCTCCGTGACAGATTCCAGATAGTTTTCAGAATGGATTACTATTCCGTTGAGGAACTTCAGAAGATAGTCGAAAGGTCGTCGGAAATACTTGATATAAAAACAAGCACTGAAGGAGCGCATGAAATTGCAAGAAGAGCCCGCGGAACTCCGAGAATAGCGAACAGAATATTGAAAAGGATCAGGGATTTTGCTCAGATAAAAGGAAACGGAACGATAGACCTTGATATAACCAGATACGCTCTAAACCAGATGGAAATAGATGAAGACGGTCTTGACCAGATGGATAGAACCATTCTGATGACAATTATTGATTCATTCAACGGCGGTCCGGTCGGTGTTGAAGCAATTTCAGCTTCAGTCAGTGAGGAAAAAAGAACTATTGAAGAAGTTTATGAGCCTTTTCTTATAAAATCAGGTTTTATTGCAAGAACTCCGAAAGGAAGGATCATAACAAAGAAAGCTCTTGAAAAATTCGGTATTGACAAAACTTTTCAGGGAAGATTATTTTGAACAGATATTACGAACAACTAAAAAAACTTCACGGAACTCAGAATATTAACAGAATTGAGCTTAAAGATTATATCCATCATCAGAAAAATGAGGTTTCTTCACTGCTTGCTCTTCCTCCTGATTTCTGGGTTGTCATAGATTATATTATTCATCTGACAAGTGCCATTTTAAGAAAACCTAAAAGTGATGCCGAAAAGGATTTTATCAGTGTTGTGAAACCTGTTTTTGACAGATACAATTCCCGTATTGAACGAGTTTATAGAAAAATCCCGGACAATGAGTTCTTTTATCTGAAAAAGGACATGAAAAGTTTTCATCACCTGATAAGCCATTCAATAAATCTTATTGATAAAGGACTGCCCCACTTCATTCCGAGTTATCTTTTTATTGATTCGATTGATAATATGACCGTTCTATATCCTCTTCACGACAAAAGCTGCGATCCCGGCACACTTGCAAGAGGCGATTATAACACTCTTATTTCAAGATATATCTCAGAAGGTTTTTCGCCTGAAATCAAGGCAATGATTGATTATATGCTCTGGCTGAAAACAGTTCTGCCGCATGTAATACCGGATGACAGATCGTATGTCAGGATGAAAATGATAACGATGATTGAAAATTTTGTTTCCGGAAAGCATGAATTCGTTCAGAATGCCAATTACTCTACAAAAGATTTTGTGATCGAACTTCGTGATATGATAACTATTTCATATATTCAGGATAAAATGTCGACTCTTCTTGAAAAGATAAAAGCTCCGGGAGCATCTGTTCCGATTTCTGAATGTCTTGAGCATGTTGCTTCCATTTTCATTGATATTAATATGTCAAATCCTGACTATAATACTGCCAGAGATCTTGCACTGATAACACAAACCATTAAAAATATTATTGATTCTATAAAACTTGAAGATGAAAGTGTTCTGTTCAACAATCTTGTGACAGCAAGAGCCTTGAAGGATTTTTATATGAAAGTTACAAGATATATGCTTAATGTAAAATCAGATCTTGAACTCGTGAAAGTTTTTGAAGCTACAGACTTCCTTTATGATAATTTTCCAGTTCACTCTTTTGCATCAGAAATTGTTGAAACACTTCAAAACAGCCTGACTCTTCTTGAAAATGAACAGGAAATCCTCATTGCGGCTCATTCAATTGATCTTAATCCTGAGTCTGTAAATCTTTTCAGGGCAAAAATGAGACAGATCTTCGCAAAGACCTAAAAGACCGGTGATTGGGGTTTCATCTTAACATCGTCCCACATAAATGATTTTTCCATGCACATATATAAAGGCGGATTACCGTTGAAATATTTTGATATCTGCTCAATGAAAATATTATAAAAACTTCTTCTTACACTTGATAAATACCTGAGTTTATTATCTGAATCAGATGGAAACATTTCACCCATAAGAAGTGAACTTTGCGGAAATCTTTTGAGGATCGTCTCAGTTAGAGCAAGTGTATGTCTGAATCCGCCCATACTTATCCAGATAACTTCCGAACAGTCAAGCGATGAAAAAATGAAGTCGATAAGTTTCTGATATTCCTGAATATTGCCGCTTATCATAACAACAGGGTCAAAGTGAATCGCAATTTTGACTCCGCTCTTTTGCAATCTCACAGCCGCTTTTATCCTTTCTTCAATAGGAGCTGCTCCCGGTTCTTCTATCTGCTGAAATTTCGGGATGTTGACTGAAAATCCTGCAACAATATCAGCCCGTGGATATTTTTTTCTGATCTCAATCAGTCTTTCGATCTCAACTGACTTTGTCTTGAATTCAAACTGCACCCTGTCAGTAAGCCCCAGTTTATCAATTTCGCTGATAAAAAAGCCTGTTTCATCAAGCAGATGGTCAAGAGCAAGCGAATCAGCAAGCTCTCCTGTTCCGACACGCAGTTTTTGATTTGTTTTCAGGAATTCAACAATTTCATCAATTGCTTTTTCTCTGTTCAGAAACACCGTAATAAAAGGATTGTTCTCAATATAATGCTGTAAAATACAGTACGAACAGTCATAAGGACACCCGGTAACGCTATTAATTGTGTAATAATTACAACACACTACACCTTTACTTCCCGGACATTTCTTTAAGAATTTACCCTTGTTTTCAGTAAAAAAAAGAATCTTCTTTGCAGTTTTAAAAAGATCATCGCCCGGATTTTCCGAAACCCGCTTCACCAGCTCGTCTTTTTTCATGAATTCAGGTTTAAGACCGAGTTTTTCCGCTATCTCGAAAGGAAGCCTGTGGTTTGAATAATCAGGATCGATAACTATCTTATTTATCTGAGGACGCATATTATTCCTTTATCTTTTTCAATGATTCTTTCATAAGATCATGACCTTTGGAGATGGTTTCAAAGATCTTTTCGATGTCTTCATCTTTTTTAATGGTGAATGATATTTTGAAGCTGTTCCCTTCTGCAAATTCAGGGAATTCAATTTCTCCGCCGGTAAGCGCTCTGAATCTGTTCTTCAGTTTTATGAATTCAGCCTGTTTTGCACTCCAGAGCGGATATCTGAGATTATAAAGTTTCTTTAATATCTCTTCGCTTTTGGTCTTTTTTGTGATTTCATTGTTTTCAATTACTTCACTTGCTGCAATTTTTTGCAGAATTTCCCGATAAGGCAACTTTTCACGGACATTGATCTCTCGCAAATACCTGATGAAGTTCTTAAGTGAATTGTTATTTATGTCAGTGTTTTCAGACATATACTTCACCGCAACAATTAGATCGGCATCATTTTTTATAGATTCAAATATGTCCATGATCAGTTCTTCTTGGAAAAAACTTTATAAAAACAGAACGCCAGAAGAGAAAAAATTGCACTCCAGACTGAAGCCATTAATATTATTGCACTTATACTCATTGCTGTGCCCTCACTTTTTTTTCTGTTGTAATTTTGATCAGATACATCATCACTCCGATGATCGCTAAAATAAATATCCTCGCTCCCCAGATATACAGTTTGTTTTCATCAGGAACACCTTTCATCATGATTGTCGGAATGAACATCTGGTATGTCCATGTACCGAGAAGAATAAAAAGAAATAATGGCGAAACATATTTTATTATGAATCTGAAAATTGAAGGGATCTTGATTTCAGCACCTTCGTTGAGGTCTTTCCACCCTTTATCAATTCCGTATATCCAGCCGAATACAACTATTTCGAGAGTTGCAAATATTGTGAGAAATACTGTTCCGCCCCAGAAATCAAGTTCATCAAGAAATCCGTATTTCATGAAAAATATTACAGGCTGACATGCAAGAAAAGCTAAGGCAAACATTATTATAACTGTCTTTTTCCTTGAAAATCCGAACTCATCTTCAAGAAACGCAACAGCTGGCTGGATCATCGAAACAGATGAGGTGATACCTGCAATAAAAAGGAGCATGAACCACAGAAATGCAAAAAACGGACCGCCCGGCATGTTAGCAAAAATATTAGGCATTGTGACAAATCCGATATTAAAAGCACCGGTAGTTGCAATATGAACAGTTTCGGTCTGTCCGAAAAATATAAATGCCGCTGGAATTATCAATGATCCGCCGAGAATTACCTCACAGAATTCATTTGTTGCAGAAGCCGTCAGTCCTGACAAAGCAATATCATCATTTTTTTTAAGATAACTGGCATAAGTCATAATAACGCCCATTCCAAGTGAAAGTGTGAAAAAGATCTGTCCTGCGGCACTGAGCCATACTCTTGATTGAAGAAGAACAGAAAAATCAGGAGCCCACACAAAATTAAGTGCATTTGCAACAGACTGGTCAGGTTTAAGCGGATCAGGAGTGCCGAGTGTCAGAATGCGCACAACCAGCAGTATAGCAATCACAACAAGGACAGGCATTGCGATCTTTGACAATTTTTCAATTCCTGATGAAACACCTTTGTAAATGAAATAGAAATTAACAAATATTGTAACAACAAAAAAACCGTATGCCACCCACACAGAATCAAAATACTGATTGGAAATAACGCCTTGATATCCATGAAGAAATTCAGCAAGTTCGTTTTTTCCTCCAGCATCGGCAAGTGCACCGCTCACTGAGAAAAAAGCATAAGCAAGCGACCATGATTCAATGAATACATAATAAAAAAGTATAAGCAGAGGAATTATTATACCGATTGAAGCGAGATATTTTATAAATCGACTGCCTGTTATCTGATAAAGTATTGCCGGTGCTGTTCCATGACCGTATTCGCCGCCCTTTCTTCCAAGTGACCACTCGACCCACATCAACGGAATGCCGAGCAGAAGAAATGAAATGAGATATGGAATCATGAAAGCTCCGCCGCCGCCTAATGCCGCCTGTGTCGGAAATCTAAGAAAATTACCAAGTCCGACAGCACTTCCTGCAACGGCAAGAATGACTCCGAGCTTGGTTCCCCACTGTTCTCTTCCTTTTGACATTAAAGCTCCTCCACTTGAATCACTTCCGGCATATTAACAAAAAAAGGCTGCTTTTTCAAATTAAGGGGGCATTAAACATTTGGTACAACTTTTAAAAGTCGTGATCTATATATCTATCCAGAATTTTATTAAAAATTCAGACAATTTCAAAATGAAAAGAAATTACTCCTCAAACGGACAGATTCCTTCTTCTTTGCAGTAACAATCCATGTCTCTAAGGATATATCCTGCCTTATACATCGGCTGCCAGAAAAGGTATTTGTTTTCAAATGATGCATAGCCGTGTCCGTAACTTGTCTGTCCTTC
>Ga0116171_10005375_pt1 | contig 11258 bp, 6 predicted proteins | sample AD_JPNHW2_MetaG_FD_89798 | JGI IMG/M metagenome (GOLD analysis project Ga0116171, IMG submission 89798) | Active sludge microbial communities of municipal wastewater-treating anaerobic digesters from Japan - AD_JPNHW2_MetaG | ecosystem: Engineered > Bioreactor > Anaerobic > Digestate | place...
AAAATTGGTTCCGGGCATGATGTCGCCCACAGCCAGAATACTGATTTGCCTTGATTGTGAATACGACAGTGAAAATATCAGAAATAATAAAACGGTAAGCCAAATATTTTTACTGTAATCTTTCAATGTTATTCGCTAATTAATTTTTGTTTTTTTTTTTTGTGAAATTTAATAAAAAAGAGTAAAAATAAAATAGTAAGTAAGGATACAAGTGAAATATAACGGGCAATTACAATGGACTTTGGATAATAGTGAAGTACAATTTCATTTTTCCCCGGAGGCAAAATAAAAGCACTAAAGGTAAGATTAGCCCTGTAAATTTTTGATTTTTTATTGTTGACACTGGCGATCCAGCCCTTGTTATAATTCTGTTGGAATACAAGCAGTGCCGTATCATTGCAATCAGTAGTAGCGGTTACCCTGACAGGTGAGAATGATGTGATAGAAATATCTTTTTTGGTGAGCGGTCGGTTTTTTATTTTTATAGAATCATCTTCAATAAAAACCATGCCCTGCCGGCCTTTTGTTACTGCTGTGATGCTGTCGAATTTAAAAATTGCGGTATCGGCAAAATAGAGCAGTTTGTTCTTTTTTATTTCTTTGAAAAAACCGTAATAATTATCTTTCAGTAATTCGCAGTTTTTTATCTGAAAAGGGTTGTAGCCGTCGAATGCCGGTCTTTTGTAAAACATGCTAAGGTTACGCCAGAAAAGCTTGTATGATCCGCTTGAGTCGGAACATTCTGTGACCGGGTTATCGGGTATGGGAAAACCTTGAACAAAGTTTTGCTTTTCAAACGCCCGGATATCTTTGCTTTTAAACTCTTCATAGTAAACCGTACAGCCCGAATTTAGGCGGGTTGCCACAAACATGTCTATAATAACAAAAAATAGGATTAAGTAATGGACCTTGATTTTAGCAAATCGGTAGATCAGCAAAAATATAAGAAGTAAACCACATTGTAAAGCAAGCTGAAAAACTAGTCGTTGCAGGATTGTTATCTCATTTGGGAAATGCCATGCAAGGCCGAGAAAAAGATTTTTCAAATTCAGATAACCGAAAAATCTTGAAATAATAATGGTGATGATAAAAACAAAGATCAGTGATATAAAAACATAGAAAATTCTTTTGTTTTTTTCTGCCAAAAAAATATGAATAGAAAAACCTGTGACAAGCAAAAACGAAACAATAACAAAATACCTGAAAACAGAAGGGTAGCGCAGGAAATCCATCAAAGGAACATAATGGTACAGGAACTCCCGGAAAGGGAGGTAGGCCCCAAAGGCAATAAGAAGATTAAGAACTCCGGTTATGAGAATGATTATTGATATTTTGGTTTTTTTCTGAAAGAAATAGAGTGTAAAAAATGCAAAGGCTACGATGCCGAAATATGCATTTGCCATGGAAAAATCGGTATTGAAAAAGTCCATGTTACCCGTTACGGCAAAAGGCGAGACAAACGAAATCATACATTGCGGCGAGAAAGGCAGTTTAAGAGCATCTTGCAGGCTTACGATACCAAACCTCCCAACCTGATCCATATTGTAAATAATAGAAACGAAAAAAGATAATGTAAGTATACCGTAAACAAAAGCTGCAATAAAATTCAGTTTCAGATAAGTTCCGAATTCTCTGAACCGCTTTTTTATCAGAAGATAGGAGGAATAAATAACAAACAGCAAAATGATATGGTAAAATAAAATGATCCAGAAAGCAGGATAACCGCCGGTTGTGAGTAGAAATAAAAACAAAGCCGTACCGATTGCGTAACGAATCTTTTTGTGCTTGATTAGAAGAAGGTAACTATTCAGCGCAAAAGGAATCCAGGCTGCAGAAATGATATAAAAAAGATGTTGCGCATTGCCCACGATAAATCCACTGAAGGCATAGCAAACTGCGATTATCAATGCTGTCCATTTTGAAAGACCAAGCGTTTTGCTCAATAAATAAAATCCTACAGCAGCCAGAAAAATATGCAGGATAAACTCGACAGAAATTACATAAATAGTGTAGCCGGAGAAAAAACCGAAAATCCACGCAATGGGATACCAAATCCCACCCTGAGGATCTGCACAAACGGGAATTCCCGATTGCTGAAATGGCATCCAATATGGGAAATCTCCGTTTCGAAGTGTTTCTCCAATGAAGTACCGGTAAGGGTATGCCTGATCGATCAAGTCCCATTTCAAGGGGTGAATAAAAAAAGAAATATTGTAAAAACCGAGAACAGTAATTACAAAAAGAAAGAAATAAACTTTCAGGTCAAATGATTTTTCAGATTTACAATAATTCCTGATAAATCCAAAACGATTTCTGTTCATCAAGGAAATATTATTTTATGAAAGCGACTGGTTAAGTTTAGAAGCTTGTTCAATTACTTTTTCGTATTCCTGAGGTGTGAGGTCGTTGTAAAAATAATTGACAGGATTAATTTTTACGCCATTTTTGATGATCTCGTAATGACAATGCGGTGCAACAGAAAGCCCTGTGCTGCCAACGAATCCGATTACCTGCCCGCGTGTCACTTTATCGCCGGGCCTCACTATCATTTTGCTCATGTGTCCGTAGAGCGATTGAAAACCAAAGCCATGATTGATGATGCATACTATCCCGTAACCACTTTGATTGCCTTTAGGGTCAATTACAGTACCGTCACCGGTTGCATAGATGGGTGTGCCCGTTTTAGCAGCAAAGTCAATTCCTGTATGCATTCGTGCTGTTTTATACACCGGATGTATACGGTATCCGAAACCGGAAACAATGTTACAGCGGGTTTTGGAAACAGGTTGAATAGCGGGAAGACAGGAAAGCATTTTTTCTTTGCTTTTAGCCAACAGGATTAATTCGTCGAACGATTTGGATTGTATGTAAAGCTGCCTCGAAATGACATCCAGCCTGGTTGTGGTGTTTTTCATCAGTTCTGTATTATCATAGCCTTTCAGGTCTTTATAACGGTCTTCACCACCAAAACCAGCTTTGCGGATATTATCCGGAATTGGCTCGGCTTCGAAAATGGTACGATAAATATTATCGTCCCGGTTCTGCATATTCTCCAATATTGCAGAAACCTGATTCATACGACCGTTAAGAATAGCATACTGCAGTTTAAGTTTTTCATTTTCACGCTTCAGCGCCTTTTCTTTGGGAGAATCCATAAAACTATAAAGGATAAGAATAGCTGCAGCCGAAATAACCATGCCTGAAGTGAGAATAGAAATAAACCTGAGGAATTTATTCTTTACCGAACCTTTAAATTCTTCAAAAGAAAGGGTTTTTGTATTAAAATGATATTTCGGTTTTTTCATTAGTCTGCAATTAGTTTAAATACAGGTGTTTAACCGTAAACTCTTTATTAAAAGAGATATTGTGAAATGCAAAGCTAACAAAAAAAATTAAATTTGCAGTAGTTTTAGGACTATTAAAAAACGTTAAATATTGAAAGTACAGCGGTTATGTTATTTATTTTCAATATAATATAAGTAAATTATTTGAACACAACAACTAATCCATTCTCATGAAATCATCAGAAGTCAGACAAACTTTTCTCGATTTTTTTAAATCAAAACAACATACTATTGTTGCTTCGGCTCCGATGGTGATAAAAAACGATCCGACACTGATGTTTACCAATGCCGGAATGAACCAGTTCAAGGATTTTTTTCTCGGCAATTCCATTTCTCCGAATAAAAGGGTTGCTGATACACAGAAATGTTTGAGGGTTTCAGGGAAACATAACGATCTTGAAGAGGTTGGCCACGATACGTACCATCATACTATGTTTGAAATGCTTGGCAACTGGTCGTTTGGCGATTATTTCAAAAAAGAGGCTATTGAATGGGCCTGGGAACTGTTGACAAAAATATATAAAATAAGCCCAGACAACCTGTACGTTACAGTTTTTACAGGCGATGAAAAAGAAGGATTAGCAAGAGATACAGAAGCGTTCAACTATTGGAAAGCCATCGTGCCGGAAGAGAAAATATTGTTAGGATCTAAAAAAGATAATTTTTGGGAAATGGGCGATACCGGCCCGTGCGGACCGTGCTCTGAAATACACGTTGATTTACGACCGGATGAGGATAAACAAAAAATTAAAGGCAGCGAACTCGTAAATACAGGACATCCTTTGGTTATTGAAATATGGAATTTAGTGTTTATCGAATTCAACCGGAAAGCTAATGGTACTCTGGAATCCCTGCCGGCCAAACATGTGGATACCGGGATGGGTTTCGAACGTCTGTGCATGGCGTTGCAAAATGTAAGGTCAAATTATGATACGGATGTTTTTCAGCCGTTGATTCAGCAGATCGCACTGCTGGCCGGATGCCGTTATGGTGATGACAGTAAAAAAGATGTAGCCATGCGTGTTGTTGCCGATCATTTGCGGGCTATTGTTTTTGCTATTGCCGATGGGCAGCTGCCTTCGAACAATAAGGCCGGTTATGTCATCAGGCGTATTTTGCGCAGGGCTGTTCGCTACGGTTATACATTTCTTGGTTTCAAAGAACCCTTCATAAATAGTTTGGTAACATTGCTTGCCAAACAAATGGGCGGAGTTTTTCCGGAACTCGAAGCACAGAAAGAACTGATCATAAAAGTGATAACCGAAGAAGAATCAGCTTTTTTGCGTACACTGGATGTAGGCATTCACAAGTTTGAAATTTATAAAGTTTCCGATAATAAGATCATTGACGGTCATTTTGCTTTTGAACTGTTCGACACTTATGGATTTCCGGTTGATCTGACACAGCTGATGGCAAAAGAAAAAGGCTGGGGCGTTGATATGGAGGGATTTGCAAAATGTATGGAAGACCAGAAGAATCGTTCACGCCAGGCAGCCATAATTGATAAAGATGATTGGGTTGCTGTAAATGAAAACATTCCGGAAAGCACGTTTGTAGGTTATGATGAGCTAATCACTGAAACTAAGATTATTAAATACCGGAGAATAAAAGATAAAAATAAAGAACGGTTCCAGATCGTGCTGGAGCGAACTCCTTTTTATGCCGAATCGGGCGGACAGACAGGTGACAAAGGATTTCTTGAATTTGCTGGAGAAAAGATTGCAGTAGAAGATACACTAAAAGAAAATAACCTGTTCATACATTTTGTTTCAAAATTACCATTGGATGTTACGGCTTCGTTTAAAGCCGTTGTTGATCAAAAAAAACGCGGGCTGACACAAAATAATCACACCGCGACACACTTGCTGCATACGGCATTAAAAGAGGTTCTCGGCAAACATGTAGAACAAAAAGGCTCTTTGGTTAATGACGAGAGACTTCGTTTTGACTTTTCGCATTTTGCGGCCCTGACACCGGAAGAAAAGAAAAAAGTTCAGAAACTTGTTTTTGATAAAATACTGGAGAACCTTACGGTGGAAGCCAGATGTAATGTCCCGATAGCTGAAGCCCAGAAAGATGGCGCCGTGGCTCTTTTCGGAGAAAAATACGGAGATAACGTAAGGGTAATTACAATAGGAGATAACTATTCCAAGGAACTTTGCGGAGGGACGCATGTAAAGAATACCGGTCAGATAGGCTGTTTCCTGATTGTGGAAGAAACCGCCATTGCTGCCGGAGTCAGGCGTATAGAGGCCATTACAGGCGAAACGGCTTTTGATTATATACAGGCAAATTTTGCCGAACCGGTTGAAAAGATCAAATTAGCGGTAAAAAAAACGTATACGGAATTACCCGATGCTGTAAACGGCTTGATAGAGCAAAATGCTATACTGAGGAAGCAGTTGGATGTTTTCATGAAAGAAAAGTCGGCAGACGTTAAGAATGTGCTGAAGACGAAAGTGAATTCAATAAACGGGATCAATTTTATTGCTGAAAAAATTGATGTGGATGCAAACAATATAAAAGATATTGCTTTTGCCCTGAAAAATGAAATTGACAACCTGTTTTTAATCCTGGGAACTACAAGTAATGACAAGGTTTCCATAACACTGATGATTTCGAATAATCTGGTTGAATCCAATAAATGGAATGCTGCCAAGATCATCCGCGAATTCTCTAAAGAAATTCAGGGTGGTGGCGGAGGACAGGATTATTATGCCACAGCTGGCGGCAAAAACCCGGATGGACTAAACAACGTGTTCGTATTAGCAAAAGAATTTATTTCCGGCCCGGTCGTAAAACAATAAATTTTAATAATTTCAGTTTTTTTAAGTAATTTCATACAATAAAATTTTACATGAAAAAAAACCTGTTCTGTTTACTTTTCGTTGTTTTGTATGCTTTTACTTCTCTTGCACAGGATATGGGAATTACTGAATGGCAGGTTCATCTTCCTTATAAAAAAACTATTGCCGTAGATTTGGCCGGAAAGAAAATCTATTGTGCTACCCCGTATGGTATATTTTATTATGATAAAGAAGATAACAGTGTAAATACCATTACAAAAAACAGTGGCTTATCTGATGTAATTATCAGTACAATGCGCTACAGCCAGCAATACGATTACCTCATCATTGCTTACACGAATGCAAATATTGATCTGGTTTCTTCCAATGAAATAATTAATATCTCGGATATTAAACGAAAACCAATTATGGGAAATAAGACCATAAACAATATTACTCTTTATGGAAATTATGCTTATTTGTCCTGCGGCTTTGGAATAGTGGTGCTTGATATCAATAATAAAGAAATAAAAGACACCTATTATATCGGCCCCAATGGCAATACAATCAATGTTTTTGATGTTGCTTGTGATGGCTCAAAAATATATGCTGCTACCGAAAATGGAATTTATATGGCAGATTATAACAATGCGAATCTTGCCAATTATTCAAACTGGAGCAAAGATACACTGCTTCCTGACCCGAATGCCATTTATAATTGCATTGCCTCTTTTCATGGAAAAATTGTCACGAACAAATCGAATACTGTTTATGCAAGCGACACCTCTTTTGTGTTTGACGGCACTTCATGGTCAGTTTTAGACACAACAAACCATGATGATATCTTTACTATGAGAGTGATAAACGACCGTTTATTGCTTTCTTATAACAGTGTGGTCGTTATTTACGATTCGCTGTTGAATAAGGAAAATGTGATCTGGAATTATAATCCCGGTACGCCCGAACCCAATTGTGCTGTTATTGATGACGACGGAAGAATTTGGATCGCAGACAGGGGAAACGGACTTGTCAATTTCAAAGACTGGGATGTTCATAAGATTATACCTAACGGTCCGGGAAATAACAATGTGTTTGCCATGGATGTTGCAGGCAGCGATTTATACGTTGCCCCCGGTAGTGTGAGTTCTTCCTGGGGAAATACCTGGAATACCAGCGGCGTGTATTCCTATATCGGAAATACATGGTACATCCTGAAAGACCAGAACCCTGTTGCATACGATACGCTGTATGATATTATTGATATTGCTGTTGATCCTCGTGATTATACACACGTTTATGCGGCATCACTGGCACGCGGCCTTATTGAGATCAGAAATGGATTAGTCGTAAACGTTTACGGACAGGGAAATTCCGCTCTTGAAAATCCTTACAGCTTTTATTATTGGCTGGGTATTGGCGGAATTGCTTTTGACAAGGACAATAACCTTTGGACTGTTAATACAAATTGCAATAATCTGCTAAAGGTACTTAAAACCGATGGCACCTGGGCATCATTCAGTACCGTTCCTTATATTTCTCAGGCTAACGGCGGAAAAATCATTATTGATCAGTGGGGTCAGAAATGGGTGTTGCTCATGAACGGTGCGGGAATTTTGGTTTTCAATGAAAATGGCACATGGACAGATAATACTGATAATAAGACAAAAGTGCTAACAACCGGTGTCGGATATGGGAATCTGCCAAGTAATGCCGTTTACAGTATTGCTGAAGATCTTGAAGGCCAGATTTGGATCGGAACCGATAAAGGTGTCGGTGTAATATATTCTCCTGAAAATATTACAAACGGAGGCAGCTACGATGCACAAACCATTACCATATTACAGGACGGCACACCGCAGCATTTGTTAGCTTTTGAAAGAGTAACAGCCATTGCAGTGGACGGCGCCAACAAAAAATGGTTCGGAACCGAAAGCGCCGGTGTTTTTCTTATGAGTGAAGACGGGCAGAAAGAGATATTTCATTTTACAGAAGAAAACAGCCCCCTTTTATCGAATACAATTACCAGCATTGCCATCGATGATAACACAGGCATTGTATATTTCGGCACCTCAAACGGCATCGTTTCTTTCAGGGCTTATGCCACTAAGGGCGGCGAAACTTTTACTAATGTTTATGCCTACCCGAACCCTGTCCGTGAAAATTTCGGAGGAACAATAGGAATAAAAGGCTTGGTTAAAGATGCCACTGTTAAGATCACCGATATTTCCGGAACATTGGTCTATGAAACAAAATCTGAAGGCGGGCAGGCAATCTGGAATGGCAAGAATTTCAACGGTGAAAGTGTAAAAAGTGGTGTTTATTTTGTTTTTTGCAGCAGCGAGGATTGTACCGAAAAATTGGCTACAAAGATCATGGTCATCAACTAAGCTGCTTATGCCGTAATGATTTCCACCACCAAAGCTATCGTTCTCAGAACCGTAAAATATTCCGAAAGCAGTGTTATTGTCAAAATGTACACGGAGAAATTCGGGTTAAAATCATTTTTAATCCGGGGAGTCAGAAAAAAACATTCCAAAACAAGTCCCAATCTTCTGCAACCTTTATGCTTAAATGAAATAGTTTTCAATAATACCGAAAAAGATCAGCTGCATATTCCTAAAGAAATTTCTTCCTGGTATCAGTTTACTACCTTGCCTTTTGACGTGGTGAAAAGTTCGCAGGCACTATTTATTAACGAGCTTATATATCGCTCGGTACGTGAGGAAGAAACCAATCCTGATTTTTTTAACTTTCTTGCAGAAAGTATTATATATATTGATCAGGCCTCAGCAACACAAGGAAACCTTCATATTGCTTTTGCATTGCACCTGACAAAATTTCTGGGCTTTTATCCATTGGGAAGTTTTTCACCACAGACACCATATTTCCTCCTCAAAGAAGGGCTCTTTAGCAAATTCAAGTCAAATGATGATTTTTTTCTGGATCAGCAATTTTCAGAATTGTTTGACAGTCTTTTGAAAACAACCCCTGAAGATTCTGGAAAGATAAGAATCTCAGCTGAAACGAGAAGGGCGTTGCTTGAAAAAATTATTGTTTATTATCAGCTTCATCATATCGGTTTTGGAGAAATAAAATCGGTCGATATTCTAAACCAGCTTTTTCATTCATAAATATTTTTCATATTTTTGAATCCGAACTAATTTCATTTATGGAATCATACAAACTTTTTCTTGCCGGTGATTTTGTTGAAACAGTAAACAAAATAACGGTCACGAATTCTTATACTCACGAAACTTTTGCTGAGGTTTCAGTTGCATCTGCTGATGATCTGGAAATAGCCATAGTCGCAGCACTTAAAGTCGAAAAAGTAATGGCAACTATGCCGTCTTATCAGCGCTATGATATTCTGATGCATATTGCCGGGCTTATGAAATCAGAAAAAAACAAATTGGCTCATGTTTTAAGTACGGAAGCATGTAAACCATTGAAATTGGCTGCGGGTGAAGTGGACAGGGCAATACAGGTTTTCATTGTAGCGGCTGAAGAAGCCAAACGCCTGCCAAAAGAATACTTAAGCATTGACTGGACAGTTGCCGGGGCGGGCAAAGAAGGCCTCGTGAAATATTTTCCTGTTGGATTAGTGGCCGGTATTTCACCTTTTAATTTTCCTTTGAATCTTGCTGTGCATAAGATCGCGCCTGCCATTGCGGCTGGCTGTCCGATAATATTAAAACCATCGTCCTCGACACCGCTTTCTACACTAGAGCTGGCAAAGCTGATTGCTAAAACGGATCTGCCGAAAGGAGCGTTATCTGTATTGCCTATGGACAGGGAAACAGGGAATCGACTAGTTACGGATGAACGTTTTAAACTGCTCACCTTTACCGGCTCTCCTGAAGTAGGCTGGAAGATGAAAACTGATGCCGGTAAGAAAAAAGTGGTGCTCGAATTAGGTGGTAATGCCGGCGTAATTGTTACACCAACTGCCGATATCGAAAAAGCAGTTGCCAAATGTGTTGTTGGTGGCTTCGCTTTTGCCGGGCAGGTGTGTATTCATACGCAGCGGGTTTTTATACATAAAAACATTTTTGAGAATTTTGCAAAACTTTTTGTTGAAAAGACAAAACTTTTGAAATATGGTCCTTCAGAAAATCCCGATACTGATATTTCGGCTATGATTGATGAAGAAAATGCAAAACGGGTTGAATCATGGGTCAATGATGCCGTCGTTGGCGGAGCAACGCTGCTATGCGGCGGAAAACGAAACGAAGCTTATTATGAACCAACAGTTTTAACGAATACAAAAAACGATATGAATGTATGCTGCTGTGAAGTCTTCGGGCCTGTTGTGGTGCTTGAGCCTTATGAAAACTTCGAACAGGCCGTTAAAGAAATTAACGACACTCGTTACGGCTTGCAGGCTGGAGTTTTTACCGACAGCATTGCTGAAATGGATTATGCATTCAACAATATTGAAGTGGGCGGACTCATGATCAATGAAGTTCCGACATTCAGGGTGGATCACATGCCGTACGGAGGAGTAAAAGATTCGGGATTGGGCAGGGAAGGCGTGAAATATGCAATACTTGATATGCTTGAGCCACGGCTGATGGTGAAAGGATGAAGACCTCCAAGACACATCATTTTAACGTTTAATGAGCCTCCAACCAATTGTTGCCCGAACTTATATCCACATCTAACGGAACATTGATTTTTATAGCATTTTGCATATTTTCTTTTATCAAAAGTAGCATACTTTCAAGTTCTGGCTTATAAACATCAAACACCAACTCATCATGAACCTGCAGTGTCATCCTACTTCTTAGCTGCATATTCGACATTTTGTCATAAATATTTATCATCGCAATTTTAATGATGTCGGCCGCAGAACCCTGTATCGGTGCGTTGATGGCATTACGCTCGGCATAACCACGCACTACTGCATTCCCGGAATTGATATCACGCAGGTAGCGCCTTCTGCCGAGCAACGTTTCCACATAACCTTTCTGTCGTGCGGTTTCTATGGTGTTTTCCATGTATTTTTTTATTGCAGGGTATTTGATAAAATATTGCTCGATGATGTCGGCGGCCTCTTTACGCGGAATATTAAGCCGTTCAGACAAGCCGAAGGCCGAGATGCCGTATATGATGCCGAAATTTACCATTT
>Ga0116171_10005376_pt1 | contig 11256 bp, 6 predicted proteins | sample AD_JPNHW2_MetaG_FD_89798 | JGI IMG/M metagenome (GOLD analysis project Ga0116171, IMG submission 89798) | Active sludge microbial communities of municipal wastewater-treating anaerobic digesters from Japan - AD_JPNHW2_MetaG | ecosystem: Engineered > Bioreactor > Anaerobic > Digestate | place...
AAATATTTTATTTTAAAAGTGCTCATGCTTGCCTCGCAGGTAGAGAACATCCGCCGCGGCGGACACAACAAGTCAGGTAATCTATCTAAAAAATAATTTCAATATTTCAAACCTGCCCGACTGACTTCGGTCAGTCGGGGATAAGAATTATTCACAGAAATATTTTATTTCAAAGGTGCTCATGTTAGCTTCGCAGGTATGCTAACAACAGAAAAAATAATTTAATTCTAAATCTATTTTTCAATAATAAGTTTCCCATAACCTATTATTTTTTCAGGTTTGGAAATCCTGTACAAATACATTCCCGGATTTAATTTGCTAAGATCTATGCTGTTTGCCGAATTGTTTTTTAATGACGCTGAATACAACTCTATTCCTTTCAGATCGAACACATTAAGAATTGCATCCTTAGAATTTCCCATCTGTATTGAAAATTCTCCGTTGCAGGGGTTGGGATAAATACTGAAGACATCGGCAGAATTGTTTGTATTAATAGTGCTGTTCACGCCAAAACCAAACCAGTTGGCCCATTCGGGATGATCGATAAACGGGTTGCGGTTCGACTGAAGGGAAAATATGTAATCGTTTCTGGCAATTTCGTAATTGTCGGGCGGATCCTGAGTATTCCATTTTTTCAGAAGGCTTTCATCCTGTCCGTACATCGTGGCTGAGTCAACCACCACGGGCAGATACCAATCATCACCATTTACACCGTCGTAACAAAGTATCTGGTAGAACATAGCGCGGGCGCAATCTCCTTTTATTTTATCGCGGGGTTCAAATACAACATGATTCAGTGAGTCAAGTCCTTTTTTGCCTTCCAGATATTGGTACTGAACCGTTACTACTTTGCCAAGCGGAAAGTTAAGCCTGTAAACATTGATCTTATTCTGATTGACGGGCTGCAGGTTATGATAATCGGCATATTCAGGCAAAGCGGTATAATTGGCATTATTATAGGTTGGCATCCAGCTTTCGCAAAAAACATGCTCGCGACTGAAAACCGTAAACGAAAACGGCTCGGTATAAACATAATTTTCGCCGGAATAGACACAGGTAACGGTCTTTTGTGATTTCCCTCCCACTAAAGTGTCGCGGCTTTCATAATTATTGATCAAATTGCTGATATAGTCGCTGTAATAAACCGGAAAATGATTGTTGATCAGCGTATGCAGATCTGTCCACAGCGTTGGAGAAAATTCATCGATAGCATCGTAATATGTTCCGATCATATTTTCGAGTGTAGTTGTATCTGCCGAAGCTGTCGTTGTAGTCAAGTAGTTTTCATAGCCCGGAAACCCGTTAAAAGAAAATATCTTTATATAGTAATGAGTATTTGCCACAACATTTGAAGGATAGAAATACCCTGCCGCACCAATGTAAGCTACCTGTGCATCCCCGATATATTCTCCTTTCCGATAAGATTGTCCGTCGAAAGGTTCTTCGGTTATGGGCGACGATTTTTTCAGAACCAGGTAATGATCGGGAGGCAAAGTATTATCGGAAAAATTCACTCTGAATTTAAAGGATTTTACATAAGAAAAATTCAGGTTGGACGCAGCTTGTGTTGGTTCCGATGCGCAACATCCTTTTACCGCCCAGATATTCACGACATAAGGGTTTTGATCCGCATCATTCGTTGCCATACTCACTATTGCTGTTTTTGTGCCATCGGCTCCTGCGGGCGTATAATTAACATTAAAAATTGCCGAATCGCCGGGGTTGATATTCATCGGGGCAGCACTCTGGCTGAACATCGATGCATCGATTCCTGTAAAAGATGCCGAAACAATATTTAATACCGAATCCGTACCCTGGTTAATTACTCTAAGCTGAACAGGATTGGAAGTGCCTGATACTATTGTTCCGCCCGATGCAACAAATTTATTATTGTATTTAATTTTAATTTTGGCTTCCGGCCCGGGTGGCCTCAAGGTGACACTGATATCATCTACAGCGACGTTTCCCGAAGATTTCAACGTATAAAAAAAACGCACGTACCGGCTATCAGCCGATAACGCATCTTTAAAAGGTGTGGCTGAAGCAAGGCTGCTGTTCGGGATGTTGGCATCTGTAAATGTCCGAATTGTCGCCCAATTTGTTCCGTTTACAGACTGCTGTATAACAAAAGTGCCGCCTGAAAAAAAAGCACCACGCAGGTAATATATCAACGTATCCGGTTCATCAACAAAATTAACGGTTAAATAAATCCCTGTTGCATCAAATTTGGCTGCGTTCGGAGCAGAATGCATATAACTTGCTGATGTGTAATAACCGGTTATATTCGTTGTCCAACCAACCGGCAAGGTCGAAGGGGAACAATCCCACGATGTTGGCAAAGACGTTTGAGCTTGTATTTTAAAAAAGGAAAAAGTCAATAGCAAGATAAGCAGAAGTGATTTAGTTTTTTTCATCCTTGTTCGACATTAATTCTTATTAAAATTACACATAAATCTGGAATAATGCAAAATAGTGTTCTACAGAAATAAAAAAGGTTACTTCAAAAATGAAATAACCTTTTTAAGAGTTCTAATAAATATTATTAGTTCAGTGTTCCTTTCACCAAAATGCCACCGACTTCCCAAGTTGCTACATTTGAGGTAGTGCAAGTATAAACAAAAGCTATATGAACATTTGATCCGTTGACAAATGAAACATCAACATCACCCGAAGAAATATTATTATAGTTACCGTCTGAAAGAGTTAAGCCCGTTAATTCAGTCCATGTACCTGTCGAAGGAGCTCCTGTTGTATAATCGGTCGAATAATAAACTTTGAATGAGCCATCACCGACGGTGCCATATTTCATCATAGTAAAGAATTTCAATGTTTCACCTGAATAGGCATTAAAATTCATTGAGGGTGAAATGAGCCAGTCTTCGTTGGCAAAATAAGACCCGCCTGAATACCCTGACATCTTAGCAAATGTAGATCCGCTGAATGACGATTGCGCCCAGATCTGGTCACCAGTTACACTGTACTGCGTAAATGTTCCAAGTGATCCGCTGTTGGCAAAAGTTTCGTTTATAATTAGTTTTGAAGAGTAATCAAAGCCAACCAGATCGTTGAGGTCTCTGATATAGAGCTGAAGGTCGCCATTAAAAACACTTAAAATACCGTAAACCGTTCCGGTACCGTCAGGAATTGCCGTAGCGGCAAAATTGGCATAATTGCTCGTACGCATGATCAGCGAATTAGAACCATCCGAAATTGTGCGGTTTGTTGTCGCTGTAGTGGTAGCAAAAGGTTGCCCTACTTCGAGAAATGAAACATTATCGAGGCGAATCAGCATACCGAGGTCAGCATCGGTTATTGTTGGTATTGTAAGCAGTTTTGCTGCAGGAACTGCGCCGGGCAAGCTATCGAGAAACAGATAATCCTCTACATATATTTCAGCAATGCGGCCGATTTGTCCGTTATAAATAGCCCCTAGTTGAGTCATTCCACCATAATCTCCAAGAAATAATCCCTGGCATTTTATATATAAACGCTGTCCCAGTTTATACATATTATACAGACTGGTTTTATCAAGCCCGATATAAAGTCCGCCCGATGTATCTTGGATATAAAGACCTTTGTAAATATTGCCTGATTTATCATTGCCAATAACCTTACCGGCTACATAAACATTGTCGTTAATGCTGTCGAGCGCTCCAACAACCGAGTGGCGTGCTTTGAGTTCACTGATGCTGATAACAGATGCACCTGCAGGTAAAGTAAATTTAGGAACTTCAACAGGCGGAACATCAAATTCCTTGTTGCAGCTTGTCATAACAGCCAGAATGGCTGCAAAAGCCAGAAACCAATTTTTTCTTATCATTGCTAACGTTTTCATATTGTTATTTTTTTTGCTTATTAATATCTGAAAGAAACCATAAAGAAGAATGTTCGGCCAAAACCGTAATAATATTTTGCAGGGAATTTATTGATATCTTTATTCTCATAATCAAACCGCAACTGCTCGTAACCGGAGGTAATCATTTTTGTATTGTTGAGAATGTTGCTCACACTTCCATTTAATCCGATATAGAAATTCTTTATTTTAAATGTTTTACTTACCGAAGCATCAAGGGTAAACTGCGGTTTTTCGTTTGCCTTATATTGTTGTGTAATACTTGTTATCAAAGGATCGTACGGGCTCATATTGGTTAATGCTTCCACGGTACGACGGCTTGGGTTAAAATCAACCCAGTTGTTTGCAAAAAGGTTTGCATTTAAATTAGCATACCAGAAATGCTGATTCTGATATTTCAACCCTAAAGAACCAGCTGCTTGTGGCGTTCCGTTCACATAGAAGTTTTTGCAATAAACTGTTTGCACTGAATCAGGTAATGAACCGTTCTCAACCGACATATAAGCTGTTGGGCGATTGGTATAGCGGTAACTTCCGTAAGAACCTGCCAGAACAACAGACAAGTTCGGAATAATTTTCACTTCAACCCCCAGTTCAATACCCATATGCACTTTGTCAATACCAACCGTGACATAGTTAACAAAAGTCTGAAGATCATCGTGATAAAAACTATTGACTTTTGTATCATCCCAGAACTTGGTGTAGAAGCCTGTAATGCGACCTTTTATACCAGGATAGCGTACAATATAACTTAGGTCGGCGCTGAATATTTTTCGAGTATTTATTTCAGAAATTACGGAATTCCTGATCCTGGGTGCATTATAAACATCGCTGAAAGAAGGTGCCATGGTCATATATGCACCGTTCAGGGCAATATAGTGCCTTCCGGTGGGTTTGTATGTTATTCCTGATTTTACAGCATAATCCAGAAAACTATGCACAGCGGATTTGCCGTAAGATTCTTCAGGATAACGACCATTCTTCATATTTCCGTAACGCCAGAATTGTGTACCACTCAAACTCAGACCCATATAAAGATCAAAATGGTTGGATGTGTATTCACTTAGTCCCCATAAATTGATCTTGTTTATATGAATATCATAATCGTAGCCATAGACTCCGCCTTTTTTGATTACTTTATTCGGATTATTTATATCGTTTTGCAATATCGATGTGTCTGAAGGAAAATCGCGCGCAGCATACTGATCTACATCAACCCAGTAACCTTCGTAAGCTTCACCGGTAACACCATCAATCATGCCGTCGAGCATATCGTTGATAACTTTGTAATTGTGACTTTTGTATAAATTTACGCTTACCCCACCGCTAAAAAACGCATTTTTGCTGAACTCGTAATTAATATGTGATGACAGCGCTCCCTGAGAGTGGTCGAGACGACGTTCTTCAATAATGTACCGTGCCTGATCGCCGCTCAGGTAACTGAGATAATTGATCTGATATAGCTTGGCCCAGTTTATCTGGCTTACGCTTTCGTCGGTTTGCCATGCTTCGGTAATGGCAGCAACGGTAAGTGGGTCGGCGGGATTTTCCACATCCGCATTTTCCTGCCAGCTGGGCAGATACCTGTAATAATCGGGACGAGGGTCAGAAGAATTGTACCAGTTCAATGACGTGGTACCAGTACGTCCAAAGCTGTATCCAAGGGTAGTGGTTAATTTTAATTTGTCGCTAATATCATAATAATGTGTTAGAAGAAGTACGGGTTCGTGTGCGTTTCTCACTTTGGCATTTCTCACTTTTCCTTCCTGCCATCCCCAGTTAGGATTATAATAATTGTCACCTAACATATCATATACTTCCTGAACTGCGGCCGATTGCATTCCCCTTTTAGCAGGAGCTCCAAATCCGGTAAACGATATATAGTGTTTTTTTCTGATCTTTTTTTCTACAGAAAGAAAATATGAATAGGCTTCGTAAGGAGTACCCTCAACATAACCATGATGGCCTAAACGTGTGGAAACCGATGCGGTAACAGCCCAACCGTTTTTCATAAGTCCTGTGGATCCGGTAAGCATGACGCGATGTTGGTAAGAACGATTTGAAAAAGCATAAGAAGCTTTAACCTGTTTTCGTTGATGCGAGGCTCTCACATCAATATCCGATGTGCCGGCTATGGTTCCGAACGAAAACCTTGTGGGGTTCAGCCCGTATGAACTTTCTTTAAAACGTGTGGCATCATTCAGTCCGCCCCAGTCTGAAAAATTTGGTCGGCCCGTTTCAGGATCATTTAATGAAAGTCCTCCGATCATTACTTCCGAATATTCATTGTCGTAACCGCGTGGGCGGAAATATCCGGCGCTCAATGTATAGCCTGCCGTTGAAACAAAAGCATCGTTTGATGAATGTAATAATCCGGACACATACTGATCTTTGATTTCATCTTCAGATTCAATTGTACTTGTATTAACCTCGGTCTGATTAATAACAGAATTATCCACAGCATTTGTTTTTAGCTGAATCATACCGAGACTTGTTGCCGGAGAATTTATATCCACTGTTATGTGTTTAATTTCATATCCATCCAGACTGATGCTGATGTCAGTTTTACCGTAACTAAAACCGGTATAAGTGAAATTCCCTTCAGTATCTGAATAAAAAGTTTTGATACCAATATTAATAACAGCACCGGCTAATGCTTTACCCTCGGCGTCCTTAACCGACCCCGTAAGAGTAGAATTCTGAGCCTGTAATTTTATAGCCAATAAAATTACAAACATAATTATTAGTAGCTTTTTCATCATTTTAGGATAAGCTTTAGAAATTAATAAGATTTTTAGTGATTTATAAAGAAGTAGTTAATATTTTTTATCAGTGCCCCTTATGCTAAAGTATCGTAATCTTTTCGGCACAAAGATACTTAATTAATTAATTAATTTTGTTGATTATGGTTTTCTTTTTATTAAAAAAAGTAAATTTGTTAATTATTCCAACAAACTAATTCTGACTTTATGCTAAGAAAAAACATTTTGATCACACTAGTTCTTCTGTTTTGTTTAAGTTTATCCGCACAGGAAAAAAAACTCAACATTGCCATTGTTGCATTTTATAATGTTGAAAACTTTTATGATACTATTGACGATCCCAAAACAGATGATGCAGAATTTCTTCCCGGCGGATCGCAGGGATGGAATTCGGCAAAATACAATTTAAAACTTGATCGTATTTCTGAAGTTATTTCAAAAATCGGACAGGAAGTTGTACCCGGAGGTCCTGTTGTTATTGGATTATCCGAAATTGAAAACCGGATGGTGCTGGAAGACCTTGTCAATACCGAAACACTCAAATCAAAAAATTACGGCATTGTTCAGTACAATTCACCCGACCGCCGTGGTGTGGACGTAGCATTGCTTTACCAGAAAAGCCGTTTTACTCTTGAAGGCAGCAAACCTTTTCCTCTGAAAACTGCAGACACGTCTTTACGCACACGTGATCAGCTGTTGGTCTGGGGAAAACTCGATGGAGAAGAAATATATTTTCTGGTGAATCACTGGCCTTCAAGAAGAGGCGGAGAACAGCGAAGTGCGCCCAAGCGCAAAGATGCTGCATTACTAGCCCGTCATATCACCGATTCCTTATTAAGTAAAAACCCCAACACTAAACTCATTATTATGGGAGATTTAAATGATAATCCCAATAATGCAAGTATCAGTAAACACCTGAATGCAAAAGGGAAAATTGAAGTACTTACTTCCAGCGATCTTTATAATCCTATGTTTAAGTTATATAAAGATGGTGTTGGATCGTATGCTTACCGCGATTCCTGGGATCTTTACGATCAGATGATCGTTTCATACCCCTTGACAGGTAATGATCACAATAGCTACAAACTGATGAAGGCAAAGATATTCAACGAACAATTTCTGAAACAAAAAACCGGAACATTTACAGGATACCCGTGGCGTACAGCTGCTGGCGGGCAATATATCATGGGTTACAGCGACCATTTCCCGGTTTATGGCATTTTAGGCAGAGATGCAAAATAATTTTTCTTTTCCTATCAGACCAAAGTCTTTGTTACTAATTTTATTTTTATGAAAAAAATCTGTTTTACAACAGTAATGGTGATATGGGCCATAGCAATATCTGCACAAACCCGGATATCAGCCGAAACACATTTGTTTATGGCCGATTTGAACAAAAGCCTGTATAAAAGTGCTGATTTAACTAACAAAGAAATCATCGGAAAATATCCCGTGAGAACAATGAACGGAGTTACTATGGTTTCATGCCTGGCTCTTGTCAATGAACAATATAATAAAAAACAATTGGAATCACAAGGATTCCGGATCGGATCTCAAACCGGAAATATTATTACCCTTCGTATCCCTGTTGAAAAATTTCAATTTATAACCAGCCTGCCCGGTATTTCTTACCTTGAGGTGGCAGGTAAGATAAGCCCCGATCTAAACAAGGCAGTTAAAGATACGCGGGTCGACAGCGTTTGGCAAGGGATCATGCTGCCTTCACCGTTTACGGGAAAAGATGTGCTGATCGGAATCACAGATTGGGGATTTGATTATACCAATCCCATGTTTTACGATACGACCCTTTCGCATACACGCATACTCAAAGCCTGGGACCAATTCCGTAACGCGGGGCCACCACCGGCAGGGTTTTCGTACGGAACAGAAATTGAAGGGGAAGCAAACCTTTTGGCAGCACAATGCGATACTTTCAATGTTTATGAATGGGCTACACACGGGTCGCATGTTGCAGGTATTTGCGGAGGCAGCGGCGCCGGAACTGTTTATCGCGGCATCGCATACGAGGCAAACTATCTTATGGCAACATTTCTCGTGGATATGGCTGCCGTGATGGATGCCTACAACTGGATGTACGATTGTGCGCAAAGCGAAGGTAAACGGCTGGTCATTAACCAAAGCTGGGGTTTATATTATGCGGGCAATCTTGACGGAACTTCGCTTCTGAGCCAGGCTATCGACCAGTTGTCGGCAAATGGCGTAGTCTTTGTGTCGAGTGGCGGAAACAATGGGGATGTTAATTTTCATCTGAAACATACTTTTACAGGAGTTGCTGACACAATGAAAACTCAGGTTCAATTTGACAATTACAGTTATTATCCTAAAATGTGGGGGCAATCTGTTACCATTTGGGGTGAGCCTAACCATAGTTTTGATATTTCATTAAAAGTACTGAACAACCTCAACGAACTGGTTGCGTCTTCGCCTATTTATTCTACAAATAATGCCGATCTCTATTCAGAAGATACAATTATTATTGGAGCAGATACTGTTTTTTACAATCTCGCATGCGATTCTGCGAACACATTGAACGACCGCCCTCATATGCGTCTTCGCATACGTTGTATCAACACTTCATACAGAATAGGCCTGTTTGCCCATGCCGATTCCGGCACCATACATTGTTGGAATCTTATAGAGCTTACCAACGATGTTGGCAACTGGGGCTCACCTTTCAAAGCGTTGCTCAGCGGATGGAGCGATGGTGATTATTATTGTGGCATTGGAGAGCCGGCTTGTACGCAAAGTGTTATTAGCATAGCCGCACATTCATCGGAAATTTTATTGCCCAACGGCAATGTGGTCGGAGGTTATATTGCTAGTTTTTCAAGCTATGGCCCTACTTACGATGGCCGTCTGAAACCAGATATCTCGGCGCCAGGTGTAAATGTCGTATCATCGGTTTCGTCGTTTACAAACCAATCGTTAGGTACGCCGATAACAAGTGTGAATTTTAACGGAAGAACATACAAGTTTTATGGATTTTCGGGCACTTCCATGTCGTCGCCCATGGTTACAGGTATTGTAGCGCTGATGTTACAGGCAAATCCAACACTTACGCCGCAGCAAATAAAAGAAATTATAATAGAAACTGCCCGCGAAGATATCCGTACAGGCGACATTCCCGATACCGGAAGCTATCGTTGGGGCTGGGGAAAAATACATGCATGGAAAGCAGTAAGGATGGCTTATGCAGGCATCAATGAACATGAATCCAAATCAGACATCCTTATTTATCCCAACCCTGCAAAAGATTATATTTATTTTATTGACGGTTTAGAAACTAACCAGATGATCGTAAATGTATATAACACTTATGGCAGCATGGTTCTTTCACAAAAACCCGACACGAAATTTCTTGATGTAAGTAAGCTGAAATCCGGAATTTACTTCATTGAAATTGTAACTGGGAAAAAACGGAGTTTACAAAAACTTGTCAAGTTGTAATTGGAAATCAGAAGTCTGCCTTTATCAGATAATACCTTATCGTCAATGATAGATGAAAATCTCCTTTGCAATAATAAGCTTGCACAAGAATTCAATAAACTTTCAACCGGTAATTCTGAATTACTGAACCAGCTGAATCATCCCATTCCTGTTCTTGGTTTCACCACTAAGGGTTTGATAAGACAAAGCGTAATAATAATAAGCAGCAGGCATCAGTATTCCGTGATAATATCCATCCCAGCCGGCAGTATTGTCAGTAGTGGAAAATAACTTCAGGTTATCGTTATCATAAATATTCAGACTGTAATTTTCCTCACTGATATCTGTATATAACGGGGCCCAATTATCATTCACACCATCTCCGTTCGGGCTAAAACTGTTTGGAATATAGCAGTCGCTGCCATTGTAAAGTATAAGAACTTCATAATTATACTCGCCATCGTGCGTTGATATTTTTACAGTATAATATCCTTCCTGTGTAATATCAATCATGGCCGTTGTATGGTTGCCGGGCATCCACAAATAGGCAGTGGCGCCGGACAGGGTGGCATCAAGCGTGAGTATCGTATTTTCAGCCATGGTATACGATGTGTATGCGGTATTTATTATTAAAGTATCATAAAGCGTCTGTGGTGAAGGTTCGTCCTGCTTCTTACAGGAAAAGAACAACAACACAAGCAGCGAAAGTGAAATGAGATAAAACGGAATTTTTTTCATAAAAATCTCTCCTTAGCGCTTATTACCAAATTGCAGGCGCACATTGATTCCGGCATAATCAATAATACCAAAGTTATTGATCAACACTTTACTCATCGGTATTCCGGTGTGAACATTTATAATAACATTATCTTTCAGGTTACAACCCAGAATAATCCCTGCATCTGTGAGATTACGGAACTCAGCGCCAAACAAAAGCCAGCGGTTGAATGCAAACAAGACTCCCGGACTGAATTTAAACACCTTTTCATTATATTTAAGTTCCACGGCCGGTAACATCCCGAACTTTTCGTTAAGATTTAAATTATATCCGGCTGATAACAAGTATTCCCGCGGAATATTGTATGAATCAAGAAGACCCATCTCAGGTGAAGTAAGATGTGTGGCTGAAATTCCAACATAAAGAGTCTTCCAACTATACCACACGCCCATCCCAATGTCAAAAGTGTTTTTAGT
>Ga0116171_10005378_pt1 | contig 11255 bp, 16 predicted proteins | sample AD_JPNHW2_MetaG_FD_89798 | JGI IMG/M metagenome (GOLD analysis project Ga0116171, IMG submission 89798) | Active sludge microbial communities of municipal wastewater-treating anaerobic digesters from Japan - AD_JPNHW2_MetaG | ecosystem: Engineered > Bioreactor > Anaerobic > Digestate | place...
CTGAAGGCAATTGAGCTTGAGGCCAACCGGCGGGTGATGGAGATGCAGCCTGTGGACACCCAGTTCCTGCCCAGGACCGAGGCTGAGAAGCTCTTCGGCTTTGAGCTCTACCAGGGAGGCGTTCCGCCCGGAGATCAGATTCGCGTGGTGCGGGTTGGAAGCGACATCGAGGCCTGCGCGGGAACGCATGTCACGAACACGGGAATGATCGGAGCCATCAAGATCCTGCGCGCCGAGCGCATTCAGGACGGAGTGGAGAGGATCGAGTTTGCCGCGGGCGAGGCCGCAGTGCGGGCCGGCCAGGAGAAGGACGACCTGCTATCCGGCGCTGCCGATGTCCTGCGCGTGCCTGCGGAGCAGCTTGCCAAGACCGCATCCCGCTTCTTTGAGGAGTGGAAGGGCCAGCAGAAGGAGATCGACAGGCTCAGGGAGGACCTGGCAAAGTCCCGTCTCAAGACGCTGGCTTCAGAAGCCGAGACCCTTGACGGTCTCAAGATCGTGGTGCAGAAGATGGGCAGCGCCGATATCGATGAGCTTCTCAAGGCCGCTGCCCTTCTGGCCGAGCAGGACTGCATCGCTCTATTGGGCAGCGAGACGGGAAAGCTCGTTGCCGCCGTGGGCCCGTCGGGCCTGGCGAAGGGAATCAAGGCGGGCAGCATCATCCGGGTGGCAGCGAAGCTGCTGGGCGGAGGCGGCGGAGGCAGGCCGGAGCTGGCGCAGGGCGGTGGGCCCAACGCCGGGAAGCTTGACGAGGCCCTGAAGGCGGGGAGAGAGGCGATGAGGGCGGGCTGAATAGCCCAATTTCCTCTTTTTCAGAGTCTATTTGAAGGATATTTTATGGGTGATACAGGCTTTCGCACATGGTTGCATCTCGTTTGCTAACCTGTCCTCGCTGCTACATAATCTCTAAAAGATAAAATATCTTCAGAGCGAACAGTTATTTCAAAAGCATTGAACTCAATTTTATAACCAACAAATGGCTCTTCAGTAATCGTGAACCTAGGATCGCCATGAAACGATGTGTATGAATTATGCAAGGTATATGTGCTACAACCTGACACCGCTGTGCTGATTGGCTTGTAGTAGTCTATGCTACCTATTGTACTAGGTGAAAGATCATTGAGAATTTTAACTAAATTGGCGCGATCAACGAAACTGAGATTCTCTATAAACCTATCCCATTCCATTTCCCTAATCGTATTTCCAGCAGTTCTAATGGAAAAGCCTTTGCTCTGACCAGCTGACACATCTGAAATTTTGTTAATAGACTTTCGAATATCCTGTAGCAAGGATATGATCTCTCCGTAACCTTTTTCGATTGGATCATCACTTTGGCGGAGATACTGAAGTTCGATTGCCATTGAAACAGGTGAATCGAAATCATTATTACAACTTTCAATACTTTCTATGTTTTTTGCGAGTTGCTCCTTGCATGCTTGTACGCTATCTAAATCCCTATAATCGAATGAGATATTTCGTAGTTGTGCCACATCAAATGGAATCACTTCTCCAGTTTGGATTAGTAGAAGAACCGGCTTTTTCAGAGTATGTCGCACAGCTAATTCATAGAATACATTTGCATTTTTTCCAGTTAGGTCTGCGATCACCAGATCATCGTCGATCAAATGCTGAATAATTTGAGCTGTAATTACTCCTGGTTCAGAAACCTCGTCTGCACGAACGGATTTATATCCATATCTATCAACTACAGGCTTGATTATGTGTTTCATTACTTGATCAGAACGTTTTCGCATTTCGCTTTCTATTTCGCCAATTGGTGCTATAACAAAACAGGTTTTGCATTTATCTTGGTTCATTACTTGCAATTAGAATAGCCTCATATTATAAAAGAGGAACTGTTCTCCAATCGAAAATCCTTGCGCAGCATAATGCAGCTTGGTACGACGAGATTGATTTTTATTCGACAAGTTGTTGCATACGAGTACCCACGACATCATTGGGAGAAAGACAACTTTTCGATTCGGCCAAAGTACCGGGATGTAGTTCGAGATGTGCTTAAAGAGTTGAAGAAGCGACAGTAAAACTCACATTTATATCAAGAGAGCATCCAACAATATCCCGTGAAAAGTGAAGACCTGCTGGAACGGATCACCATCAATTCCAGGGTGATGGCGGGCAAACCGGTAATTCGAGGCACAAGGCTTACCGTGGAATACATCCTGGAACTTCTGGCACATGGCGCTACCGGGGAGGAGATACTGGCGGAGTACCCTGGCCTGGCGAAAGATGACATTCATGCGTGTCTCCTCTTTGCCTTGACCCTTCGGGATAGCTCTTTCGCGCTGATCGCGACCGAGGATGTTTAGAGCTGCTGGCTCGCTCAATCCCTGCCTTCAGTGACATTCATCCTAAAAAATTGCAGCTAAGGAGAAAAAATGGTTAAACCTAAAATCCCAATCACTCAAACAAAAAAGCAGTACGATCCACCACTGTGCGAGGAGTTTCTAGCAGAGACGCTTCTGGCATTGGATGAACTGGACTCAAGACAGGCAAGAACCTTTTCCAGCAAAACGGAATTTTTAGATGACCTGGAGCGAACGTAATTTTTTTTTTATTGTAAATTTATAAAATGCTGCCCAGCTTAATCGCATATTTGATATCCTTTAAATTCTGAATAGAATCGTGATGTGTTCGCAGAATACATCCAGGCGGCCCTGGAAAAGGCTCAGTACAAAGTCATCAATAATGGCGACGAACCATATTTTGTCGATGTTCCGGAATTAGATGGTGTGTGGGCGACGGGCTGCACCATTGAGGAAGCACGGTGCAATTTCATAGAGGCCCTTGAGGATTGGATCGCAGCACACTTGTTCTGGAATCTCCCACTCCCGCCGGTTGGAAATCACACAATAAGCGTATCGAAGGAGCTGATACCTGTTGCCTAGGCTCACACCCATATCGCGATCTGAACTCATTTGGCGGCTGAAAGAGCTGGATTCGCAGGTCCGTTTCCCGGCAGAAGGAATCAGCATATGAAGAGAGGCGCTGCACTGGCGATAATTCCAAATCCACATGGCGGAGAGATTAGCGTTGATCTACTGGCAGAGATTCTGAGGAAGGCCCGGATAAGTCGAGACGAATGGTTTAAAGTGGCCTGACGGATGGCAAACAAGGAGACTGGAAAGAGCCATCATCATGGCCATGACCTCTGCCGGGCGGCCCTCCCCGCAGTACAGACCGCGGCCTCATCGGCGATCTGGCACATTCAAGGTGATTTGTCGAAGTTCATTTCGATGATCAGCAGATTTCAGATCCGTTCGTTCGGCCCCATCCTCTTCTATTGTTCCTGGCAAGGTAGTGATCAGTAATCCAGGCTCAAATCTGTAGCATAATTGCCTTTTTCCCGTGGTAGAAAAACTGGTCACGCCGTCTGCATCAAATCGATTTCCATCGCAGGAATGGACTTTGCAGGAAGCCTGCCTGCGCGATATTTTACGATGATCTCGTCGATCTGGTGAGAGGTCTCCGCTGAGAGGTAGGCTTCATCGCATAGATTGCATACTCTTGCGGGAACATTTTTTATGACCAGCAGGGTGCCCTCTACCCGGATCCGAAGCTCAGTGAATCCCTCATGCAACTTTCCTCTTCCGCAGAGGCATAGATCGTCTACCTCTTTCGTGTCCGATGATTGAGCCATGTTTCCTCATCCGCCCTATAAACCGTCACAATTTTCACCAAATTGCTGCCCTTTGCAGCGACAACGTGAAAGGGAACGCCTAAGATGTATCCCAGTATCAATACTGATGGATATGGGAAATCATCAGGATAATCTTCAATTGTTTCTCCATTTATTATTAAACTTATCAGATCATCGGTAGAGACATCTCGTTCTGCCATTCTTTCCCTAGCATGCACAGTGATCTCAAATTGCCCTACAAGGACCAGCTTTCGTACCTCATCGATAGCGTCCATCTATTCCCTAGAGTGGCTTTTGCAGGCAATGTTCTTTATGTTGTCGATTGTGCATATGGATTGCTTCGTGAATCGTGATTGCAGGCCAAGGCAGCGATGCCTGAGTCTCGCGCAGAGAAGGTCATCATAGGCGCAAGCCCCGTCATGCCCTTGGCCTCTGCCAGGCGGCCCCCTCCGCAGTGCGGACCTCGGCCTTATCGGCGAGCCGGCCTATTCGTGGCGAAATTGCCAAAAGATCTCATAAATTGGCAGAATCACGGAAACAAAACGTTTTCGAATCATTTTATCGGCAATGAAACCATTTATCGCCTTTTGTCGAAGTTCATTTCGATGATCAACCTCTTTCCGAATCGTTCGTTCGGCTCCATCCTTTTCTATCGTTCCTGACAGGGTGGTGATCAGTGAATGTCGCAGGCGATGCAACTTCCCTGGCATTCACAAAGAAAAAGCTCTGAGGTGTAAAGAAAATGAAGACGAAGATCGCATTGGCCGTGATGGCGCTGGCTATGGTCTGCCTCTCTCTGGCACCTGCTATGGCAGCTCCATTCGATGGCAACAAGGATAGATGCAATGACAGATGCAACGGCTCCCTGGAGAAGGGCGGATTTGGCGGACACAATGACTGGATGCTACTGGTAGATGATGCCACCAGAGCAAATTTCGATAACATGACACTTAACCAGTTCAAAGAGCTGCGCGAAGCGAAGATCGCAGAGCTGGATAACATGACTGTGGCTCAGATTGATGAGCTGCACAAGAAGCAGATGGAAAAGCTCGGCAACATGACCCTGGCCCAGATCAGAGAGATGAGGATGGACCGCATGGGCGGAATGGGACCGGGCATGATGGACGACGGCATGATGCAAAATGGGAGGGCTGGCCCTGGAATGAACGGTCCTGGAATGAATGGAAATGGAGCAATGGGCCAGGATAACGGCCCGGCGAAGGGTGGAAGATAGATAGTAAGAGCTGCTACAGCAAGAACTGCTGAAACGCTGAAACAGAGGGCTGCGTGAGTGATGGCAGCCTGTACAGAATAATGGCCTGCCGAAGGGCAGGACCATCCAACAATAACCGATCCTTAAATTCCTGTCTTCGCCTGTTTTTATATGGTATGGGAAAATGATTACTCAGCTCAACTGATTCAGCACGCACTGCCGGAAGATGCGCATAAATGGGAAGGATCACCTGCGCGCCGAGGTGCAGGCGGCTTTTTTCAAGATCTGATGTCAGGGAACGAGAATCTGCCGGGCACGAAGTTGGTGGCGTCCGCTTCTTGAAGCTGCACCTCTTGAATGGTGTAGTTCGTATCGTCGGTCTCGAAGACCATGGGCGGGAAGAGAACATGATTGTACACTGTTTCAAAATCCCCTGCGCTGGAATTCCATCCGCTCCCAATGGTGAAATAGAGGCTATACTCTCCATCTTTTAAGCCGTCGATCTCCAGGGAGTCCTTGGTCCGCAGATATACAGCAACCTTGGGCTTGTCCCATCTGTCGGTAAGCACGGCGACGGTGTCCATGGTCCAGTTGTTGTAAATGACCAGCAATCCGTCCCCGCTGCGAATCGTATCGCGGATGATGGTGCCGGTCTCCGGGCGGGCGGCGGAATGGGCCGGGGCGATAAGGATGCCGACGAATAGTAGTATGATAAGGCAGGCAGCTGTCTGGCGCATGATAAGATCCCTTCCTGATTGTGGGATGTACTATCTGGTATTTATTCTTTTGATAAGGTTATTAAATATTTAGATAATAGAGAGATAATACGTTGCGATATAAAAGAATATTTGTCCAACTGGACAAACCTACCCGAACATCGCCCCCATGCCTGCCTCTGCCGCCTCGGCCTCGTCCCGGAAAGCCTTTAGTAGCAGCTCTCCCTCCGCGCCTTTCAGCTCTTTGGCCGCGGTATCGGCGAGCAGCTTCTGGGCCTCCTGGGCCAGCTCGTCCTTGGCCTTGATGTAGAGGCACATGCCCTCTTTATCCAGCCCCATGGCCTTGCACTCCCGCACTGTGGGCCCGAGCCGCTTCCAGAACTCCTCATCCAGCATTTTGTTCATGTCTTTGCTGCTATCCATCGCATAAGTGTAAACCAATTCCATTTTTTATTCTCCTAAAGATCTTTCATCGCTTTCTTGAGCATCTCTGTGCACTGGTCCATGAGGACCGCAGCCTGCTCTATGTCTCTGGCTGCTGCCTCGCTCACCTTAGCCACCTGGGCCGCACGGTCCCGGAATGAGGCGCTGTGGCTCTCGTTGTGCTCTATCCAGTGGTGCAATAAATGATTTACGGAATCTTTGCTGAACTCTTTCTCCATTTACCTACCGCCTTCGGTCTTCGTGGAGTGTGCTACGCAAAATAGTTTTTCATTGAATTGGTTTCCAGGCAGCCATAAGAGCCGAGAACTCATTTTCGGGTATGAGGCCACAATCATAGTAGCAGAGGTAGGAGAACGCCTGCCAGCCTTCTGCGGCTGGTTTGATGGCATGTGCGGGCCTGCACCGGCAATGAATCCGCAAGCAACATCTTCCTGGATGCCGCGTCCAGCCAGGGGATACTTTTCCAGCAGGTTTGCCCTCGGCGAAAAGCTGCTGCGGCCCGGCGGCGCTCTCGCTGGCCTCTCGCACTCTGGCGCAGCGTAGTCTCTGTGGATGGGGCACAAGTTACTGCATACTCTGTACCTCTCCCGACAAATCCTCTCCAATGCTAATCTGCGAAGGACTGAGAGGGCCGCTTCCTCAGAACCCTAACTCTTTCGAAAAATTTATATTACTGAAGTGCGATCAGTACTAAAAATACTAAACTGTTTAAAGGTACACCTGGAGAAATCGAGATGAAAAATAGAATATTTGCATGGGCGCTGACTGCTCTTGCCGTCCTGATCCTTGGGGCGGCAATGGCGGCAGGCGCAGAACAGAGTGGTATCGCCATAACCAATGCCAATTTTGCCGCGCCGAGTCCCGAGAAGGATAACCTGAATGAAGAATGGGTGGAGATCACCAATCTGGGGACCGGGGATGTGAACCTCGCCGGCTGGACGCTGGAGGACGGCCAGAATCATACCTACAAGTTCCCTGACTTCAGCCTGAAGGCGGGCGCCGTCGCCAAGATCCGTACCGGAGAAGGCAATGACACGGTTGCGGATCTATTCTGGAACCGCAGCTCTTCCATCTGGAACAACGATGGAGACACGGCCACCCTGAAGGATGCCTCAGGAAGCATCGTCTCCAGCTATCCTGAAGAGGAAAAGGCTGCCTGAATATCCTTTCTGGCCATCCGTTCCCTATATTCATATTTTTTCATTTTTCATTCCGGCAATAGAATAATCGCCGCGGAGCGCAAGTAAGAAATGCCATTCCGCCCTACTATTATCTGGTGCATTTGAGATGAATCTTATAGAGATGTCGAGCATATTGAAGTCCTCCTTAGGAATCCGCGAGAATATTGTGGGCGTAAAACTGTTCAAGAGCGAAGCAGAAATCCCCAAAGATCTGGTGCTGACGGACAAGCCTCTGCACTACTGCTCCATGATTCAGGGCGCGAGAAGGGAGGCAAAGAGCTTTCTCGCCCGGGCAGACCAGCATGCCTGCAAGGGCGGAGCCTCCGGTCTGGGTGTGGTCCAGTGTCCGGAGAACATCGCTTCCGGAACTCTGTACTTTGACAAGCTGCACAAATGCGAAACCAAGGACGTGGGCAGCAGCATCGCCGCCAATATGCCGCGCCTTCTTCCCGGCAGCACAGTTGCCACCTTCGTCGCACCCCTGGACAAGATGCCCATGAACCCGGATGTGGTGATCTTCGCGGGCACTCCCCTCTCTGCCAGACGAATCGTGCAGGCAGTCATGTTCAAGGAGGGTGGAAGGGCCAGCTTCAACACTGCGGGAATTCAATCCTTCTGCGTGGATGCCACTGCTTCGCCCTATCTCAAAGGAGAGGTGAACGTCTCTTTTGGTTGCGATGGATCGGCGAGAAACTCCGGCCTGGAGGATGAGGTCGTCGTGGTGGGCATTCCCTTCGCGATGATGGAAGACATCTGCACCGTCCTCAAGATGCATTACGAGGGCTGGGATAAGTTCATGAGAGGCTGAGGTGAAAAAGGATCATGTTTGAACGAATCCTGATTGCAACCGACGGCTCCAAATACAGCGAGCAGGCCGCCGAGGTGGGAATAGAGATGGCCAGGCTCTACGGCTCGGCCGTAACTGCTCTTTTTGTGGTGGATATCGGCAAGGAGTACGGCCCTCTGGGCGATCTGGTCTCAAAGATTGCCGATGACCTGGTCGCAGGCATCAAACGCAATCTCAAGGACCAGGGCGAAACGGCCACCAAAAAGGTCGAGGAGATCGCAGCGAAGTCTGGAATTACCGTCACCAGAAAGATCGAGGAAGGCTATCCTGCCGAGGACATCCTCCGCGTCGCAAAAGAGGGGAATGTTAACCTCATCGTCATGGGCGGAATCGGTGCCACCGGCCTGGAAGGATTCCTCCTGGGCAGCGTTGCCGATAAAGTGGTTCGTAGCAGCTCCATTCCCGTGCTTGTGGTGAGAAGGCAGTAGGATTATTTCGCAGCCACCGGGCGATCTCAGTCCGGCCTGCCTGACACACGCCACTTGAGTAGCACTCCATCGTCCAGCGGCTGCACCTGGCTTAAGGCCAGCCTGGGAAAGTGATCCCTGAATCCCGGCCCGTCCACCAGGGTGGGGGCATTTGCTCCCCCTATGATCATGGCGCCCATGTAGACGCAGATCTCATCCACCAGGCCGAGATTGAGAAGCGACCAGTTTAGCGTAGCTCCTCCTTCTACCATGATGCGCCTGACTCCCCTATCAAAGAGCCGGGAGAATAGCTCAGCCAGATCCACCTTCTCGCTTCCGCATACTATTATCTCTGACCCGGTTGAGGCGATCCTATCCAGCCGTTTCCCGTCCGCCGAGCGGCTGACTGCCAGGATGGACCCCGGTCCCAGCGCCTGGGCGGATGGAGGCGTCCTCGCCCGGCTGTCGGCTATGACCCGCAGCGGGCTGTCCGGCAAGCCCTTCATCCTTCTCTCTTCGCGGTAGCTCTGCGACTTCACCCTGAGGCCGGGATCATCTGCCAGGACGGTTCCCACTCCTACCATGATGGCGTCGCTCTCCGCCCGGAGAAGGTCAACTCTCGCTCTGTCTTCCTGGCCGGAGATCCTGACCTGGCAGCGCTCGAAGGTGCTGATCTTGCCGTCCGCGCTCATGGCGCTGTTGATGAATACAAAGGGCCTGGCCGTAACTCTTTCACCTCGATCCTGTGCGTCCTGGCAGGAGGCGCCTGGAAAGCTCAATCTGATGAGGTGCTGAAGAGGAGCTAAATAGTTTGCTGCTCCACTTTGGGATATGCCTCAGCAGCGTGAGATCCTCTTGCAGGGAACCATAATCTATGGCGATGATTTCACACCGCTGGACGGTTACATCAGCATTCGGGATGGCATCATCCGGGAGTTTGGCCAGGAGGAGGTGGATGCGGACTATGAGGGCATCATCTGCCCCCGCTTGGTTAATGCGCATGTTCATACCGGCGACTCGGCCTTCAAAGATCCTCCCTTTTTGCCGCTCCCAGATCTTGTGGGTCCTGGCGGGCTGAAGGCCAGAAAGCTCTCTTCAATGCCGCGAGCTGCTTTGCTGGAGGGCATGAGGCGAAGCCTGCGGCTGATGGCAGCCTCCGGAACCTGTGCGTTTGCCGATTTCAGGGAGGGCGGAGCGGAAGGGGTAGCATTGCTGCAAGAGGCCCTGCTAGGTCTGCCTCTGGTCGCCAGGATCCTGGGCCGGCCAGGCACCGGCCAGACGGAAGGGCCGGACGGCTGCTGGGGCCTGGGGATAAGCAGCACCCGGGACCACGACTGCGGCATTGTTCGAGCAGCAGTGGCCGCCGCCAGGAGGTCCGGCCAGGCGGTGGGAATCCACGCTGGGGAGTCCGGCAGGGATGACATCGACGGGGCGATTGCCCTTCATCCCGATTTTCTGGTGCACATGAACCATGCGGAAGAGCGGGATCTGAGGGAAACTGCCCGACTGAACTGTCCGGTGGTGATCTGTCCCCGTTCCAATCTGGTCAGCGGAGTGGGTCTGCCCGATGTGAAACGAATGCTGGAAAATGGCATCACCGTTGCCGTGGGAACGGACAACGTCATGCTCAACTCGCCGGATGTCTTCGAGGAGATGCATTTTATCAGCAAGGCTTTGCTGCATGACGATAGACAGGTATTTAAGATGTGCACGCTAAATGGTGCTGAAATAATGGGGCTCGATCAGAAGCTGGGGTCCATTCGAGAAGGAAAAGAGGCAAGAGTGATGGTCATTGATAGAGACTCGGATAACATTTGGGGGTCATTGTCACCTCTTTCCAGCATTGTGAGACGGGCCGGTCGATCTGACATAATAGCTATCTTTTAGGGGTAAATCATGTTTGAGAAGATTCTAGTTGCAACCGACGGATCAGAGCACGGATCAAGAGCTGCCAAAGTAGCATTGGAGCTGGGGAAGATATCCGGTGGCAAGGCTACTGCAATCTATGTGGCAGACACCAATCGGACGAGCCATCTGCCGGATGATATGCTGCTGTTCAGCATTCGAGAGCTTCTCCTCAAGGAAGGCAAGGAGGCGCTCAAGCATGTGGAGACTCTTGCCAAGCATATGGGCGTTGCCTGTGAAGGCGTTGTGCTTGAGGGCAATCCCGGCAGTGAGATCGTAAACTATGCCCAGTCGGCAGGCATGGATATTGTCATCATGGGCGCGGTGGGCCGCACGGGCCTTGATAAGTTCCTGCTGGGCAGCGTTGCCGAAAAGGTGGTAAGAAGCTCGAAGGTTCCAGTGCTTACCATTCCGAGGGAGCAGACTTGAGCATTCTCGTCAGGGACGTAATGGTCCGGGATGTGGCTTATGTCGCCATCCCCGGAAGCCGAGACGATGTCTTGAAGACGCTGCAGGACCATAAGGTCTCCGGCGTTCCGGTGATAAAGAAGGGCGAGGTCGTGGGCATGATAACCAGGACCGACCTGCTTGCCAATCGCGAAGAGGACCAGACTGCTCTGCTCATGACCCGGGATCCTGTGGTTATAGACCCGGACAGAAGCATAGTAGAGGCCTCACGGCTCTTGATCAAGCATGATATCCGGCGGCTTCCCGTGGTGGAAAAGGGAAAGCTCGTTGGCATCATCACCGTGGCCGATATCGTCCGGGTGGCAGCGGAACTGGGAATAAAGGAGGCCATACTGCCCTACCTGGAGAAGGAGACCGTGGTTCTCTGGAGCGAGACGCCCCTGGCGGTCGCAGGGTCGATTATGGAGTTTGCCCTA
>Ga0116171_10005380_pt1 | contig 11254 bp, 11 predicted proteins | sample AD_JPNHW2_MetaG_FD_89798 | JGI IMG/M metagenome (GOLD analysis project Ga0116171, IMG submission 89798) | Active sludge microbial communities of municipal wastewater-treating anaerobic digesters from Japan - AD_JPNHW2_MetaG | ecosystem: Engineered > Bioreactor > Anaerobic > Digestate | place...
CAGCATAACGTATTGATGTATCTGCACCGAAAGCTACATAGAACGAACTGTTTGTTTTTCTGCACGATAGGATTGCCATATATTACCTGATGTATTCACAGCTTCCATTTGATTTAAATTATGTATGTCAATATAAACATGATCACTAATAAAGTGTATTTTTTCAAAAAAAAGTACCTTTTTTCAAAAAAAAATGCAACTTTATGAATACAAAAAACAAGTTTATGTCTATTTATTTGTCAGTTTAGAGGATGTTGTCTCTTAAGATGCATGAAAGTCTGTATATAATTTACAAGAGAGGAGTTGTGAAATAAAATAAGGGATCGCAATCCCCTGCTTTCCGGTGATTATTCTGAAATTCGATACAATGGCGGGCATGGTCCTCCTGAGCTTATTACTCCTTCAAGTTCAGATCCGGTTTTGTATCCCCTGGCGGTAAACTTTTTCTGAAAATCTTCTGCAGAATAGATAAAATCTCTTTTAAAAAATCCCTCCACCTGTACCCTGTAGTTAAACTGTTTATCTGAATAAACTTTTTCTACAGATTTAATAATCACTTTTCCGCGCAGATCAGGCGCTTTACCATAAGTACACTCACCCACAGTCATGAGGCATCCGGTAAAAAAAAGTATTACGGCGGCAGCAAATGGCATTATAATATAAAAACATCCGGATTTCATTTTTTACCTCTTTTGAATTCGATCAATTCTGCCTGATTAAAGCAAGTTTAACCGCAAGTCCCGCAAAGATAGATCCTGCCAGAAGGTTCAGCACTCTTTCAACCTTATCCGATTTGGAAAGAAGCCTTCCTGCTGCACCGGCAAGCTGACTTATTGATCCGAATATAACTATGGTAGCAAGAATAAATATGAATCCGAGCAGAAACATCTGCAGTGTGATCGATCCCTTTGCTGAATCAGTAAACTGCGGGAGGAAAGCCATAAAGAATATGGAAACTTTCGGATTTGTTATGTTCATTATTATTCCGCGCCTGTATAGATTCCATGATGAGAGTTCTACACTCTCCTTCACTTCAAGCTTTGACGATGAAGCCCGGAATGCGCCATACGCCAGATAAAGGAGATACACCGCTCCGATAAATTTCAAAGTATTAAAAGCTATGACAGAAGTCTGAAATATTGCGGCAACTCCCAGCGAGACAACAGTTGTATGAAATACAAGTCCCGTACATAGACCCAGTGTAATTTTAAAACCGGCAGACCTTCCGAAAAGCATCGACTGTGTAAGGACAAAAAGATTGTCCGGTCCAGGCGCCAGAGCCAGAAGTATCGATGCTGTTGCAAACATCATCAGTGTGTTGTAATCCTGCATAGTTCCCCCGTTTGTGTCTTTCCCTGAAAATTTAACCGGATCAGGTTTCAGTTCTTTACCTGTTTATTCATTAGCGCTGTTTATAAAAACAGAAGCTTCAGCTTCATCCCTGAAAATATTAAACAATACATTCACTTCAACTATCTCCATAATCCTTTTCACTGGACTATTTAAGGAGCAGATAGCTAATTTTTTTCCTCTCTGTTTGAGTGTAGTCATAACAGATACAAGTAATCCTATACCTGTACTGCTTACATAATCTATGTCCTTCAGGTCTAAAATAAAGTGGCTTGATGTTTCTTTATTGAGTAACTTTTTGATCTCTTTTTCGATAGTGTCTGCCTGATTAACATCCAATCTCCCTTTTAAATACACAGTGATCATATTCTGATCTTTTTTATAATTTAATTCCATTTACAAACCATCACTTTTACTGCGTCATATTTTAAATATAATACTATTTATCAGACATTATATGAAATATGTGTAAATATTTCCATTGAAAAATGTTTAATCCTGATTATATTATATTGATTAAACGGTCAGTTATTCAGAACAGAAATTCCGACCAGCAGCACAGATTATATCTGATAATAAAACCATGAATTATTCTCAAAAATTACATTCTGGTCTGATATCAGTCTGGTAAACTGCTCTTCAGGAAGAGGTACACTATAAAGAAATCCCTGTATGTTGCTGCACCCTTTTTTAATCATAAAATCTGCCTGTTCTGATGTTTCTACACCTTCAGCAATGACTTCAAGGTTCATTATTTTTGCAAGAATAATAATTCCGTAAATAATCGCCTCGGTTTTTCTATTTTTCCCGATATCAATTATAAATGACCTGTCTATCTTAATTTTATCAACTGGAAGAGTTTTCAGATAACTCAAAGATGAATATCCGGTACCGAAATCATCCAGGGAAATCTTAATTCCCAGTTCTCGGAGCTGATTTAATACCTGAATCGCAGTGTTCATTGATTTTACAATTGCACTTTCGGTTATTTCAATTTCAAGGTATGCCGGAGGCATTCCTGTCCGGCCAAGAACATTCCTGATAAAACTTACAAAACCGCTATGAAGAAGCTGTCGTGATGAAACATTTGCTGCTACATGGAATGTGCCATACCCGGAATTTTTCCATTTCATATTCTGTTCGCAGATCAGTTCTATTACCCTGTTGCCTATAGGAATAATCAGGCCGGTATTCTCCGCTATATCTATAAACTTTGCCGGAGTGATAAGTCCATGCTTCGGATGCTGCCATCTCACAAGTGCCTCCATGCCTGTAATCCGGCCCGTTTCCGCATTTACCTGCGGCTGATAATAAACAACAATCTCGTCCCTCTCGACAGCGCATCTGAGAGAATTTTCCATTTTGTACATATGTATCAGTTTTTCATTGATTCCATACTCATGAAACAGGTACTGGTTCTTGCCTTTACTTTTGGCACTGTACAGCGCTGATGTTGCATTCATCATAATAGCTGAAACATCCGGCTTATCTTCAGAAATAACTGCTATACCGATTGAGGCAGTCATATAAAATTCATGTCCGGGAATTTTCCATATATCATTAAAAGTAGAGAGAATCCGTTCGGATATTCTTTTAATATGTTCAATATCTTCAAATGCCGCGAGAAGGATAAAAAATTCATCCCCTCCAATCCTTGCAACAAAATCATTCTCCCTGACGCATGATCTGAGTTTGGCAGCAGCAATTCTGAGAAGCTCATCTCCCACAAAAAAACCGTATGTATCATTAAGCTTTTTAAAATTATCGAGATCAACCGTCAGTAACGCGTTATTTTTACTTCCGGCTGACTGTAATGATATTGTTTCATTTACTTTATTAATAAATAGAGTCCTATTGGGGAGTCCGGTTACTATATCATAATTTTCCAGATATCTGACTCTCTCATTAAGTTCATTAAGCTTTTTTTTATCTGTTTCAGCGGATAAATCTGTCCTGGTTATTGAACTGCTCATTGCTGTACTCCCTGATCTAAATCATTAGTGTTAATTACTACTATTTCAATAGAATAAGTAGTAATTTTAAAAGTCATCTTGTTTTGTCAACTAAAAGAAAACTTTCAGATATAAATAAGAGTTTAATGCCGGAAAATGATATACTACTATTTTAATAGATTTACTAGTAATTAATTATTGACAGGATAAAGCATTAATCTGCAGTTGCTATTTAATACATTTTGAAAGGAGGAGAGAATGGCACTTGAAATTTTAAAAAACCAGTCTGTTTCAGTAAAAATTAACTGCTGGGAGTTTAAAAAATGCGGACGTGAACCGGGAGGAACAAAAGTAAAGGAACTCGGAATATGTCCCGCTACTCAGGAATCCTCCTTCAACGGCATCTTCGGAGGGAAAAACTCCGGAAGAGCCTGCTGGGTCGTTGCCGGTACATTTTGTAAAGGCGAAGTCCAGGGGAGCTTTGCGCAGAAATTTAAAAATTGTGCAAAATGCGATTTCTTCAAAAAAGTACAGGATGAGGAATCACCGCAATTTCAGCCGGTAATGGTGCTGCTATCATATATAGACCAAAGTCATGAGCAGAGAGTTGATGAACGTACCAATGAACTCAGACTGGCTAAAGAGGAGATTGCCCGCGCCATGGAAGAGCTTGAAACTGTCAATGAACGCCTTACTGAAATGAACAGAGAACTTGAACTTACACAGAAAATTGCATCTCTGGATATGGCAATGGCTGCGCGTATCCAGAAAAGTTTTTTCCCTGATACTCCTCCGGAAAGTATTGAATGGGACATTGCGTTTCTTTTTGAACCATTATCGGGAGTATCCGGTGATCTGTACGATTTTTATTACAAAGACAATGAACTCAAAGGCGTCTCATTATTTGATGTTTCGGGACACGGGATAGCTTCCGGCCTGCTTACACTCCTTGCGCGATCTATTGCATACCGCAGGGTGATAGAAAACAGGGATAAAAAACTGAGCAGGATTATGGAGTTTATCAACCGCGATCTTATTACGGAAATGGGGAGCATAGATAATTATCTTACAGGAATACTTCTCCGGTTTAGTGGCGATAATGTTGAATATGTCAATGCAGGGCATGCGGATCTTCTTGTTAAAAGAGGTTCCAGCGGACTTGTTAAAAAAATCAGGCCTAAAGATAGAGAATTTAAAGGGAACTTTCTCGGTGTAGCAGCCATGGAGAGACCATTTAATTCAATTATTTTTAAAATTGCGAAAGATGATGTGATCCTTCTATACAGCGATTGTTTTGAGGAGAGCGAAAATGACTTCGGAGAGCAATATGGAACAGAACGGATCTCGGCAAGCCTGGGAAGCGTGTCTTCACAGAGAAGTGCCCGGGAAATCCTGAAGCATCTGATCAGCAATTTTTCTGATTTTACAGGAAATAAAAAAATAAAAGATGATCTTACTCTTATACTCTTGAAGAGAAAAGACAGCGCAGATACAGCATCAGTTTTTATTATTTGAAAAGATAAGGGTATTGGACAGAGCAGAACAATTCAATACCCTCCCCTTTTAACATTTTTCATGAATTAATTCCATAATTGTAAATATCCGTAATGCCGGTAATTCAGCCGCAGATAGGGATTTATCAGCAGTATTTCTGCAACTCCGCATTAACACCTCTTGTTAAAAATATAGATTCAGAAGATGGCCCGAAATTTTTCACTGATTTTCAGCTTTTTTATTGACAATACATCACCAGAATACACTATTAGTTCTATAGAATAAGTAGTATATAAACATGCTGTTTCTTATCAAGAGCGGTTGAGGGACTGGCCCCATGACACCGCGGCAACCTCCGTATGAAAGGTGCCAATTCCAGCGGAACTTATGGTTCCGGAAGATAAGGAAGAGGGATACCCGATAGACACAGATCCCCTTCCGCCCCCGGATGGGGATTTTTTATTTTAAGGAGAATTTCATGAAAACATCAACTCAGGCTGTTCAGCTGGGAATAGATTGGGACTGTAAAACCGGATCAATATCTGTCCCGATCTATCAGAATGCCACATTCCGCCACCCGGGCCTGGGTCAGAGCACCGGATTCGACTACAGCAGATCCGGTAATCCCACCCGTCAGGTACTCGAAGAGGGGATCGCAAAACTCGACAACGGATCCCGGGGATTTGCATACTCTTCAGGTATGGCTGCTACTACGAGCATCATGCTTCTCTTCAAGCCGGGAGACCACCTTATCGTCACAGAAGATATCTATGGCGGTACAAGAAGACTTTTCGATAAGATTCTTACAGATTACGGCATGTCTTTTACCTATGTAGACACTTCCGACATCAGCAGAATAAGCTCCTGTATTACAGCTTCAACTAAAGGCGTATTCATTGAAACTCTCACAAATCCGTTATTAAAATTTGCGGACATTCCGTCTATCGCTGAAGTATGCCGCGATAAAAATTTACTGCTTATAGCTGACAACACGTTTCTCACACCCTATCTTCTCCGCCCCATTGATCTAGGTGCGGATATTGTATTATACAGCGCGACAAAATATCTCTCCGGGCACAACGATACAATCGCAGGGCTAGCAGTATTAAAAGATCCGGAACTTGCGGAAAAGGTTTATTTCCATCAGAACGCCACAGGTGCGGTACTGGGTCCCCAGGATTCATGGCTTGTTCTGCGGGGAATGAAAACTCTGGGAATCCGGATCGACCGTCAACAGGATAACGCGATCAGGATCGCACAGTGGCTTAAATCTCATCCTAAAATAAAGAAAGTTTATTATCCAGGGCTTGATGAACATCAGGGGCATGAGCTTATGAAAAGATATTCGAAAGGTTTCAGCGGCATGATCACATTTGAAGTTCAGAACTATGAACTTATACCGCAGATACTTAAAAATACAAAGCTGATATCATTTGCGGAAAGTCTGGGAGGAGTTGAAAGCCTGATCACATTCCCCGAAACACAGACTCATGCAGATATTCCCGCTGATGAACGTGCGAGGCTGGGCATAAGCAATCTTCTTCTAAGACTTTCTGTGGGAATTGAGGACGCTGAAGATATTATTGAGGATATTGATTCCGCTTTAAAAGGATAGAGATAGTCTCTCTATCCTCATTCCAATTATTTCTTTAAAATAATTCAACATTTATACACAATAAGTTAATTTTATACATATAATAATCAGATTTTTTTCTTCAAATCGCTAAAATCAATATTTTTTTAAAAAAATCATGAAATTCGTTGACAGATTTTCTATATACTACTATTTCGCTAGAATTACTAGTATATAAATTATGGAGGCTTAATATGAAAAAATCTTTTTACGTTTTACTCGCCGCACTGGTGTTTTCAATCGGCTTTTCTTCCGATTCATGGAGTCAGAAGAAATCAACATTAATAATAGGGGCTTCCCCCGTTCCTCATGCTGAAATTCTCGAGAAGGCGAAAGAGATACTGAAAAAAAAAGGGATTGAACTTGAGATAAAAGTTTTTACCGATTATGTGGTTCCGAATCTCGCACTTGCCGACAAAAATCTTGATGCTAATTACTTTCAGCACATACCGTATCTTGAAAGCTTTTCTAAAGAAAAAAAACTTTCTCTTGTATCAGCCGGAGCAGTTCACTTTGAACCTCTTGGATTTTATTCAAAAAAAATTAAGAGTCTGAAAGGACTGAAAGATGGCGACAAGGTTGCTGTTCCTAATGATGTGACTAATGAAGCGCGCTCACTGATACTGCTTCAGAAAGCAGGTCTTATAACCCTCAAAGACCAGACCAACCTGAAATCAACAAAGGCTGACATTACTTCTTACAAAGTAAAAATAGTGATAGTCGAACTTGAAGCTGCACAGATCACTCGATCTCTCGCCAGTGTTACCGGAGCAGTAATTAATGGAAATTACGCTATTGACGCAGGACTTAATCCGGCAAAGGACGCGATTGTATCTGAAAATGCTAAATCCGCTGCGGCTAAAACATACGCTAATATTGTTGCAATACGCAAAGGGGACGAGAAAAGGCCGGAGATCATTGAGCTGATAAAAGTTTTAAAGTCAAAAGAAATTAAAAAATTTATCGCTGAAAAATACAAAGGCGCAGTTATCCCGGCGGAGTAACACGTTTGTTTGTTAAAAATTATGATAAAGTCTAAAGGACGGCCGCTTCGGCGGCTTCCCTTCACTATCAGGATGGATTTAAAATGTTAAAAATTGAAAATGTATCGGTTCAGTTCAAAACGAAAAGCGGCATAACTGATGCTGTGCGCAAAGTTTCACTTTCAATTGAAGATGGCGAGATATTCGGCATAGTCGGAGCAAGCGGAGCAGGAAAAAGTACTCTTCTGCGGACAATAAATATGATTGAAAGAATCACTGAAGGTAAAGTCTATATCGATAAAACGGATATTACCACTCTCACAGGGATAGACCTCCGTAAAATGAGACAGAAAACCGGAATGATCTTCCAGCATTTTAACCTGATGCATACAAAAAACGTTTATGAGAACATATCTCTTGCGATGAAGATTGCAGGCAAAAGCACTAAACAAATTGAATCCCGTGTACCTGAACTCCTTGCACTTGTGGGACTCTCTGAAAAAGCATTATCATATCCGTCTCAACTGAGCGGTGGAGAGAAACAGCGTGTCGGCATTGCACGGGCCCTTGCAAATGACCCGGAAATACTCCTCTGTGATGAACCGACTTCAGCACTTGACCTCGAAACAACGCATTCTATACTTAATCTTATTCGTGATGTAAACAGGCAATTCAATATAACCGTGATACTGATTTCTCATGAAATGGATGTTATAAAAAGCATCTGTACAAGAGTTGCCGTTATGAACCATGGAGAAGTTGTAGAAACCAATTCATCATACGGCATCTTCTCAAAACCTGCGCATGAAATTTCAAAAGAACTGGTAAGGAATTCACTTAACATAGAAGTCCCGGAAAATATACTTTCTTCTATGAATGGCTCGATAGTGAAAGTAGTTTATCTCAATGAAACAGCTCTTGAACCTGTACTTTCGAATGCAATTAAAAGATATACAGTTAATATAAACATAATCCATGGCAAAATAGAATATATTGCAGGACTCCCCATAGGAATTCTAATTCTCAATCTCAGAGGAAAAAAAAGTGAAATAAATGAAGTAATTGAATATCTGAAGAAGCGTACAGCATTAACGGAGGTAATTTATGGATAATTTTAAAATACTTATTCCGGATCTCATTAATGCATTTATTGAAACTTTTCAGATGCTTGGCATCTCACTGACCTGCGCTGCAGTATTCGGAATACCTCTTGGACTTTTCATATACACCACTGACCGGGGATTGTTCTTTGAAAACCGGATTATTAACTCTATAAGCGGATTCACTGTAAACATTATCCGTTCAGTACCGTTTGTTATACTTCTAGTGCTGCTGCTCCCGTTCACTCAAATAGCAATAGGCACAACGATTGGCCCTCTTGCAGCATCTGTCCCTCTTTCTGTTGCAGCAGTTGCATTCTATGCCAGGCTTGTTGAAGCTTCGCTGCGGGAAATAGACCATGGAGTAATTGAAGCATCACACAGCATGGGCGCCTCTCCTTTCCAGATAATCCGATATGTATTGCTGGCAGAATCAATGCCGGGACTTATCAGGGGACTGACTGTAACCGCGATAAGTCTTGTGGGCTACTCGGCCATGGCCGGTATTGTCGGCGGAGGGGGAGTCGGCGACCTGGCTATACGATTCGGGTACTACCGATATGAGACTAATGTAATGATCACAACGGTTGTCGCACTTATACTTCTTGTTCAGGGTGTACAGAGCGCGGGTGATTATGCTGCAAAAAAGAGAGATCATACCTGAAAAAATATTATATAATATGATAAGGAGATTATTATGAAAATCGCGGTAGTTGGAGGTATAGAACGAAACGAATCCCAAATGGCAAGGATGGCTGAAAACTCAGGACACATTCTTGAGAGCCATACCGGCAGAATCGGAGGACGCGGTTCAAACGAACTGCGAAGGCTTATAGAAAAATCATCTTTTGTCATTATTCAGATAACCGTAAACAGCCACGGCGGGGTACAGCTTGCCAAGCGTGTAGCAAAACAGAGCGGCATACCTTCGATCGTTGTTCCGAGAATTGGAGCAGCCGCTTTCAGTGAACTGCTTGAAAAAATCAACCTCCATCCGGAACAGTTCCGTGGAGAAAAGAAAGATCAACTTATAAGTTTCAATTATTCATTGAATAAAAAAAGAAAAATCTTTAAAAGAGAACCGTCATACTGAGATAGATATCTTAATTAAAAATTCGCAGCAGTTTTTTTCTCTCTTTTTTTGCAGTTAGTTTAAGTCATTTAAATAATTGATGAATTTACTGATTTTTGTGTTGACGAAAAAACGAGCATACTTTAATCACCACTAATGCTATAGAAATAGTAGTAATTAAACCGATAGAAGTAAAAACATTATTACCTTCCATTTTTAAAAAACTGGAATAAGACGAGAGGGGATATCTATGAGCTATATATCATGGTCGCAAAACCAGAATCCGGCCTGGAAGACAAAAGTAGGGCTTGCCGAGATGCTGAAAGGGGGAGTTATAATGGACGTGGTCACCCCTGAACATGCCCGCATAGCAGAAGACTCCGGCGCTGCTGCAGTTATGGCCCTTGAACGCGTTCCCGCCGATATACGCGCGACAGGAGGTGTGGCAAGGATGTCAGATCCTGAACTGATTATAAGGATACAGGAGAGCGTAACGATACCTGTCATGGCAAAGTGCAGAATCGGCCATTTAGTTGAAGCACAGATACTTGAATCGCTCGGAGTGGACTTTATTGATGAGAGTGAGGTGCTCACACCGGCTGATGACAGGTTCCATATTAAAAAACATGGATTTAAAGTGCCTTTCGTCTGCGGCTGCCGTGATCTCGGAGAAGCTCTAAGAAGGATCGGTGAAGGCGCCGCACTTATCCGCACAAAAGGTGAAGCCGGTACGGGCGATATAGTTGAAGCAGTACGGCATATACGGACACTTAAGGATGACATCAGAAGGATCAGTTCACTGCCGGAGGAGGAGCTCATGACTGCGGCCAAAGAACTCGGAGCGCCATATGAACTCATTATTGAAACTGCGCGCACCGGGAAGCTGCCCGTGCCGAATTTTTCTGCCGGCGGAGTTGCAACTCCTGCAGATGCCGCGCTGATGATTCATCTCGGAGCTGAATCCGTATTCGTCGGATCAGGTATATTCAAATCGGGAAATCCCGCTGCGCGTGCACAGGCAATAGTTCAGGCTGTTACATATTACAATGACCCGGCGAAACTCGCTGAAATTTCAAGAAATATAGGAGAGCCCATGACCGGTATCGGGATGACGGAGCTTATAGATTCGGAGAGGCTCGCTGCAAGGGGGTGGTAGATGAATTTCGTTAAAATTAAAACTATAGGAGTCCTGGCGATACAGGGCGCTTATTACAAACATGCGGAGGCAGTACGGAAACTTGGTATTAACACTATCGAGGTCCGTACATCTGAGGGGATTCATGCAATAGACGGCCTTATTATTCCTGGTGGAGAAAGTACAACTATAGGCAGACTCCTCGTAAAAAATAATCTTATTGAACCGATAAAGAAAAAAATTGCTGACGGGATGGCTGTTTTCGGAACATGCGCGGGGATGATTCTCCTCTCGAAATCTGTTTCCGGAAGTGAGCAGCCGCTCCTCGAAGTAATGGATATATCTGTCGAACGTAATGCATACGGCAGACAGATTGACAGCTTCGAAGCCCGGCTTAATGTTAAAGGAATCGAAGGAAATCCTGTAAACGGTATATTTATACGGGCTCCGAAAATTATCGGAATATCTGAAGATGTTGAAGTCCTGGCTTCATATGAAAATGTACCTGTGCTTGTAAGGCAAAAAAATATTCTGG
>Ga0116171_10005382_pt1 | contig 11253 bp, 9 predicted proteins | sample AD_JPNHW2_MetaG_FD_89798 | JGI IMG/M metagenome (GOLD analysis project Ga0116171, IMG submission 89798) | Active sludge microbial communities of municipal wastewater-treating anaerobic digesters from Japan - AD_JPNHW2_MetaG | ecosystem: Engineered > Bioreactor > Anaerobic > Digestate | place...
GCAATATCAACATCCCCTGTATCCCAGGCTTCCTGGCACCTGTTTCCCGTAATGAGCGGAGCAAGTTCGGCAAGGCCGGCACCTTTTGATTCAGCAGCAAGGATCTCTCCTACAATTTTATTCTTGATTGCTCTGCCCTGAAGATTTATAGACTTGCAGATCAGGGTCGTGTCATTCTCCTGCCTTTTAAGAATCTCCTGCTTGATGTTATCATGAACCTGGCACTCGTGAGTTGCCATAAAACGGGTTGCCATCATAACTCCTTCAGCACCAAGCGCCAGAGCTGCTGCAAGAGATTTACCGTCAGCAATCCCTCCTACTGTAACAACAGGAATTTTTACTGTTTCAGCAATTTTCGGAGTAAGTATCATTGTGGTTACATCATCATTAAGCGGATGGCCGCCCTCTTCAATACCGGCCGCATATATACCGTCATATCCTGCTTCTTCTGCGTGCTGGGCATGTTTTACAGATCCCACTTTATGGAACATTTTAACTCCTGCTTTTCTGAGCATCTCCATATACTGTACTCCGACCTTATCAAGCGGAGTTCCGGAAACCTCTATACCGCCCACTTTCTCCTCGGCACATACTTCAAGATTTTTTCTGTGGTCGTCCATTGTTATATGAAAAGAAGGAAGAATTGTAATCCCGACCATAAACGGTTTGTCTGTAAGCTTTTTTGTTTCGCGGATAGCCGCTCTAAGTTCATCAGCAGATTTGTAGTTTCCGGCTGTAAGATTTCCCATACCGCCGGCGTTTGAAATAGCTGCGGCAAGTTTCGGTTCGCCCACCAGGTACATCGCGCCGCAGATAACGGGGTATTTGATTCCGAACATCTCAGTAATTCTTGTCTTCATAAATTATTTTCCTCTTTTTATTTTAATCCCGCACAATTAACATTATGCGGTAAATCGTTCATTTATTCCCGCTTTTTTAAGCGCAATATCAATTACATCACGCCCCATATTGTACATGGTTTTAATAGCCGCATTTTTACTCACTTCATCTATGAGCCCTACACACAGCAATGAAGCAAAGCCATGGGTAAAAATCGCCATCCTGTTCATAACTTCTTTCCTCTCTTTAGCAGGAAGCAGCGATACCAGATCATCTTTATAAAGCTCGTTTGTCAGCGCATCAATAAATTTTTCGAGAAAGGACCTGGTCTCGCCGCTTTCAAGAAGCAGCGCGCGGAACAACTCGCGGTTCTCCTGTGCAAATAAAACCAGGCCTGTACCCATATTCAGGAACACGCTTTTTGTATAAGGCCTCATTGTATATTCCAGCATGAGGTTCTCAGCTCTTTCCAGAACTTTCTCTTTAAGATCATCCATAGAACTGAAATAGGAATAAACAGGGGCAGTAGATGAACGGAGTTCATCGGCAATCTTCCGCGTACTGAAATCCCTGAACCCGCTCTTTTTTACTATTTCAAAAGCAGTGGAGATTATATCGTCTCTGTTAAAAACAGCTTTAGGAGGCATCTTTTCTCCATCATTAAAATCATTAAATTAAACAGGCTTCCACATCCGGCTGACGGGCACCGCATGGCAAGACGCTATTTCATGTGTTATGTAACAGGTGTTATAATACGTCAAGATTTTTTTCTTAAATTGTTTAATTCATTAAATAAATATTTTTAACACACTATAAAGTTGTCACGGACGTAAAGCCGCATTATATTAACGGGAAATAGTTTTAAAACAATATTCGGCTATTAACATTTAAATTAGCAGAGGGAGGAACAATGAAAAAAAAACTGACAACCAATGCCGGTGCTCCGGTCGCCGATAATCAGAACATCATGACCGCAGGAAAACGCGGACCGGTACTGCTGCAGGATATCTGGTACCTTGAAAAGCTGGCCCATTTCGACCGAGAGGTTATACCGGAGAGAAGGATGCATGCAAAAGGTTCGGGCGCATACGGCACTTTTACTGTTACGCATGACATTACCAGGTACACCAAAGCAAAAATATTCTCACAGGTTGGAAAAAAGACTGATATGTTCGTCCGTTTCTCGACTGTTGCCGGTGAACGGGGAGCTGCGGATGCGGAACGCGATATACGCGGTTTCGCCATGAAATACTATACGGAAGAGGGAAACTGGGATCTTGTCGGCAATAATACTCCGGTATTTTTCATGCGTGACCCTCTTAAATTTCCGGATTTAAACCATGCCGTCAAGCGTGATCCGCACACCAATCTCCGCAGCGCTAAAAACAACTGGGACTTCTGGAGTTCACTCCCCGAAGCTCTGCATCAGGTAACAATAACTATGAGCGACCGGGGGATTCCTTTTTCCTATCGTCATATGGACGGCTTCGGAAGCCACACATACAGTTTTATTAACGCGAAAAATGAACGGTTCTGGGTTAAATTTCACTTTAAAACACAGCAGGGAATCAAAAACCTGACAGATGACGAAGCAGAAGCTGTTATAGCTAAAGACAGGGAGAGCCACCAGCGTGACTTGCTCGAGAGTATTGAAAGAAAAGATTTTCCCAGGTGGAATCTGAAAATACAGATTATGCCGGAGAAGGATGCATCGAAATGCCCCTACCATCCCTTTGATCTCACAAAAGTCTGGCTGCACGGGGATTATCCGCTGATTGATGCTGGTTATTTTGAACTGAACCGGAATCCTGAAAACTATTTCGCGGAAGTTGAACAGGCCGCATTCAATCCTGCAAATATTGTTCCGGGCATAGGATTTTCACCGGATAAAATGCTTCAGGGCCGCCTCTTTTCATATGGAGACGCACAACGATACCGTCTCGGCGTAAATCATCACCTGATTCCGGTAAATGCATCCCGCTGCCCTTTCCACAGCTATCACAGGGACGGACAGATGAGGGTTGACGGGAATTATGGTGCGACCCTCGGATATGAGCCTAACAGCTACGGGGAATGGCAGGAGCAGCCTGACTTTAAAGAGCCGCCTCTTTCTCTTGAAGGTGGTGCTGATCACTGGAATTACAGGGAAGATGATAATGATTACTATTCACAGCCTGGGAAATTATTCCGCCTGATGAAGGAAGCCCAGCAGAAAGTCCTTTTTGAGAATACAGCACGCGCAATGGGAGATGCGCCGCGTGAAATTAAAATCAGGCATATTGGAAACTGCATGAAAGCAGATCCGGACTACGGTAAAGGAGTTGCAGAAGCGTTAGGGATTCCATTGAGTGAAGTTAAATAATATTAAAAGTCTGCAACAGATACACCTGTTCATGTTTATTACTATTCTATCTTCCTCAAGCGTCAGCGCTTTTACAGGGTACCGGAGTATTTCAAGTCTCCTTAACACGGTACAGGCAGTCCGGACTGCAGTTACATACGGCTCCTGTACTGTGGAGATCACCACAGGCCGATGAATGAGGCCTGCTTTCCCCGCATACCGATATTCAATTGAAATCTCTGTTTGCGTATGGCCTGTTTCAGATATATGGAAAAAACTTTTTATCTTCAACAAGCATATGCTGCACAACAACATCATAAGCAATAAAACTGAAAAGCTCTCCAAGATTCAGCTCGTCACGTTTAAATTTTTTATACAGATTTTCAGTACTCTCTGCCAATACCTTATGGCTCCTGATGTGCTCTTCTACGGAAGGATAGCCAGATGCTTTTAAGATTGCCTCCTCGTCTTTAAAATGTTTTATTATATCTTCAAGCAGTGTATTAATCAGTACAATACATTCATCTTTCGGATGGTTACAGATTACAGCGGAAAGCAGCGCGTTTGAAATTTTAAAAAGCTGTTTATGCTCTTCGTCAATAACCGCGTTCCCGCATTCATTAGAAACATGCCAGGCCAGCTGCACCATTCCCGACAACCCCTCATTGAGGCTGCAATTAATTAACAGTTCAGGGTCTACCGCTTCAACACGGTTTCTCCCACGCTGTTTAGCGCGATAAAGCGCTTCATCTGCGAGTAAAATAATCTTTTCCGGAGCTGCTATTTCTGCAGGCAAAACCGTTACAACTCCGAGACTGGCGGTAACAAACTCAGCTGTATCGGATGCCAGATGCGGAATTGCCAGATCTTCAACCGCTTTACGGATACGTTCTGCAAGGGCTTCAGCGTTAAGCCTCCCGGTATCCGGCAGAATTACCGCGAACTCCTCCCCGCCATACCGGGCAACAATATCATGCGCGCGTCCGGCAACACTTCTAACAGCAGAAGCCACATGTACCAGACAATCATCTCCCGCAGGATGGCCGTACCTGTCATTAAAATTTTTAAAGTGATCCACATCCAGCATAATCAATGAAAACGGCGCACCGGACCGCTTAAGCCTGTAGAATTCGGTATTAAGAGCTTCATCAAAATGCCTGCGGTTGAAAATCTTTGTAAGCCCGTCAGTCATAGCGCTGATCCGGGCATAGTCTCTCTCAACCTCTCTCTGATGAATCAGCTGTTGTGTTATTATGTTTATATCATCCTGAAGCTTCTGGGCGGTAAGCAGCACCAGCATTATAGTTACAACAATGCTGAAAATTATTAAACAAACGAAAAATTGAGTCTGTGCCGGAGCCGGTAAAAGTATAGTGGAAATACCAAGACTGACCCCGCTCACCATTCTCCACATGCTGGAAGCTATTATAACCATCAGAGAAAAGGCGATAATTCTGAAAGTCTGTTTCTTGTTAACTTTTTCAGATTTCAGGGACGCGTAAACCGCGCATCCGTCAAATATCAAGGCTGTAATACTGAATATAATCACTCTGGTTATATATTCAGGCTCAATAATGCTGTACCTGAATATCAGTACAATGGCCGATAACGAAATCAGTGAACATATTCTCCATGGAACTTTATATCCTGCCGCCCGGATAATCCCGCAGTCAACAATCATCCATCCCGGTATAATCAGGGCATTCGCAGCTACAACAGATGCCCATACCGGAATCAGGTCCCTGAATGCGACCAGCATCACGCCGATAGCACCAAGAAATGATCCCAGGGCCCAATCCGCAGCCGGTCTATATTGCCGGTTTGTATTCCATACATGAAGCAGTGCTATTGCCTGGGTAACGCGTACCATGGTGAACATAAGAAGAAGTGTACGAAGGTCCAGGTGTATAACAGGCATAATAACCTCTGTCGTTATTTATTTACTGCTTATGTCAACACATGTATTCTACAAAAGAAGAATCTGACTGTCAACTGTTAATACCTCATCCCGAAAACAGCCAAAGTAAAAGTTTTTCAGTAATAATTCCTGAACTTTTTTATAATAGAAAATGCACTATTGAGGCTGTCTCAGAAGTCCGGAAATTCCTCCCCCGGCCCCTCCCGTCAAGGGAGTGGAGTAATAAACTTTTAGGTCAGCCCCATATAATTGTTTATTTTACACTAAAATACATGTTAAGGAATTAACATTGAAAGTTTTTTAATGTATATGGTTTAAAATATTGGAATTTTTAAAAATGTTTATATATTATTAATATCTTCAATAATATTGAATCAACTGTAATCAGTAAGCAGTAATATCCCGGAGAAGGAGTGTGCAATGTTTTTTAATACATTCGGCCCTGTAGCGATACATATGGCCTTTGCATTGGCATTTGCAATTATTATATTAATCCTTACAAATATACTCGGGCCAAGAAAGTACGATCCCGCGAAAAGTGAAACATATGAATGCGGAGTTCAATATTTCAATGATGCCAGGGGCCATATTCATATAAAATTCTATCTTGTAGCAGTTCTTTTTATTCTTTTCGATATTGAAGCAATTTTTATTGTTCCATGGACTGTTGTCTTTTTCGAATTCAAACGGATGGGGCTTGGATTTTTTATATTCGCTGAAATGGCGGTTTTTGTTCTTATCCTCATCCTCGGGTATATATACATATTAAAGAAGGGAGCTTTGAAATGGGAATAGAAACTCTCCTTGGCGATACAGTCCTCACCACAAAGATCAGCGAGTTTGTCGGATGGTCCCGTAAATATTCACTCTGGCCGTTCCCTTTCGCGACAGCATGCTGCGGTATTGAATACATGTCTGTCCTTAACTCGGATTTTGACCTTGCCCGTTTCGGAGCAGAACGGCCTTCATTCAGCCCGAGACAGGCAGACCTCCTTGTTGTACTTGGGACAATAACATACAAAATGGCCCCGGTACTCTGGCAGATTTATCATTCCATGTCCGAACCTAAATGGGTCATATCATACGGCGCCTGCGCGTCAAGCGGCGGGATGTTCCGGTCCTACTCTGTACTTCAGGGAATTCATCTTATAATCCCGGTTGATATCTATGTTCCGGGCTGCCCCCCGAGACCGGAGGCTTTTCTCGATTCACTGATAAAGCTCCAGAAAAAAGTAGCGGAAGAATCTGTTGTGAATCCGGAATACAAAGCAAAAGCGGACTATCTCGAAAAAGCCCTCGGCAGTACAGAATATCAAATCAGCAAAAATAATACAAAGCAGCAGTGAAGGAATTATGAGAGGATTAAACTCCGTACTGAACATTGAGTTAAAAAATCATCTGGTAAAAATGTTTCCCGTCCGGGGATTTACAGTCGAAGAAAATCGCGGAATACTGGTGATTCAGGCAGATGCTTCTGATCTTGTAAATCTTATGAATTTCCTCAAAACAGATCCTTTGTGTGATTTCAATGTTCTTATAGACCTTACAGCAGTTGACTATCTCCATAAAAGAACACAGGACAAACGGTTTGATGTAGTATATATGCTGTGGTCAACAGCCACAATGCAGAGAATAAGGGTAAAAGTAACCGTCGCGGAAGGCCTGGAAGTGCCGACTGTTTCCGGAATATGGAAAGGTGCAAACTGGCCCGAGCGCGAGGTATTTGACCTTTTTGGAATTGTGTTCAGCGGACACCCGGTTATGGAAAGAATTGTCATGCCGGAAAATTTCCGGGGGCACCCTCTCCGCAAGGATTTTCCGCTGGAAGGTAGAGGCGAAGAGTATCTGATAGAATCTATTATGATTCATCCGCCCGATTCCGGTTCAGGCAGTAAATAGGAGGCACACAATTGACCGGCATATATTCAGAAGATAAACGCTCCGGACACAACACACCGGCAGACTATTCCGTAAATCTTAAAAATCTCATGGAAGGGGCCCGGCATCTTCCGGGCGGAGTTATGCGTATTAACATAGGCCCTTCTCATCCCGCGACGCACGGGATTCTTCAGAATATAATTGATCTTGACGGAGAAACCGTTCTGAAGGCAGTCCCGGTAATCGGATTTGTCCACCGCACATTTGAAAAAATGGCCGAAAGCTACACCTACAACCAGTTCCTTAACTGTACCGACAGGATGAACTACGTTTCAGCGCCAATGAATAACATCGCGTGGACCAATGCAGTTGAGGAGATGATGGGGCTGACAATACCGCCGCGCGCGCAGGTTGTAAGAACAATCATAAATGAATTAAGCAGAATTACAGACCATATAATATGCAACGGGGTCCTTGGTGTTGATGTCGGCGCATATACCGGACTTTTTTATCTCTACCATTACCGTGAATTAATTACAAACATTCAGGAAAAAATGACAGGTGCCAGGCTGACAACAACCTTTACAAGAGTCGGCGGCCTTGAAATGGATATCTATGACGGGTTTGCCGATGACGTGAAGGAGATTATCAGAAGTTTCCCGAAGATACTGAAAGACTTTGAAGGCCTCTTTATTCATAACAGAATATTCATAGACAGGACAAAGGGTGTCGGCGCTATAGATACCGCCACTGCCCTTTCATACGGATATACAGGCCCCAACCTCCGGGCTACCGGATACGATTACGATGTGCGGAAAGCTTATCCCTACCTTGTGTACGACCAGGTGGATTTTGACATTCCTGTCGGTGTAGACGGGTCGGCTTATGACCGTTTTCTCGTCAGGAACGAGGAGATGCACCAGAGCCTTAGAATAATAGAACAGCTCATAGACAATATTCCGGACGGCCCGTTTCAGCTGGATGATTATCATATCACCCTCCCCCCGAAGATGGATGTGTATACGAAGATGGAGGAACTGATCTACCATTTTAAAATCATCATGGATGGAGTTATTGTTCCCGAGGGTGAATTTTATTCGGCGGCTGAAGTTGCCAACGGCGAGATAGGATTTCATATAGTTTCCGACGGCGGGAAGTCTCCGTACCGTGTCCACGTGAGGCGTCCCTGTTTCTGGTATTATCAGTCATTCCCAGAACTTGTTGAAGGGGGAATGCTGTCAGACCTTATTGCGGTAATGAGTTCACTTAATGTCATTGCCGGCGAACTTGACGGATAGAGGAGTACAGAATGTCTTTTGCTTTTAACGAAGTAGCCATGAAGGAATTTGATATATGGAAAAAGAAATTTCCCGATGATCCGGAAGGGAGGAGATCACTTATAATCCCGGCGCTTCGCCTTGCCCAGAGACAGGCCGGATGGATCAGCCCGGAAATTGCAGAATACGTAGCCGGGATTACAGGGACAGCCCCTCTCCAGGTATGGAGCGTTGTAACTTTTTATTCCATGTTCAACAGGGAGCCGGTCGGCAAAAACCTGCTGCAGTTCTGTACCAGCATTTCATGCGGGCTCCTCGGCGGAGAAGAACTGATCTCTCATGCGTGCAGAAAACTCGGCATTGAAGAAGGAAAAACAACAGATGACGGAATTTTTACTGTTACGGAAGTTGAATGTTTAGGCGCATGCGGTAATGCCCCCGTGCTACAGGTGAATGACAGGTACCATGAGAATATGACCATTGAAAAACTCGACGCGCTCATAAACGAGCTCCGGAATAAAGAACAGGGGTAACGTGTATTATGCCTGAAAAAAGAATAATCATGGATAAAATGGAAGACAGCCGGAGCCCGCTGCTTGAGTTCTACAGGTCAGGCGAAGGCTACCTTGCGCTAGAAAAAGCTTTAAAAATGCAGCCTGATGAAATCATTAATGAAGTAAAAGAATCAAAACTCCGCGGCAGAGGCGGAGCCGGTTTTCCCGTGGGTATGAAGTGGACATTCATCAAAAGGGAACTCCCCGGGCCGAAATACCTGATCTGTAACGCTGATGAAGGGGAACCCGGAACATTTAAGGACCGCGAAATTTTATTAAAGAAACCTCACATGATGATAGAGGGAATGATCATCGCGGCATACGCCATGGGACTTGATGCGGGATATATCTATGTCCGGGGCGAATTCGCCGAACCTTGCGGGAAAGTTGACTATGCAATAGAAGAGGCCTATGCGGCAGGTTATCTTGGAAATAATATTCTCGGCAGCGGTTTTTCCTTTGACCTGTATACCTATCTCGGCGCGGGAGCATACATCTGCGGCGAAGAATCCGCACTGCTGAACTCACTTGAAGGCAAACAGGGCATGCCGCGCCTCAAACCGCCGTTTCCTGCCCAGTATGGCCTCTACGGACGGCCCACAACTGTAAATAATGTTGAATCATTCGCCGCAGTCCCTCCGATTATCATCAACGGCGGAAAATGGTATGCGGATATCGGAACGCCGAAGTCCGGAGGTACAAAGATGTTTTCTATCTCCGGCCATGTGGCCCGCCCCGGAGTTTATGAAATTCCCATGGGTACTCCATGGAAAGAATTTTTTTATGATATTGCCGGGGGAGTAAAAGACAAAAAACGGCTGAAAGCTGTTATCCCCGGAGGAAGCTCAACTGCTGTTCTCACGGCTGATGAAATTGAAAACATGACCATGGATTACGAATCATGCATCGCCTGCGGTTCAATGCTTGGTTCAGGAGCAGTAATTGTTCTTGATGAAACAACGGATATGGTAAAAGTGCTTCACCGGATTCTGAAGTTTTACGCCAATGAATCATGCGGCCAGTGTACCCCATGCCGCGAAGGATGTGACTGGTTCTTCGACATTATAAACAGAATCTATTACGGGCAGGGCCGCATGGAAGACCTTGACATGTTTGAAACTCTCGGTAAAAACATCAGCCCTACTACAATCTGCGCTTTCGGAGAATCTTTCGTGACTCCGACCCTGTCATTTATACGGAAATTCCGTAACGAGTTCACCGGGTATATCGAAAAAAGGAGAGCAGAATAATTATGGCTTCCATAACCATAGACGGCAAAATAATTGATTTTTCCGGAAGCCCGAGGGTGATAGATATTGCCCTTGAAAACGGCATTGATATACCGTATTTCTGTTACCATCCTGCACTCACTATTTCCGGTAACTGCAGGATGTGCGTAGTAGAAATAGGCACACGCCAGTATGACCAGAAAACCGGTGAAGCCATGAAAGATCCTGACGGAAACGATATTGTCAGCTATATGTCAAAACCGCAGATAAGCTGTTCACAGACTGCAGCTGACGGAATGGTTGTCCGTACCCGTTCTGAAAAAATTATAGAATCCCGAAAAGCGGTCCTGGAATTTATTCTTGCGAACCATCCCCTTGACTGCCCTGTGTGCGACCAGGCGGGAGAATGTATTCTGCAGGATTACGCTTTCCAGTACGGCTTCGCGAAGTCGCGCTTTATAGAGCAGAAACGGACTTACGTCAGGCAGAAAATCTCTGAAGTCATGACCCCGGAGATGAACCGCTGTATTCACTGCGACCGCTGTGCGCGCTTCACCAGTGAAATAGTTCATGACCACTCCTTCGCGCGGACAAAACGGGGAAACAGGCTCGAACTTGCAGCTTTCCCCGGAAAAATAATTACACACAACTATCAGGGCAACATGGTGGATATCTGCCCGGTGGGTGCGCTGACTCTCACAGACTTCAGGTTTAAATCACGCACGTGGTTTCTGAAATTCGGGCTGACTCTCTGTGCGTCATGCGGAAAGGGATGTAATGTAAAAGTATCATTTAAGGATTCGCGCATTTTCCGTTTAAAACCGGTATATAATGAAAAAGTAAACGGCTACTGGATGTGCGATTACGGAAGGCTCCGTTATGAATTTTTAAATACTAACCGCCGGGACACACATCTTGTTAAAGGCGTAAAAACAAATCTGGCTGAAGCAGTTAAGACAGCAGCAGAAATTATCAGAACAGCATCAAGTATCGGAGTTGTTGCAAGCGCCGCAGAGAGCTGTGAATCATGTGATGCGCTTTTTAACCTGTCCGCGAATATTGTGCAGACTCCTCATATTGATTATCGTATTGAAGATGCCCAGGTAAAAAACGATCATTCCCTGCGCCGGGAAGAACTTCTTTTGGCAAATGATCCTTACCCCAACAGTTCCGGTGCTGAAAAGTCCGGGCTTCTTCCGGGCCACGGGGGGATGAC
>Ga0116171_10005383_pt1 | contig 11250 bp, 9 predicted proteins | sample AD_JPNHW2_MetaG_FD_89798 | JGI IMG/M metagenome (GOLD analysis project Ga0116171, IMG submission 89798) | Active sludge microbial communities of municipal wastewater-treating anaerobic digesters from Japan - AD_JPNHW2_MetaG | ecosystem: Engineered > Bioreactor > Anaerobic > Digestate | place...
GGAATATGCGTTCTTCCCACAGGCCGAAAGCTTTGTCGATATTATCCACGAGAAAATTCTGCCATTGAAAGGCCATGTGGTGAAACAAAACTTCACCAGTGCAGAGCAAATGCGCAGAAGCAAACTGGGAATTTAACCGGCAGAAAAAAGGTAAAACCTGAAAAGCCGCATTTCATCCGATGACTTTAAGTTCATGGGATGAATATCATCTGAAAGTGTGTTTCATAAGAATAGAAAAGCCCTCGCTTTCCGGTAACGGATTGCGGGGGCTTTATGATTATCTGATGGTATTCCTTTGCTAGAATTAAGTGGCAAAATTTGAAGAAAATCAATTTTGAGTTTCTTCTATAGCATTTTGAATTCCAATTTTTATTATGAGTTTAATGTCATCAGAAACATTAATAAACTCAATTCTCTCGAAAAAAAGTTCTGGTGTCAAGGAAATGTATAATTTGCCAAAAATTTGCTTAGCACAAAATGTTGCCATAGAAATTATTTCTGCCAAATCTATCACTACTTTATCTTGATTTTTAAGTGTGTCGTCAATCAATTTATATAGTTCTTCTCCTATTTTCTTGTCACTTATAATAGGACCATATTTTTTAAACTCGATTGCTTTCATGTCTATTTCCAGTTAATTTTCAGATTTTTAAGCTCATGGTCAGTCTTAAACACTCCGATGTCAGATAATGTTTTTGGATTCTTTAAAGGTAAAGATAAATATATAATTGTCCCTTGCCAATAGCCACATGTTCCAATTTTTTCCTTTCCAAATTCATTTTGGAAGTAAGCACCTTGTGAATATAAATGAAGTCTTCCTTTAGTTAAATGAGTTATTTGATTTAATATCCATAGGCCGTATCCCATATGATCTGTCATGCTTTTTGAAGTAATTCCTTTCTGAACAGAGTTGTATATTAAATCCTCTTTTGTGTAATTTTCTGAAGAATTCGCTTGCCCAAGTGTCGTAATAATTCCGTTGCCTGTATCAGCGCACGCAATTTCTATCATCTGTTTGTTTCCATCTGCGACTAAAATGGACTTGGTATCTTCGACTGCATGTTCCCAGAAATTAAGAAGAACTTCACTCAAACATTGGAAGATCATAGTAACTACTCTTTCGTCGAAAGAATAGTACTCTTTGATTTTAGGTAAAAAACTACTTTTTAATACTTCGTTTGAATAATTGTCATTTCGAAGAAGTGGTTGGGGGGCGATTATGAAATTATTATGAATTTGCACATTAAGTTTCTTATAGCCCTTGTCAAGAACATCTTTATTTGAAACATATAATTCAATTAAATCTCGGAATCCATATTTGGTCCACTGTTTTTCTATGTAGTCATTTACTTTGACTTCAGGTTTATGGAAACAATGATTGTTGTATGTGTAATCTATAAATTTATAAATCAGTAATATACCTAATATATTTACCTGTTTTATTTTTGATAAATCAAACAATACTTTTGGTTGCATTTGGTCTTTTAAACTGAATGCTTGCTCGACTTCAGAAAGAAACGAAATGATATCATTTGCTTGAAAGTATTTTGGAGCAACAAAATTCATGAATTAAATATATTGCAAAAGTTTTTTGTAAATTCTAATTCTTTAGCATAGTTTTTCTTCCTGTAGTCCCCTAATACTGATTTAAAATAATCACATTGTTCTTCTACATTACTAAATATGCTTTTAGAAATATAAAGTCTATTGGAGGTGACGTATCTTTCTAATATTTGAATTTTATTGAGAAATACGTCGTTATCATCTTTTCCATTATAGAACGTTAAATTATCTAATTGTAAGAATAGTTCCTCTGAGATTTCTATACGCTTTTTTTCTTTTATGTTGAAGCTGTAAATTTTCTTTTCTTTATTTTTTAACCTGTTCTGAGATAGTATATTAAGAATAGTTACAATGAGGTTAATGCCTATAAAACAAATTAATGCAATAGCCAATCTTGAATTTGTACTTACTTCATTACTAAAAATTTCTAAAATGTCTTTTAGAGCACTATAATCATTCATGTCTAATTCAATTATTCATAATAGCTATTGATATTTCATGTACTAAACTAATTCATAATTGAATTATAAACAATAGCCAAAAAGACTTTTATAATCAAAAAGTTATGAACAGGAAGTTAGTATTCCGGCCTTCGACTGCTACGCGCTCAGGAAACACGCGGCTCAGGTAGCGGGTGCGCGGAGAGATTCGCTTTTTTGAACGTTTCTGGGTTAGACTTTCACGAATCATTGTTGTTGTCTGAACGCTGCTCCCTGAGTAGCAGAGCGTATCGAAGGGAGCATTCAGGACGACCGGCCTTCGACAGGGGTTCGAAAAATTCACCCCAAGCTCAGACCTCGGTTTGGTGCAAAGTCTTTCACTTTTCCGGAGAGTTCTGATTTTGATTTTTGCGACTTGAAATTGTTATTCAAAGCACCGCTCCCTGAGTTTGTCGAAGGGAGCTATCTACGCTTTCGGCTATAACTTTTCGCCAACTCCGGCAAATCTCCATTTCTCCATTCAATTAATGCGATCTTTTTCTCCCTACTCCAGCCTTTAATTTGCTGCTCTCGATTATAAGCAAGGTCAATTCTGTTGTATTCTTCCCAGTAAACCAATTCAACGGGTAATCGTTTGCGTGTATGGTTTGCTCCTTTTCCGGCCTGGTGTTCTTTCATCCGGCGTTCCAAGTCGTTGGTGCTTCCCGTATAAAAACTTCCATCGACGCAAAGAAGTATGTAGAGGTAGCCTTTCATGTTTAAATATAGCGAATTATGCCCAAAAATATTTCGGCAAACAGCCCATATTTAACACACTGCTCCCTGAGCTTGTCGAAGGGAGCAAGGGAGGCTTCCAATGGTCCGGCCTTCGACTGCTACGCGCTCAGACCTCGGTGGAGCGCAGAACTATCCTCTTTATTGAACGTTGACGTTTGGAGTTTTGCGGGCATAGTCGTTGTGTCAGTCACCGCTCCCTGAGCCTGTCGAAGGGAGCTATTCGACTACTTTAAGAGTGCCCTTTCACTACTATTTTCAACACTTTCAGGTTAAGTACAAAAAAGCGGATGGCTTGCCACAACACACAATTGCGCCAAAATAGGGTAGCTTTGGTGGGCATGGGCGCGTAATAATCTTGGGTGTATCCTCTGCCGTTTTTCATATTGTATTTGTTTAAATTGTTCGTAATCAATTATTCAGGAAGCAAATACCAGAAGGGGTAACCTTTGGCTTTGTGCAAAAACATGTAGTGCATAAACAGTTTCATCCAGTGGCCGGCCAAACCGGGTTCGCCCATCGTGTCGTTGATGTTGCGGCCCCATTCCGGGTATTTTTCCCAATCCGGAACAATTGGTGAAACGGTCATGGTGGCCGAATTGCCATTCAACATTCCGTAGCCAGCCGAAACAATGCAGGCGGCTCCCATTTTTCCCATCGAAGCGCGGTGTTTCAATTTCGGTTTGCCCGAACTAATCCATTCAGTAATGTTTTGAGCTACAATTTTTCTCATTACTCCAGAAGGCATCCCGGTGCGCGGCGGCGATGGAAAAATAGCCGTTCCGTTTTTGCTTTTCTGAGGTTTCGAAATGGGGTGGGGAGGTGCGAAAGCAATTCCGGGGGCAAAAATGTTTTCAAACTCCGGGTTTTGGTACGTCGATGGCCAGTCCTCAATCGACCACTTTTCGTAGGGTTTCGCGGTATAGTTGGCATCCACTTTCATCAGGTTATTGGGCATGAAAAGGCGCGTAGTAATGTCGTCGCCATTCCTGGCGAAAGCTTTTATGCCGTGCCCCGAAAACGATGGAATGAGCATGGCAAAATCGAACGGTTCTTCCTTGTATTCGCCGTCGAGTGTTTCGTACAGAATTTTGTTGGGCTCAATTTTATAAACTCCGGCCTGCTTAATCCACTCAATGCCACGCTCGATAAAGAACGATTCGGTAAAAATTTTGGTTGAAGTGATGTATCCGCCTTTTTTCAGGAATGCGCCGCCCATGCCAAAATCGCCCAATTCGTATTCGTTCGAAATCCATTTGATTTCGGCCATGTCTCGCAATCCCCGTTTGCGAATTTCGTGTTCCACATTCAGGATGTATTCAAAAGCGGCGCCCTGGCAGGTCGAAAGTGCGTGACCCGTGCCAATCACAATTTTTTGCCGTTGGCCGGCTTTCATTTTTTCAATGGCTTCCTGAAGTTTTGTCCATGCGTTGGCGGCATGGTCGTAGGTACAAACCGAGACGGTGTTGTTTTCGGGGCCGAGGCCAGGGGTTGCTTCGAAATTCAGTCGCGGGCCGGTGGCATTTACCAGAAAGTCGTACCATACATCTTCTGTTTCGCCACGCTTTTCGGCTCCGGTATATTCAATTCGAACAAATCCTTTTTCCTGAATGACATCGCCTTCAGGATGAATGGAGGTGCATTTGGCTTGTTTGTATATGGTCCCCCAGCGGTTGTATAGCGGAGCAAGCTTAAACCGAACCTGATCGATATTCATTTTCCCAACTCCGACCCAAATATTGGACGGAACCCATTGGTAAAACTGGTTGGGGGTAACAACAACGACCTCGTGCTTTTTTGAAAGCCATTTGCGCAGGTAAGCCGATGCTGTGTGTCCGGCAATTCCTGAACCTAAAACAACAACTCTAGCCATGATTGATGATTTTAAAGGTTGTGATTTGTTCGTTTTTAATTTCTTAAATATATCTATTTATGTAGATATAATAGGTGAACAAGTGGCTTGATTTTAAGTTTGAGAATATGTTGTATAAAATCATTTTGATCGGAATGAGGCAAAAAAAAGCTCAGAGCAACATTGTAACCCTGAGCTTTTTTAATTTACGCCCTGTTCCGGCTATTTTAACACCATGCTTTTGTCGTTCGAAAGGTTGAGCAAGCCGACGTAAAGCAACTTGGCGGCATCTTCCATTAATTCAGGAGTTAAGCCGTCGGTATTATCAAGTGGGTGATGGTAATACACGGTTTTAACGGTTCCGGTAGTCCAAAGCTCAATGGTTTTATAGCCATTTCGCTGGAAAATAGCAGCATCGGTGCGCGGCCTTCCGTAATTTTTTTGCCATTCATTGGCCTTCATGTCGCGGTGTATGTACTTGTTGTTGGCTTCCTGCAACGGATTTGCCAATTCAGGATAAGTTTTCCCGTTTCCCAGCAAAAAGCCTGTTCCGTTGCCAACCATGTCCAGATTGATCATACCAACTACTTTTTCTTTTGGCCAAATTGGCGATTCGACATATTTTGAACTGCCAAACAAACCGCATTCTTCGCCGCCGAAGAAAATAAAAATAACAGTTCTTCCGGGTTTTATTTCGGAGCTTGCAAAAGCTTTGGCTGCCGCCAGAATATCCGACGATCCCGACGCATTATCGAGCGCACCCGGGAAAACGCATCCCGCGCTTCCAACAGCATCGAGGTGGGCGCCAACAATTATTGCTTCGCTTTTCAGTTCAGGATCAGTGCCTTCGATTATTCCAACGACATTGCACGAACGGCTGTCTGCGTGATTTTTTGTGGAGGCCGAGATTTGTATTTTCTGTTTTAGCGGGAACGAGTTGGGTTGCATTTTTTGCGTAATCGATTTCCGGGCATCAGTGTATGCTTGTCCTGAAGCGCTGAAAAGCTCGCCGGCAACTTGTTCGCTGATGTGGGCATACACCAGTCCGTCAACGAATGAGGTGTTCGGATTGGCCAGTTTGCTGATTAGAAGCAATCCAACGGCTCCCATTTCGCGGGCATGTTTAAACTTATAGCGGGCATAAGTGTATGGTTCCCATTTTTTCAGGGCTGAATCGTTTTTTGAATAAGGCGTTCCACTTTCGATCAGGACGATTTTGCCTTTTACGTCAAGGTTTTTGTAATCGTCGTATCCCAATTCAGGAGCAGAGATGCCAAATCCGGCGTAAACGACTTCTCCGGAAACTTTGCCTGAAGCAGAATTCGATCCGGGGAAAAAATCATCGGGAAATTTGTAGTTTTTGGCGGGTTTGTTTTTGGCATCAAGCAAAGTAACGCTTCCCGGGGAAAATACTTCACTGTAAGCATTCGGAAACCACTGAAAATAAGTTCCGTCGCTCATTCCGGGCTTTACTCCGGCTTGTTTTAACTGATCGGCAACCCATTGAGCAGCCTGGATGTATTCGGGAGAACCCGAAAGTCGGCCTTTGTATTTGTCGGAACTTAACTCGGCGGCATAGTTGAGCAAATCGTGGCTCGAAATGGAATGAAACGTTTTCAGGATGGTGTTTTCACTTTCTTGTGCAAAAAGTTTTGCCGTGATAAACAAAGCCAGGAAGAATAAAGTGCGATACATCATATTTGTTGGTTTTAGATTGCCTAAAAATAGATATTATAAAGGCGATTGACCTTTTATTTGTACTTTTCGCCGCTGAAAATTACTATAAGTTTATACTGTTTCTGAAATTATAAAAAGCCGGAAAATGAATCGCAGAGATTGGGTAAAAATATCAGGAGCCACGGGAACCGGATTTTTATTTTCTAAATATCTGAAAGCCAATAGTCATACTGATGAATCGTTTCGGTTTGTGAAAGCGCCCGAACCTTTTTTAATTACAAAGTCGGATTTTGGAGAGCATTTTAAGTGGGGAGTTGCTGCTGCATCGTACCAAACCGAGGGCGCATGGAATGCCGATGGAAAAGGAGAGTCAACCTGGGATCGTTTCTCGCGCCGAAAAGGGAAGATCGAACGTGGCGAAAATGCTGATGTTGCCGCCGATTTCTACCATCGGTACGAAGAAGATATTGACCTGGTAAAATCGATGAATTTCAAAGTTTTTCGGTTTTCGTTGTCGTGGCCACGGATCTTGCCAAACGGTGCGGGCCAGGTGAATAAAGCTGGCCTGGATTTTTACCATCGGGTGATTGACAAATGCCTGGCTTCGGGTATTGAGCCCTGGGTTACCATTTATCACTGGGATTTGCCGCAGGCTCTGGAAGAACAGGGTGGGTGGGCCAACCGGAATATCCTGGATTGGTTTGCCGAATATGTTGAGCTTGTAACAAACGAGTATGGAGGCAAAGTAAAGAATTGGATGGTTATGAACGAGCAACTTTCGTTTACTGCGCTTGGTTACATGCTTGGCATGTTTGCTCCCGGAAAGAAAAGTTTCAGCTCGTTTCTCAAATCGGTACATTATTCGGTGTTGTGCAATGCCAATGGTGGGCGGATCATTCGCAAAAATGTACCTGAAGCCAATATCGGGACTACATTTGTAACCTCTTACATTGAACCCGTCGATCAGCACCCGAAAAACGTAGAAGCTGCCAGCAGGATGGATGCAATTATCAACCGCTTGTTTCTTGAACCGGCTCTTGGACTTGGTTATCCCGAAGATTCAGTCCCTGCATTGAAAAAACTTCGTAAATATTTTGAACCGGGCGATGAGGAACAGATGGCTTTTGACTTCGATTTTGTTGGCTTGCAGTACTACTTCAGAACCGTAATTGAAAAATCGATTATTCCCATTATCAGAGCGAAAGAAGTGCCAGCCTTAAAGCGTGGCGTTCCGGCCAACGAAATGGAAGGTGAAATATATCCTGAAGGTTTATACCACATTTTGAAGAAATACAGCGGGTACAGGGAAATCAGGAATATTATTGTAACCGAAAACGGAACTTGCGTGCCCGACAAGGTTGAGAACGGAAGGGTACACGATCAGCGCCGGATCGACTATTTCAAGGACCATCTGGCGGCTGTATTAAAAGCTAAGCGCGAGGGCGTAAATGTAAATGGCTATTTGGTGTGGTCGCCAACCGACAATTTCGAGTGGAACAAAGGCTTCCGCACCCGTTTCGGACTGGTTTACATCGATTTTAAAACCTTGCAACGAACGATGAAAGATTCAGGGTTGTGGTTTCGGGAGTTTCTGAAGGAATGAAGAATAAAATGCTATTCTTCTCCTGAACCAAATTGATTGATGCTTGTTAAATAACCCGAAACTCAATTTGAAAATAGAATGGATTAAAGAATCAGACTATTTTATCTTTTTCTTAGTAATTCGAATAAAAAAGTTGATTTTATTTTCAGTTTAAAAAATAAGTACCATATTTGCATCAAATTATTCAGAAATGACAGGTTTTGCTAATATTTCCCTACTAGGTCTTATTCTCGGTATTCTAATTTGGATGCGCGAATGAGAATGGTATGGGTGAAACTATAAAGAGCTTTTATAAGGCCATTCTCAAAACAGGGGATGGCCTTTTTCTTTGAAAATAAATATCCAATATCGAATAATAAATATTGAATATTCAAATCAGAAAAAAAGAAACCCGGTACTCGAAAACCGGAGCAACAAAAGAAAATATATAAACTAAATATCAAATCAGATGAGCGACAGATTGTACATTTTTGACACGACCTTGCGCGATGGAGAGCAAGTTCCCGGATGTCAGTTGAATACCGTTGAAAAAATTGAAGTGGCGCGCGCTTTGGAAGAATTGGGCGTTGACGTAATTGAAGCCGGTTTCCCGATTTCGAGCCCGGGCGATTTTAATTCGGTAGTAGAAATCTCGAAAGCGGTTACCTGGCCAACCATTTGCGCCCTTACCCGCGCCGTTGAAAAAGACATTGATGTGGCTGCCGAAGCGCTGAAGTTTGCCAAGAAAGGCCGTATCCACACCGGTATCGGTACTTCGTTCTATCACATTCATTATAAACTGAATTCAAATCAGGATGAGATTATAGAACGTGCGGTTGCCGCCGTAAAATATGCAAAGAAGTATGTAGAGGACGTTGAATTTTATGCCGAAGATGCCGGTCGTACTGAAAATGAATACCTGGCCCGTGTGGTTGAAGCTGTTATCAAGGCTGGGGCAACAGTGGTAAATATACCAGATACAACAGGCTATACTTTACCAGTTGAGTTTGGCGCAAAAATTAAATACCTTGTGGATAATGTGCCAAACATACACAAAGCAACAATCTCGACCCATTGCCACAACGACTTGGGTATGGCTACTGCCAATACTGTAGCCGGAATTATGAATGGGGCTCGTCAGGCTGAGGTGACCATCAACGGAATTGGAGAGCGCGCCGGAAATACTTCGCTGGAAGAAGTGGTGATGATCCTGAAAAGCCGCTACGCCGTGCTGAATATCGACACCAACATCAATACCAAAAATATTTACAAAACCAGCCGTTTGGTTTCGAACCTGATGAATATGCCGGTTCAGCCAAACAAAGCAATTGTTGGTCGCAACGCGTTTGCGCACTCATCGGGTATTCATCAGGATGGTGTGTTGAAAAACCGCGAAAACTACGAAATCATCGACCCAACTGAAGTGGGAATCAACGAATCGAGCATTGTGTTAACCGCCCGTAGCGGACGTGCTGCGTTGAAACACCGTTTGGAAATTATGGGTTACGAGCTGGACAAGGAAAAACTGGATCAGGTTTACGAACAATTCCTGAAGCTGGCAGATAAGAAAAAGGATGTGAAAGATGACGATGTTGCTGCTCTGGTTGGCGATGTTCATCAAAAAGAACGCCGTGTTAAACTTGATTTTCTTCAAGTTGTTACCGGAAAAGGTTTGGTGCCAATTGCCAATGTCCGGTTGAATATTGCAGGCGAAATTTTGGATGCAACCGCATCAGGAAACGGACCTGTTGACGCAGCTCTGAAAGCTGTTAAGAAAATTCTCCATCGTAAAGTAGTGTTGGAGGAATTCCTTATCCAGGCCATTACCCGCGGAAGCGATGATCTTGGAAAGGTGCACATGCAGGTAAAGCACGATGATGCTATTTTCCACGGATTTGGCGCTAACACCGACATCATCACTGCTTCGGTTGAGGCTTTTCTGGATGCGATCAACAAAATCCCGGGAGCAACAAGGGCCGTTGAGGAGTAAGCAGTCGCAGTCTCAGTTTTCAGTCGCAAATAGCGCGAAATATCATTTGCCGTCTGCTTTAGCTGACGGAAACGAATAAAACAAACATCCCGTCCGCGAGATTCAGATCAGAAAAGTGAAGACTATTTTTCGGACGGAATGGATGAATCGATTAAAAGAGAAATAATTAACGAAAATCTTCTGGATTATTATTTTTCAGGAGAAAAGAACAAAAGTATAATGGAAGCAAAAACTTTATTTGACAAAATTTGGGATTCGCACGTCGTGAAACAGGTTGAAGGCGGCCCAAGTGTGTTGTACATCGACCGTCATTTCATCCACGAAGTGACCAGTCCGGTTGCATTTTTAGGCTTGGAAGGTCGCGGACTGAAAGTTCTTCGTCCGGCGCAAACCATTGCCACGCCCGACCACAACGTGCCAACCATCAACCAAAACCTAAGCATTAAAGACGAACTGTCGCGCAACCAAGTGGAGATGTTGAAGAAAAACTGTGCCAACCACGGAATCGTTTACCACGGTTTGGGTACCGAAGGCCATGGCGTGGTTCATATCATTGGTCCTGAAATGGGGATTACCCAGCCCGGAATGACCATTGTTTGCGGCGACAGCCACACTTCAACCCACGGCGCTTTCGGAGCTATTGCTTTCGGAATCGGCACCAGCGAAGTGGAAATGGTGTTTGCCAGCCAGTGCATCATGCAGCCAAAGCCAAAGAAAATGCGCATCACCGTAAACGGAACGTTGAGCAAAGGTGTCACTGCAAAAGACATTGCACTTTATATTATCTCGAAAATTTCAACGTCGGGCGGAACCGGCCATTTCATCGAATACGCAGGGTCGGCTATTACCAGCCTGAGCATGGAAGCTCGTATGACCTTGTGTAACCTGAGCATCGAATCGGGTGCACGCGGTGGTATGATTGCTCCGGATGATACTACAATCAACTATGTGAAAGGCCGTCAGTTTGCTCCGAAAGGAGCCGATTGGGACAAAGCTGTTGCATACTGGAAGACATTGAAGTCTGATGAAGGCGCTGTGTTCGACACCGAACTGGTTTACGACGCTGCCGACATCGAACCGATGATTACCTACGGAACCAATCCGGGTATGGGAATTGGCGTGTCGCAATCGATCCCAACCAGCGAAGGTTTGACCGGAACCGATAAAACGACCTACGAAAAAGCGCTGAAATACATGGGCTACAACGAAGGCGAAAAAATGATCGGCAAATCAATCGACTATGTTTTTGTTGGAAGCTGCACCAATGGCCGCATCGAAGACTTCCGTGCTTTTGCTGATTTTGTGAAAGGCAAAAAGAAAGCAGACAACGTGACTGCTTGGATTGTACCCGGATCGCAGGCCGTTGAAAAAC
>Ga0116171_10005385_pt1 | contig 11248 bp, 10 predicted proteins | sample AD_JPNHW2_MetaG_FD_89798 | JGI IMG/M metagenome (GOLD analysis project Ga0116171, IMG submission 89798) | Active sludge microbial communities of municipal wastewater-treating anaerobic digesters from Japan - AD_JPNHW2_MetaG | ecosystem: Engineered > Bioreactor > Anaerobic > Digestate | place...
GATCTCGTAATCCTGCCCAGATCCAATTACTTTCGCGAATCTTAAGGTGACCGTATTAATAATTCCTTGTTCAATGTCGGTCTGTACATTTTTTATGCAACTCAAAAATCCTGCTCTTTAAGGATTTTGGCTGAATCACCTCCACCTCCGGTCCCCACCCCATGATCAACATGATCAATTCATAGGTTGGAATTACCTTCAACTCAACTATGAAATGATCCTTTTTCTCCGTCACTTTCTGGCTGGGGTGGATCGGCTGGGTGATCACATACCACGCCTGATGTGGGGTGAGTTTCAAAACAACCTTCTGTGGCTTTTCAAAGGATGTGATGATCCCGATAACCGACTTGAAATATTCCCTGGTATTGAAACCGATATCTTTATATGGTATATCTACCACTTCGGGATCACTGACGATCCGATCCAGACAGTAGGTGGCAACATCCTCATGATAATCATGGAGGCCAATAAGATACCAGCGGCTGTGATACTGCTTCAGAAGATAGGGATGGATATCGTGTGAGAGGACCTTTTCAGTGACAAAGCGCTGGTACTTGAACCGGATGACCTTCTTATTCTTTATTGCCAGGATAATGGGTTCAATAAACTGCTGACCCAGTGAAACCGGTGAATGCTCGAATTCAATGAATGGAAGAAGATCATCCTCCTTTGAAAGCCGCTTGATGTTCATGGCTTCGACGACTTTCTGTACGGCGCCGGTGAATGTCGAAAATATGCTTATGTTCCGGAACTGATCCAGCATGGTGGCAGCAAATGACAACGCTTTGACCTCCTCCTCCCCCAGCGGGATGTTGTCTATCGAATAGTCCGGATCGTCATAATAATATCCTTTGTCCCTGTTCAGCCTGATCGGGGCATAATATCCAAGCTGATCATCTTCCCTCATATCCCTGAGATCCTGGTAGATGGTTCGTTCGCTGATCGGACTCATACTCAGCGCATCTTCGCAGACTTGGATAAGCTTATCCATCGTTGCAAACTGATAATCTTTGAGGCACCGGTTGATCACCCTGTAACGGATCAGGGCGTACTTATTTGCTGGCATTTGGGAAGATTTGCTCAAAATTATCAATAAAACGTAAGCTTTTTTCTTTTTTGCAGATACAGTGAAGTATCACTTCAGAATTTTGCGCAATAACTGGTAATAATCGGATATGAACACAAAGAAAGAGTCAAGTCAAAAAAGGAAAAACCTGATCAATATTGTGGAATTGATCGCTAACCAGGCAGCAAACTCCACATTATCAAATCAATTCATGAAAAACATCAAGGATCCGGCAGAGGAACTTTCCGCATTTCTTGGATGTACGAGAATCCAGGCCGTTCTTTTTTCCGTGGTTTGCAGCCTTAATTTCAGCAATAAAACCGTGGGACTGGAACAGGTCGCCAACTGGCTGGGAAGCAATCCACTCTCCCTTGCAAGGTATCTGAATGACTTGGAAAACCTTCAAAAAAAAAAGATTCTCAGAAGCGAGCCGGAGATCAGCAACATCAGCAACATCAGTTCTATCCCGACAACCTCGTTTTCTGTCAATCCGGAGGTTTTCAATGCCCTGAGGAAAGGGGAACCGATCATGAAAACCCGCCAAAGGATCCAGGATAGCTATGGATTAATTAAAGCCATCTGTGCAGTGATCGGTCAATGCAATGAAGAGTTGATCAGTGTCAATGAGATGTGGAAGGAAATCGCCACGGTTGAAAAAGAATGCTCGTCCATCAAATTTTGCAGGGATTTGAAGTCACAGGTCAATGACAAACAGGAGCGGGCACTTTTCCTTAATCTTTGTGATGAATATTTTGCAGGGAATTTCAACTGTGATCTTCTGGAAAAGATCAGGCAAATTGAGCATGAAGAACAGCGCCAATTGGAGATCCGGTTCCGGATCACCACAGGGGTCAGCCAGTTGGTAAAAAAGGATCTGATTGAGACCAGGGAAAGTTTCTTCAGGAGTGACATTGAAATCCGGTTGACGGACAATGCAGTCGGGCTGATCACTTCCGACAATCCAAGAATCTCCGTTTGCATGCAGGACAAGAAAAATCCGGATCTGATCCTGTCCGGGAATATTGTGAAGAAGGATTTGCTTTTTGCTCCACGGGAGAAGGAAAAGCTAGAGTCATTGATACGTGTCCTGATGCCCGCTGAACACGGCAAACTGGTCAGGAGATTATCCGCATCCGGAATGAAAACCGGGATTGCCATCCTTTTGGACGGACCACCGGGTACAGGGAAAACGGAATCCGTGCTTCAGATCGCCCGGAGAACCGGCAGGGATATTTACCAGGTGACGATCAGTGAAACCAAGAGCAAATGGTTCGGAGAAAGCGAACGGGTTATCAAATCGGTGTTTGACCGCTACCGAAAACTTTCCAAAGAGGCGACCCTCACTCCTATTCTATTCTTCAACGAAGCTGACGGAATATTCAGCTCCCGGAAAAGGATCGGCGAATCCGATATGGATCAGACGGAGAATGCCATTCAGAATATCATCCTCCAGGAATTGGAAGATTTTTCAGGCATCCTGATAGCCACCACCAATATGATGCAGAATTTCGATAAAGCCTTTGAGAGAAGGTTTCTCTACAAGATCCACCTCGGGAAACCCACGGCAGAGATACGGTCATTGATCTGGAAAAACAGGATTCCCTTGCTTTCCAAGGAAAAAACGCTTGAATTAGCCCGGAAATTCGATCTTACCGGCGGTCAGATCGACAATGTGGTCAGGAAATACTCCATCGAACGCATCCATAACGGGAAGCCTCCAACCCAAAGGCAGATCGAATCCTTGTGCCTTGAAGAGAGCCCAAATCATGAGATAAACAGAATCGGATTTAAAATTTAACTTTACAAAATGAATGTACCAATGATAAGCAAATCATCGTTTATCCGCGGACAACAATGCCACAAATCGCTTTGGCTTCATCTGAATCAGCCTGATGAACGGGATGAAATCAGTGATTCACAACAACGGATTTTCGATACGGGTCACAGCGTCGGATCCTATGCACAGCGACTCTTCCCGGGTGGTATCGACGCCAGCCGCGGCGCTCATGAGAGAATTTCTGAAGCTGTTGCATATACGCAGGAATTGATTGCCAATGGCCAGTCAGTCATATACGAAGCCGCATTCAGTGATGGCGAGACCCTTTGTTACATGGATATTCTGGTGAAGGAGAAAAATGGCTATGCCGCTTATGAGGTAAAAGCCTCGACCGGTGTAAGAGATTACCAGATATTGGACGTGGCATTTCAGTTTTTTGTAATAAACCGGTCAGGTTTACCACTCAAGAGGGTTTCGCTCATCCATGTTAATAACCAGTACGTCCGCCGGGGTGATCTCGATATTAGGCAGCTTTTTACTATCGATCTGATGAATGACCGGGTGATTCCTTTGCAGGAAACAATCCCCGGAGAACTACTGCAATTGCAGCAAATGTTGAAAGCTGGTTCAATCCCTGATATCTCCATGGGGAGACAATGCACCAATCCTTTTCCTTGCGATTTTCAAGGTTTCTGTAGCCAAAGTTGTGCTCCAAATGAGAAAAGCAATCCTGACCCGGCCAGGCGTGATCAGGAAGCGCTGGATGAGTTTCTCGCCCAACTCGAGTACCCTCTTTACTTTATGGACTTTGAAACGATTCAGTTTGCAGTTCCTCAGTACGATGAAAGCAGGCCATACCAGCAGATTCCTTTTCAATTTTCTTTGCATGTGCAGAGAAGTGAGAATGCGTCTGCGGAACATTATGAATTTCTGGGCACTCCGCCCGTCGATCCCAGGCCTGCTTTCACTGAAGAGTTGCTGGCCCTACTGGGCAAAAGTGGCACCATTATCGTCTGGAACCAGGGATTTGAAATGAACCGGCTCCGGGAGATCGCCCGTGATTTCCCGGATTATGCACACCGCATCGAACCGTTGTTTGAACGGTTTGCGGACCTCATGGTTCCATTCCGAAGGAGACACTTGTACAAACCGGAGATGAATGGTTCCTATTCACTCAAAGCGGTTCTCCCGGCACTGGTGCCGGACCTTTCCTATTCTGATCTTGAGATTCAGGAGGGCGGAACGGCCAGTGAAACATATGAAAGTCTATATTTTGATAGTAATTCAGAGTCCATACTTCGAAAAAGAAAGAATCTATTGAAATATTGTGAGATGGATACAGTGAGCATGGTGAGGATTTTAGAGAAGTTATAACTTTGAGAAATGGATAAGGTGTTATCATTGTTGCAACAATTCAAAACAGTGGATGATAAAGCCATAGTTAGAATACTTGCGTTTAAAAATGAGTTTAAGGAAAAGCTTGAAGCTGAAAAACAGAAACTACCATTTAATATCAACTTGTTAGATGAGATACATGCAAATGAAAATGCCCAAAGCCGTATTCTGTCCAAATTATTGCATTATACCTTTGATAAAAACTATATACTCCTAAAAATATTCTTTGATTTTCTGGGGTATCCGTTTTCTGAATTACAGCTGGTCGAACCAAAGATAACCGCTGAAAAGAACCGGATCGATATAAGGATTCGAGATAATGCTTATTCACAGGTCCTCGATGTCGGATTACCGCGATGATGGCTGGTTAGTGAATGCGCCATTATATGCTTTTGAATCGTTTCGGTTAGCGTGAAGCAGAAGGTCATGACACCATGAAAACAACACCCGAACACGACCAGCGCATGGCAATCGAAAATCCATTAACGAGACAGGAACGTTACCTGGACAAGTTGATCGATGAACTGGCCAAGGGTAGGAAGATGGAGAAGATCTTAATCTATCATAAGGACCATTAAAAAAAAAGCTGCATTTGAAATAATAATCAAACAAACCCTGGTGTGGTTACTGGATAATCCTATGAAAAAGAACATTAATATGATCACGCCCAACAATAGCTTCACCGAATTTCTGCTATATACAACGCCGAACGAGAAGGTAAAGGTTGAAATATTTTTGCGCGATGAGAACATATGGCTGACCCAGGATAAAATCGCCCTTCTGTTTGGCGTTCAGTGTCCAGCCATTACCAAACACCTGAAAAACATTTTTGATAGCGGCGAGTTAGTCGAACAGGCAGTTAGTTCCATTTTGGAACATACTGCCGAAGAGTGAAACCACTCAAAAATTCTTTGCCACCGTGCAAAACAAGCTTCATTGGGCCATCAGCCGCCAGACAGCGGCAGAGATCATCCTGTCGCGAGCTGATAGCAAAAAAGAACACATGGGGTTAACCACCTGGAAAAATGCGCCAGGCGGAAAACTCAGAAAAACGGATGTTGCTATCGCTAAAAACTATCTGATGAAGATGAACTGAACAACCTTAATCGCATCGTTTCCATGTATCTCGATTATGCCGAATTACAGGCAAATAATCACACGTTGATGAATATGCATGACTGGATTACCCGGCTTGACGCATTTTTACAATTCAATGAAAAGGACATACTGACCAATTCAGGGAAAGTCACCACCGAAATTGCCCGGGCATTTGCCGAAAGTGAATTCGAAAAATACCGTGTGATTCAGGACAAATCGTTTGAGAGCGATTTTGATAAAGAGGTAAAGAAGATATCCGATAATTTAATTTAATCTGCAATGGCCTATTTGAACGAATCACACATTGAGGTTGCCGATATCAGGTCAAAAAGGTTGAGAGTAAAGGAATGCAATTCTGAACAATATTGCTAAATCGGCCTTATAATAAAGCTCATTCCGGTGTAGATGAATCGGTTCAAACTTTCTCAGGCTTGCTGCATTCATGGAAAGACCTGGATTTTACGCCGTGACACGTAATGCGTGACGCGAAAAATGGCTAATATTGTATGGCAAACTGCACCTCAGATGAAGAATTACCAAATTCAGGTTTCGCTGAAAAACATCTCTCCCAAGATCTGGAGAAGGTTGCTGATTCCGGCTGATATCCCGCTACAGGACTTTCATAAGGTCATTCAAACAAGCATGGGTTGGTGGAATTACCACCTGCATCAGTTCATGAAAGACGGAAAATATTACCTTGAGAAAACCGAATACGATGATTTCTGGGATGAAATGGTTCATGTCGATTACTCACAACTGAAACTATCTGACCTGCTGATGCAGGAAAATGACAAGATTGGCTATGAGTATGATTTCGGCGATGGTTGGCTCCACGATATTGTCCTGGAGAAGATCCTTGATCCGGATCCAGGTGTCATTTATCCTCAATGTGTGGCCGGGAAAAGAAATTGTCCTCCGGAAGATTGCGGCGGGGCCTATGGATATTCGAATTTTTTAAAGATCATCGCCAATCCCCGGGACAAAGAATACAAGGAAACGATGGAATGGGTTGGTGGCAGTTTTGATCCTGAATCATTCGATAAGAAAGCCATCAATGATCTTCTTAAAGAAGATGATTTTGGGACCCCTTCATACTGATTTCAATAACAGGAACTGTCCCTGTCCCTGCGGAAGCCTTCGAAAATACAAACAGTGTTGCATGAAATAATATGGAGACTCAAATCAAAAATTTTACCCGATTGGAAATGGCTGTGCTAAGTTCAGAAATTCAGTCTGCCCTCGATAAAATAAAAGGAAAGTACGGGCTTGCGGAACTATCGATCGGTTCCATATCCTTTAGTCCGTTTTCTTTTTCCGGGAAAATATCAGGAACTGTGCCTGAGCACCTGCACTTTGCAGAAACATATGCATCGGAGGAGGCGAAGTACTTTGCCTTACAAAATGGACTTCCGGTGGATATCCTTCAGAAGAAATTTGTTAACAACGGGAAAAGCCATACAATAATCCGTATTGAGACCCGGAATCCGAAATACCCCATTATTACCCATTGTGAAGAAGATCGGAAAAATTACAAATTTACTGTTCAAATCGTCAAGGAAATTTTATCTCGAAATGACTTTACCTGATGAATCGGTTCACACTTCTTCAGGAATGTTGAATTCCTGGAAAGACCTGTAGTTAATTTCGTGAAACGTCACGCGTGACGGATGGACTGAACATTTAAACTTATCATTCATCCCATGAGCTATTATGATAACTGGGGCTATTACCGAAAAAAGAAATCAAATAAACGGGCAGGACAGCCCGATCAAAGGGTCAGGTATGGACAGACATGGTGGGGCGAACAATGGCTGAATGCACTGGCAAAGATCGATTATGATAACCGCATCCCAAGGGGTCGCGCTTACGCTGGTAATGGCTCCGTGCTGGAAACGAGGATCGATGCGAACAAGATCAGGTCTAAAGTGCAGGGCAGCAGGCCAAGTCCTTACCAGATCAGCATTGATATTCCGCTTTTCAATCAAAATCAGAAAGGAAAGTTGCTGGAAGTGATACGGCAGGATCCCTTCATCTTATCAAAACTGCTGAACCGGGAACTGCCGAAGGAACTTGACCGGATGGCCTCCGATCACGGGATCAGGCTGTTCCCATCGTCGTGGAAGGATTTTGCCATGCACTGTTCCTGCCCTGACTGGGCAGTTCCCTGCAAACACCTGGCAGCAGTGATCTACGTGATCTCCCGCGAAATTGACAGCAATCCCTTCCTGGTCCTGAAACTGCATGGTCTGGATCTGCTGGAGGAACTGAAAGAAACAGATGCGGGCATATTGGATCATGAAGCGGAAGCGATTCCATCCACAGAAACCATGATGGTTGACGATGTGCCTGCATTGGCTCAGGAGCCCGACTTCACGTTGAATGCGTTGCCTGACTTTTCAGGTATCGCGTCCGATTCAAAGGCCATCCTTTCGCTTCTGCCGGCCTCTCCCCTCTTCTATCCTAAAGATTTTCGTGCGCTGATGCAATCGGCCTGCAAGAGTTTGGAAAGCGGGATGCGAAAGCACACTCCGGGTGCACTTCCTGAAAACCTGGCCGATCTTGCCTCGCGGATCAGTTTGTTCGACGATACTATGCTTCTGCTCAACGAGGATCTCACCCTTGAATCGGTTTTATTCTCTGTGGAAGAAGATGAAAATAAAGATGTCCGGATAGAGCTTGGGAAACTGGTTACCCTGCTGGAAAATCTTGACAGCGCTGATCTGTCAAACGCCAACAGATCCCTTCGGGGAATCGAAATACACCGCCAGTTTGCCTCGGCCATCGCCCTGACAGGAAGCATCATCCCTCAACTGATCACTGATATGCATGGAGAGATGATGATCCGGTGGATCCCTGCCGTCAATGATCCTTCCCTCCGAACACTGACCAACCAGGTTCAGGCATACGCGAATCCCGGAACCGTTTGGATCTGGAGTAAACGGGAAAAGAAAAACGCGAAATATTTCCCCCTTGAACCCGAAGAAAATTCCCTGCAGATCATCTCGCTCTTCCTGGGATATTACATGAAATTTTTCAGGAAAAGCACCGGTGTGAATGAGACGAAGCAGGACAAGATCACGGATATGTTCTTTGAGGGAAAACCTGTGATTTTCTCCGAGCCCGACGAAAAGCATACCGCCAACAGCATTCAGTTATGGCTGAAGCGCCTCCATATCGGGAATAAAAAATGGACGCCGCTTCTCCACATCGACGAGCAGAACAGCTGGTTCCTGATACATTTCCCGGTTATTAACAGGGATGAACCGCTGCAACCGCCTGTTCCACTTCAGGATTTCCTATCAAAGAAAATATATGAAACAGTCCGCTTCGATGTTCTGAAGGACCTTACAAACCTGTCCGATCTTTTCCCCGATATCGCTTTTTATCTTCAATCCAGGGGGAAAAACCCTGTTCGCTTCAGCAGCGTGCAGTTTACGGATGTATTTACCCGTATCATCCCGATGCTGCGCATGCTTGGCATGGAAACGATGATGCCAAAGGCTTTGGCTAAAGTGCTTATACCTTCTTTGTCCCTGAAGCTTTCGGCCCCGGCGGCTGGGAAGAACCCTTCTTTTATCAATCTTGATGAGCTTCTGGGATTTGAATATCAGGTTGCCTTGGGGGATCTGATGCTTTCCCCTGCCGAATTTTCAAAGCTGGTCGGGAAGCTCCGCGGAATAGTCAAGATCAGGGATCAGTATGTGCTCATCTCAAACGATAGTCTGACAAAACTTTTCGAACAATTGGACCATCCTGCCCGGTTGAATCCGCATGATTTGCTGAAAGCGGCACTGGCAGAAGAATACCAGGGAGCGAAAGTGGAACTTACTCCTCAGGTGAAGAAACTGATCGCCCGGATGACCTCGGATGATCCTGTCAGCCTTCCCCGCAACCTCACTGCTACGCTCCGGCCGTACCAATTGACCGGATACCGCTGGATGGTCAGGAACTCAAAGATTGGTTTTGGCAGTCTGATTGCCGATGATATGGGACTTGGTAAAACTGTCCAGGTGATCGCGGCCTTGTTGAAATTCAAGCAGGAAGGCTTGTTGTCACAACATAAAGCGCTGGTGATCGTTCCCACAACGTTGCTTACCAATTGGGAAAAGGAAATCGAAAAGTTCGCTCCCACCCTTAAGCCCAGGGTCTACCACGGAACCAGCCGTGAACTTGATCTCCGTGATTGCGACCTGCTGCTTACGACGTATGGTACGGTCAGAAGCGATCTGAAGAAACTGAAATCGTTGAAATGGACTGCGGTTGTGGCGGATGAAGCCCAGAACATCAAGAATTCCCGAACCGATCAGACCAAAGCGGTAAAATCGCTGATGGCCGGTTTCAGGATCGCCATGAGCGGAACACCTGTGGAGAATCGCCTTTCGGAGTACCGGAGTATCATGGATTTCCTGAATCCGGGTTACCTCGGATCAGAAAAGAAATTTGACGAAGAGTTTGCTAAACCCATTCAATTGAACCATGATCAGAAGAAAGTCGCACTGTTCCGGAAGATAACTGCTCCTTTTATCCTCAGACGGATGAAAACGGATAAGTCCATTATTTCCGACCTGCCGGATAAGATCGAGAACAATCATTACTGCACATTGACCGGCGAACAGGCCGCAGTGTACCAGAATATAGTCGACAACGTTCTGAAGGAAATCAGCGGGATGGAAGGGGTCCGGCGTCGCGGCACGGTATTGAAAATGATAACGGCCCTGAAACAAATCTGCAACCATCCGGACAATTTCCTGAAAAAAGGGAATGCACTCCCCGACAAATCTGGAAAGTCAATGATGTTGATGGATATCCTGTCGCAGATTCGGGATGCCGGCGAAAAAACGCTGATCTTTACCCAGTACAGAGAAATGGGTGACATCCTGACTGAGATGGTCCGTAATACCTTTGGCATGGAGCCCCTCTTTCTTCATGGAGGAAGCAGCCGTTCGCAGCGGGATTTGATGGTTGAGGATTTCCAGACAAAACGAAACAAAGGGATCTTCATTCTTTCGCTGAAAGCAGGCGGAACGGGATTAAACCTCACCGGGGCCAGTCATGTGGTCCACTATGATCTCTGGTGGAACCCGGCTGTAGAAGCCCAGGCCACCGATCGTGCATACCGTATCGGTCAATCGAGGAATGTCATGGTCAACCGTCTGATCACCCGGGGAACATTTGAGGAGAGGATCGATGAAATGCTGAAAAGCAAAAAAACGCTTGCAAACCTCACAGTCGAAACCGGTGAAAAATGGATTGGTGAGCTATCAGACCAGGAGTTGAAGGAGATTTTCATGCTGACATTTTGAACATCCCTGTTCTAATTTGCAGTTCGACACTTCATTATTTCATGCATAACGATGTAACAAACGGCAATTATTTGTGCGATAACATGTGGCCGGATACAATTTTTCGTTCATTAAAATATAAGTTGAAAAATATTTATTACAAGGAATAAAATTCCTTAAATTTTACTAAATTTGAGGAGTTATAATCCTTATATTATGAACAAGTATATCGACAGGGCCATCCAGGATCTCCACCAGCACCTCCAGCCAGGGAAAGTGGTGATCATCCTGGGACCAAGGCGTACGGGTAAAACCACCCTGGTACAACATTTCCTGGAGAACACAAAATACAAATGTCGTTCGGAAACAGGGGATAATATCCGGATCAATGAACTTTTTGAGACTGGGGATCTTACCCGGCTAAAGGAGTTCGCATCTGGATTTGAGCTGATTGTGATCGACGAGGCACAGAAAATAAAGAACATCGGGCAGGGCTTGAAAATACTAACAGATTACACGGAAGACCTGCACCTGTTGGTCACCGGATCATCCTCATTTGAACTGCTTGGCCAGGTTGGTGAACCACTCACAGGTAGGAAAAAGACATTCACACTCTACCCCATTTCACAA
>Ga0116171_10005386_pt1 | contig 11248 bp, 7 predicted proteins | sample AD_JPNHW2_MetaG_FD_89798 | JGI IMG/M metagenome (GOLD analysis project Ga0116171, IMG submission 89798) | Active sludge microbial communities of municipal wastewater-treating anaerobic digesters from Japan - AD_JPNHW2_MetaG | ecosystem: Engineered > Bioreactor > Anaerobic > Digestate | place...
CGCGGCGGCTTTGCAGATGGTCCCGCCGGTATCGACGATGTCGTCGAGCAGGATCACATCTTTTCCTTTGACATCGCCCACAAGGCGCATCTTGGCCACCTCGTTGGGTTTCGAGCGGTGCTTGTAGCAGATCACGAAATTGCTGTGGAAGAATTTGGCATACGAGCCAGCCCGGCGGGTGCCTCCCGTGTCGGGTGAGGCGAAGGTGATCTCGGGAAGATGCAGGGTTTTCAGGTAGGGGATAAATACGGAGGAGGCGTAGAGGTGGTCGACCGGGACGTCGAAGAACCCCTGGATCTGGTCGGCGTGAAGGTCGAGGGCGATGATGCGGTTGACCCCGGCGGCGGATAGCAGGTTGGCCACCAGTTTGGCGGCGATGGAGACGCGGGGCTTGTCTTTGCGGTCCTGCCGGGCGTAGCCGAAGTAGGGGATCACGGCCACGATGGTGCGGGCGGAGGCGCGGCGGGCGGCGTCGATGAGCATCAGCAGTTCGAAGAGGTTGTCGCTCGGGGCGTAGGTCGACTGCACCAGGAAGACATCCGATCCGCGGATATTCTCGTCGAACGAAGGCTGGAATTCCCCGTCGGCGAACTTCACCACCGACGTTTTACCCAGCTCGATGCCGTAGCTCCGGGCGATTTTCTCTCCCAGGTAAGCCGTGGCCAACCCGGTGAAGATGTTGATCTTTGCTGCCATATGCGATGCGTCTGGTTAAGGTGCTCGAACGAAAAAGGAACGGGGATTGCTCCCGGCAAAGATAAGCCATAAAAAACCTGCCGGCAAGTCAAACTATTGCGGTGCAACCCCGAAAAAATTTGTACTTTTGCCCCCCACACCTGTTCCCACACCCACACCCCAAAATCATGCCTTCCTCGCCCTGATGGCGGAATAGGTAGACGCGTTGGTCTCAAAAACCAATGAGAGCAATCTCGTGCCGGTTCGATTCCGGCTCAGGGTACCACGACAAATGCAAAGTGCAAGGTGCAATAATTTGCACTTTGCACTTTTCGTTTTAGACTTTACACTTTTCATATGCCATAAAAAATCCTCCAAAAACCATATTACCTTTTCCTTTTTTCCCGATTAAGCAGAAAAATCGATCATGGAAACAAAGGAAAAAACTCAGTTCAACGAACAAATCCGTGAACGGACCATTAAAATGGCGGTAGCAATTCATGAACTACTGGTCAATTTAAAAGTCTCCCCGGTCACCCGACCCATTGTCAACCAGGTTATCCGCAGTTCCTCCTCGGTTGCATCCAACTACAGGGCTGCCACCCGCAGCCGTTCAGATGCCGAATTCTATTCAAAAATATGCATCGTAGTTGAGGAAGTTGATGAAACCCAGTTCTGGCTGGATTATCTGCAAAGGTTGCACCTGCTGGATAATAGCAAGTCTTCTGGGATTTTCAATGAGGTCGAAGAGCTGGTAAAGCTTTTTACAGCCATTAAAAGTAAAATGAAGAGCAAGCTGAATTCCTGAATGCTTGGACGCACCGGTCAAACTGACCACCATCCGCCGATTTTAGCTGACTATCTTAGAATATTAGAAATCAATTAAATGAAGTGATCAGGTTATTTCGGCGAGGCCTGGTCAATACGAGCGTTTTTTCCAATTAACTCTTTTGCAAAAGGGTTATAAAATCAACCACTCTTCCTTTGCCTTATTTTTTTTGACCACAGCATGATCATGCCTGGTTCATGCCCGTGATTATCAATGAAAAGAAGGTTGGTCACATGCTGCACAATTGAGTGTATCACTTACTCCATAGAACCCGAACCCATTCCACCGGTAGACGGCTGAACGGGTTTCTTTATTTGATGGATCGGGATCAATGAATGAATCCATTCTGTGCGTCGCACAAAGGATACCCTCATTTCCAGGTAGTAAAACTGCATCCAGTAACGGCCATGCCAATGCAGAACCTCGCCAACGGGCAATAAGACCATTACGGGTGACACTGTAAACGTATGGCCGGAGACCTATTTCCCTGTCCATATTTGAATAATGATTCTCAAGCGAGAGAATATAATCATTTTCGCCATCCAAGCTTGCAACTTCAATCGAAACAGTGGGTATTGGTTTGGTACACCAGATTCTTTTGCCATTCAGGTATCCTTCAAGAGATAATTTTCCCGGTGGCAATGTAACATTCGGCGCTGCCTGAACAGAGATGCCCGAAACAATGGTTGTAGCTTTTAGAGCAACGGAACCCGTATTCATTGATATGCTATCAACCAGGTTCGGATAGAATGAATTTTGGGCTGTATGTGTTTTCAAGCACTGGTAGGAAAGAATGCCATCTTTAATGGTACAATCTACAATGATCCCTTCCTTTGTGCTCGGATACTTCTGGTCAAAAACATGGTTTCCCAGGGAGAAGAAGACGGGCTTCCCCTCAATGATTTCAGGATTCTGGATGACGTGTGGATGGTGCCCGATAATCATATCTGCTCCCTGGTGTATTAGCCAGACAGCGGCTTCCCGTTGATCAGTATTTGGCCATTCGAGTAATTCACTTCCCCAGTGGATACTCACGATTACCAGATTGGCCAGGTTTTTCGCAAGTCGGATTTTTTGACTTATGGGGATAGAGGGTATTTTTTGGCTATTATGATCCTGGCCAGGGATCATGTTTACAGCTATTATGGCGATTACTGTCTCGTCAAAACGAAAAAACTGGGGTGAGTTTTCAAAATCAACAGCATTAATGCCGGAGCCGGACAATAGGTGAATGGTCCGGTCTCTGCCGGCAGAACCAAAGTCCATATTGTGGTTGTTTTCAATCGAAAGTGCTGTGAATCCAGCTTCTTTAATGAACTGTATAAAGGATGATGGAACGGAGAAAGTCATTGAAGGTGCCGGGCCGGATTGGCCCTTGATGGTATCAGCAATAGCCCCTTCTAAATTACCAAACAACAGATCAGCAGAATGAAATCTGGAGTTCAAATGAATCCAGGGTGAAAGCTGTCGGTTGTCAATTTCTTGTTTAACATTCCTTGACAGCATTATATCCCCGGTAAAGACTAACCTTATTTCCCTGCCGCACCATCCATCGATTTGAATGACCAGTAACAACAGAAGTGAGGTAATAAATACTAATATCCGGAATTTGCCGGGTATGATAACGGTTCCTCCGTTATCATGGGTTTTATCCATGGAAGAAAGGATTGAGTTTTTAATCTGTTTCGCCAGTCTTTGTCATCAAAAAGCTGATTTGAGTTGAATTCATAATAGGAATAGACCGACCCTTTTACTATTTCATGTCTGCCATAATAAGGAATGACGTAATCCCATTCCAGTGGGTCCCCAACCGCAGCATTCAGGTAGGAAACCAACTTGTCGCCAGCGACATCCGCAATTTTAGGCATTGGGTCAGGTGTTGACAACGCATAATCGGGGTTAGAAAGACTTTTAAATATCAGGAAACAATGCTCGGCGATTGCTCCGATATAAAGAATTTGCACAAACTCTTCGGCAGAGAGCATTTGACCATTTCGTTCTTTTTCAGCGATCACCTTGAATTCCCTGGCTGTTTTCACCATTTCATTTAGCCGCTTGGTTATACCATCATACAATGACCCTTTTGCTTTTTCATAGGATTCATGGATTTCAGGAGCGATTGATAAGTCCTTTGGTAGATATTTGATGGTTGCTTCGAATAAATCAGCAATGGCCTCAAATGTAAATGGATCAGGTTCTACATATCCTCTGGGAGCCCGTAGAATAATTTCTTCAAATCCGGCTTCACCACATTCAGCGGCTGATCGTTCATTGACCAGACCTGTGGCATGACGAAGGGTCGCCCAGGAAGCCAATCCGGTCTGGAGTCTTTTTAATTGCCAAAGGCTTTTATCGAGATTATTATTGGCTGACCGGACGGTGTCGGCCCATTGAATAGCGAGCGCATTGATCCAACAGTCATATAGATTTGAGTTTTTCGAGTTGACTCTGGCCTGGGTTTTGAAATTATCCTGAAGATTACCAATAACTCTTTTTAGAGGCGGGTACTTTTCAAAATCATCGTGTAGGATTGATGTTGCAAGCCCATTTCCTAACGAAGCGGCAAGATCAAGCCCGGAGGGTAACAATCTCATTCCACCCGGTCCTTCAACCCGAAGTTCAACAGGTGTATTTTCATGGTAAACCGTTGAATATAGGACTTCATTGTCAAAACCCCAGGAGAGAGGGAACATTGTCAGATTCGTTCCGGGGTTTTTGTTGTATCTGGGCGGATCGTTTTTAACAACCTTCCACACCAAAGGGCTCCGGGAAGGCGAAATAAATCCCTGATAACATTCAATCCATTTTGCAGCATAAGATTGCACTTCCGGTGGAAGTTGGTTGAGTTCTTCCATAATCGTTGAATTAGTATCATAAACGGTAGTGAGATACTTAAATCCCATGAAGTATTGCTGCATTTCAATGTTTGACGTATAATGGCTCCGGGGTTTCAGTTCAGCATAATTGAACTCTTTATTAAGCGTTTCGGACTTCAGGACACCTTGTGCCTCTGTAATCCTGACTACCTCCGCATTCTGTTTGTTCCCGGAATGAAGATCGGACAGAGCTTGAAAAACTGGGACCCAGGGGGATGTTTTTGAGTTTTCTTTATAATATTGATCTGCCGCACCAACAAATTTCCAGAAGTTTGGAATGGCCTGATCCCGTTCACTTATAATAAAGATACCTTCATAGGCGGAAGCGTACAATTCCCAGAAAATATCAGTGGTTACCAGATAAGGTCGTGTGGGAACTGTTCGGTCATATCCACCACAGGCATAGTTTTCGGTCTCATAAAGCTGATATAGCTGGTCGTCACTTGTGGTTCGGAATAACCCAAAATTCTTTTGGAAAAGGTTCAACTCTTCGGAGCTCCTTACGAACATCCATGCATTCTGAACATCTGCCAGTGGCATGTTTACCGGCAGATAGGAAAAGGTGTATTGGTCACCAGATTTAGAAAGCCCCACTATCCCTCGTCCATCAGGAACCGATGATGGTGTCGTTATAAGATGAGCATCCTGTAGTTGCGGCTCTTCTTTTCCGGTTGTAAGTAAATACATTCCGATTCCGGGCTGATCCTTACGCCAGTGAATAAACCCCAAACCATTTGGTGTAGCCGTAATGCTTCCACCCTTCAGAATACTGGGTGCAAGAGGCTTTGATTCTCCCCAGTATGATGTATTATAATTTGACACATTAAAGTTGTGTTGGCCATCTTCCCAGACCAGTTCATGGCCGGCCGGATGAAAAGTCAAGGGTAATGCATATTCCGATGTCATTTCGCTCGGTGGAATGTCATTATCCGGAAAAGTAGTCTTTAATTCACGTGGGCCAATCACCTGGTAGAACCGGGTCCCATCTTCAGTGGTAGATACGGTCCGGAAAGATTTATTATCGAGGCTCATACCGAAGAAAATTCGGTATGAGTAGTATTCGCTCCTTGAATCTGAGTTATATGCCGTAACGAAGGGTCTTGGACAAACAACGAGTCTCTTAAGTTGATTGGAAGATGAAAAAATGCTTGTGGATACCCATTTGTTATTTTGCTTTTCAACTCTCAAAATGTGGTATTTGGTTTCCTTTATTGCAATAACGAACATCTCATCCCCCAGCGGGTGCCAGGCAATAGCTGTCGGAACATACCCTGCGGGGGTGGTCCAGCAATCGGTCAGTGAGTGATCCCCAATCTTCCAGAATTTAATGCCATACGTTTGGTCTGAAGTTTTTACGAGGGCAGCAACAACAGGACCGGCCGGAGAAACATCATAATCAATTACCTTCTCAATACCAGTCAGGACGATAGTCGCTGAAGCTGTGGGTGAAGGGGAGACGGTGATTTCCGGGAAGTCAAAAACCCCTTTGACAATATGAAGCGAATCGGGTTCACTTTTAAAAGGCGCAGGTGCTCCATTATTGGCTTTCAGCGCCGGATGGAAATAGCCGATGAATGCCAGTAGAACAAACAGGATAAGGGTGGATTTTTGTATCATAAGTGTTCGGGTGAACAATGTTTTCTCTGCTGACTTTTAGATAAGGAATGCAAATTACCAAATTATTTCATGATTGTAGGATGCTTCCTGGAAGAGTTGGTGTTACTTAATGGCGTGTTTGAATTGAGAAAATTTGACCAGGATATCGATTTTTTCGTTAACTTTAGGGTAGATCAATTAAAATCACGGAAAATGAAAGGAATGAGAAGACTTTTTCATTAAAGATAATATCAGCAAAATGGCTATAAATAGAACAAGAGGAATATTGAATCTAATTGGAAACACTGGCCTTGCTTTACCCATTAAAGGATCGCCAGTGGAAGCGGAATATAATACAATCATGGATATTGTGGAACACACACATCATTTGGATACCCGAATTATGGCGTTGTTGCAAAGGGATTACCTTTTATTAATCGTCAGCCGGCTCGGTGTTGGATATTTCTTTGGTGATGATAATCCAGTAAGATGCAATGTTTTTATTGATGTTGTGGGTACCCTATGTAATTCGAAGTCTTCCCATCCGCTTGATATTGATCAAACCTTGACTGGTTCCGGTAGATCATATTATGTTCAGGTTAGTAATAAAAGCAGCACTCATCTTCCTGGGAGTATTTCAACTCGTTGTGCCCTCTATGTCGAAATAACGGATAAAGAGCTACTCAGAAGACTTCGAAAACGGAAGCTCCAGCGAGTTTATTAATAATACCAGTATTTCAAAGTGCTACCTTAAAGTCTCCGTTTCATCAATGAAATCAACCACTTTTGCAAAATCGAGAATGAATTGACGGTTAGATATTTCGTCAGAGTAGTGTACAAGGTCAAGTGCAAAGTGTAAAGTGCAAAGTGTAAATAACTCGCACTTTACACTTTACACTTAGGACTTTCACTTCAGGATATCATGTGGATTTATATTCCGGCGATTGCGGGGAATGCAAAATTCAACGTTATAGCAAAATTCCGGGCGCTTCGTCTGAATCAAACCCGTTCCAGTTCCTCCATCAGCGCCTTACGCAACGGATACTTGTCCCGCAACTGCTGCATCAGTTCGTCGGCCTGCGAACTTGCGCCGATCTTTCTCATTCTCCGGATGGCTTGCGCGGCTTCCCGGTAATGATTTCTGTCGGCATGACGCTCTAACAATTCGATTATTCTCCGGCGGTAAATATCGGAAAGCTCCACGGGATAGAGGTCAGCCAGGTACTTTTCATATTCCTGTAAACCCAGAAGGGTGAAGTTCTTTCCGCATACTTCCAACAATGTCTTCCACCGTTCCTCCCGGATGCAGACCCACGCCAGAAATGGAGAGTCGCTCCATCTTCCCCGTTCAGAAAGCTGGGTTATCAGATCATCGATAAAGGATGACCATTCGTTTGCCACAATCTGCGATTTCAGAATGGTAAAATACCGGCTGTGATCGCGGTTGGGCTGGACCAAAAGATACCGTGCCCGCGCAATCGCTTCTTTCCGGTCCTTTTGTTTCAGGGCAATCTGCAACAGCCAGTCCACCCAGGTGTCTGCCAAACCCGGTTTATCTTTCTGATCCTGTTGAATTCCTTCCTGTGCGAGCTCTTTTGCCTTTTCCAGATCGCCATCTTCCATTGCCCTTTTAATGGCCTGTTCCCTGAAAGCCGGGTTTTTCATATGACTGGCTTCAAACTCTTCCGCTTCCCCTTTGCGCCCGCTTTTCCTAAGAATGGTCGAGATGATTTCCTGGACTCGCTCCTCCTGGTATTCGGAGAATGGAACGGATTCAATCACTGCCAGGAGGAGAGAGGATTCCTTTTCGTTGCGTACCAGTTCTCCGGCAAGAAAAATGATATCGAGGTCCCAGTCCCAGCCCTCAAACAACCTCTTTTTTCCTGCCGCGACGGCATAATCGAACAACCACTTCCGGTTTTCTTCAGGAAGATCTCTCACGGAAGCCTCGTAAAGGATCTCCATGGCATCTTCGATATTTCCTCCTATACCTCCGTCGCTGTCATCGGCAAACTGAAGTGCCTTGACCATTTCTTCAAGCACGGCACAAGCGATAAAAATGGCTGTTTGATGATTTTGTGATTCAAGGTGTTTCCTGGCAATTGTTAAATATTCGAACACCGCTTTTCCTACTGCTGCGGTCCTGTTCCATTCGATAAACCCACCCCGGCCTTTGGCTGATTGCAGGATCGCTTTGATCTCTTGGGCATAGCCCGCCTTCGATTCGCCTTCCAGGTGACGGGTGAACCGGGCCATAAAAAGCCTTCGGAATGAGGGATCCCGGAGACACTGTTCACGAATGAACGCTGCCTGGTGTTCAGGCGACAGATGGGCCAGGATATCGTCAACTTTTTCTCTTACCGTTTTTCGGCCTTTCAAACCTGTTTTTTCCGGGGATAAGGGAGCCGATGATTTCCCACGGCCCTGTTTTTGAATTCCAAGCGATTCCTGCTGCAGGAAAAACAGGAGCGCCACCACATGCTTGCAAACGGGTCCCATATCATAAGGACACGTACAGGAATGGTCTGTCACTTGTCTGTCCGTAATGGAGAGCGTTACCCGGTAGGGCTCGGTTCCCTGCACAATGGCTTCAAAACAACCAGGTGATAATTCTTCCGGTTCGTTAACCAATCCCTTGCTGAAATATTTCAATCCCCTCGTCAGGATGGTTTCGTCGATGACCTGTTCGAACTGGTCCAATGGAATGTTCATAGTGTACTTAGTTGTTAATCCTTCGATTAGAATGCTATAAGCAAAGTTATACTTTATTGCATAGTTATCATATTCATTTCCTTTTTCATTCCGTATCGCTTTCTCAACGATTCACTGTTCAGTTCGATCCTTTGGGTATTATAAACAATACGGTCGAGGATGGCATCAGCGATGGTTTGTTCGCCGATGATATCGTACCAGTTTACCACCGGCAGTTGTGAGGTAATGATATATTTGGATAATCAATCTACGATAGGAGGAGGAAGAACTTGGTAATCCATCTTCCCCCCCCTCTCCAGCCACCCACCTGAATCCTTGCTGAACCCTACCTGAAACAACACAGCATGAAAGCAGCAACAAACCTGAAACAAAGCAGCCGGCAACTGCAGTGCTTCCCAGGCGATACCGAATCATGTGACCGCAACCTCATCGGGATTCCCGACGTATCCGCGCTGTGCAGGAGGATTGCACGCACCTTCTGCACGGCCCGCCGGGAGACCCTGAGTGCCCACAGTGTCCGGAACCATTTCGGTTTTCCATCGCCCGAAGTCCTGAGGGAATGGTTGAATGAGATCCGGGTGGACGAAAGATACCTGGCTAATTTCATCCGGCAGCAACGACTTTAACGACAGGAAATCAATCTGTTACCAGGGGTGTATACACCCTTTTCCACTGCCGGGGGCCGTTTTGGCTCTTTATTTTTGCATCCATGTTCGAACACAGTCAACCCGGACGCGACGGCGCCCCAGTTATTCACCTTTTAAAACTAAAAACCATGTCAAGTACAACGGAAAATTTCTTAACCAAGACCTACCGCGGGAAATTCGGGAAACAAATGGTGTTCCGGAACCGCGGGGATGTCAGCATCCTGGCGAAACCGCCCAGGAAAACCAAAAAAGTGCCCACCGCGGCCCAGCTTGAGATCCGCCGGAAATTCAAACTCGCGGCACGCTGGGCAAAGGAGGCCATGCAGGATCCGGATAAGTTCGCGCTCTATTCCGCGAAGGCCTCGGGCATGATGACACCCTACGTGGTGGCCATGTCCGATTACCTGAAACCGCCCGTCGTTCACCGGATCGATCCGGAGGACTACCAGGGTTCCGCCGGCGACAGGATCCTTGTCATCGCTTCCGATTATACCCGGATCACCGGGCTGACGCTGAAGATCTCAGATGCCGCCGGCAATGTGATCGAGGAAGGTCCGTGTGAAGAGGCGTCAAATCTCGACCACTGGGCGTACACCGCCACACAGGATGTCTCCAGCCTCAGCGGGTTGGTGATCTCCGCCACCGCAACCGATGTGCCCGGCCACACCGGGACACTGTCGAAGACCCTGTAGCATTCTCCTCCGCCGGCCGGACGCCGGGAGCAGGCGTGACACCCTCACCCTCTCCCGGCCGCCCTCCCGGCTTCACGCTCAAAATTCAATATTCAATGTTCGTTTTTCAATAATCAATTTTTCCTTTTCCCATGTTCCCCAAATCCACGCTCCAGGGTCAGGTGCGAAGTATAAAGTGCAAAGTGTAAATAATAATAATTCGCACTTTACACTTTGCATTTTACACTTTACACGTAAGATTTCACCTCAGGATTTACTCAGTTTTCCAGCTTTTCCCAATTTTTCTTCCATTTTTCTTTTATACTGAATCTTAACGGGTTTGCAAAGCAAAGCCGTTAAGAGTCAGTGATACTGAGCGATCAGGTATGCAAGGATTTGCAAACCTGATCAGCCGAAGTATAATTGTTTAGAAGAGCTTGACAAGTTGAACTATTTCGTGAAGGGTACGTGAGGTTTTTTTGCTAATGACATCAGCGTAAAAAAATACCGATGATCAGGGAAATTGCACAGAAGACGACTGACTATTATTGTACGATCTTTATCGTATTCCGGAAGAAAAGGATAGAGGAAACCAGGCATAAAACAAACTGGGAACCAAACATGGGGAGGCCGTCCCAGGCCTTTGACAGACCGGCTTTTTCGGCAAAGGGGCAGAATGCAATCAATACAAGTAAATATATGGTATTTGCAACGGTTGAAACAAAGCTCAACAGATAACCCAGTGGTTTTCTCCTCCATAGCAGCACGGCCCCGGTAAACATTACCGGAACCTGAATTGTTAAATCGACCGCAGCAACCAAACCATATCCTTCGTTCATTCCCGGAATAACGGGTTTTATTCCATACAGAACAAATCTAAGCCATTCGCTGACCCACATGGCCATGATGATTCCCCCGAAAAGGAAAAGAACAGATCCGATTACGATCCGAAGCGTTTTTGACAGGGTAAAATTCTTTTCTATCTGCAACATGTGATAATTCGCCGCAACGAGAATTATACAAATCAGGGAAGAAACACTTATTGCAACATATACGATAAAGAACGGGTTGACAGATGCACCGAAAAGGTAGAAGCAATTGTTATAAAAGCCATAAAACAACATCGCGAACCAGACATATTTTGCGACGACCGACCCGGCCTGGCTGTATAGTAAAGCCCAGGTAAATACAGGGATTGCAATGAAGAGGGTTACCAGGTCATTTCCCCGCCAGGAAGCAATA
>Ga0116171_10005388_pt1 | contig 11248 bp, 5 predicted proteins | sample AD_JPNHW2_MetaG_FD_89798 | JGI IMG/M metagenome (GOLD analysis project Ga0116171, IMG submission 89798) | Active sludge microbial communities of municipal wastewater-treating anaerobic digesters from Japan - AD_JPNHW2_MetaG | ecosystem: Engineered > Bioreactor > Anaerobic > Digestate | place...
ATAATGCAAATTATATTATGCAAGCCAAATATATTGCTCAAGGTATACCTCAAAGTGAAACTCAATATATTTTTAACAGCGATTATTCGGTACTTGGCCCGCCAGCCTATCCAATGGGCTTTCCATTGCTTTTATCAGGAGTTTATTTTTATAAGGGAATGAATTTACATGCATTTAATTATGCCATTACTTTAGCGCTGGTTTTTTTGTGCGTATTGTTGTTTTTTTATTATAAAAACGATCATAGCTTTATTTCTTCTTTATTGTTGATTTTGATTATTGCATATAATCCATGGACGCTTAATTTTAAGTCGGAAATAATGTCTGAAATACCATTTATGGTTGTACTTATGTTGACAATATTACTTTACAGAAAATGTAAGCATATTGTTTCATATATTATAATAGGCTTACTATGTGGGTATCTGCTTTCAATACGAACAATAGGAATTGTTTTGCCATTGGCAATTTTGGCAGATATAAGCAGGAATATGTTAATTACTTATAGGAAAAACGGCCATCTTCAATTAATAGAAACCACAAGGGAATTACTTAAGATCGGTATCATTTTCAGCAGCTGTTTGGGACTATATTATTTATTAAATCATATTATATTTAAAATTCCTTCAAATATGATAAATGGATATTTTTTCATTTTTCATTTTGAACATCTCGATAAAGTCATCACTGATAATCTTGCAAGCTATATCGAAAATATTAAATCATTTTTTAATCCTAAAAACGACAGATTGGCTTTTTTACCGTTGATTACCAATGCTGTTGCTTTTTCAATGATTTTAATTGGCGCTTGTAAGAAGTTTATTAAAAAAATTGATTTCACCGACTTTTTTGTATTAATATATTTTATTGTTTTATTGATTTATCCATATAAGCAATCAGGGTTCCGCTTTTTATTTCCCTTATTACCATTTTTATTGAATTATGCAATAGTTGGGCTAAAATCCATTGACCCCGGAATAAGTATCAGGAGGAGATTTATTGCTTTATTTTTAGGTTTATTGGTTTTGATTCAATATTATTATGGAATAAATGAAATTTTGAAAGTTCAGGATAAGATTCAGGAAGGGCCTTGTTCTGCTGATTCATGGATTGTATTTGATTATATTAAGAAAAATACTCCGGAAGATGCCGTGATAGCATTTATTAAGCCAAGAGCTTTAGCATTATTTACGGGAAGGAAATGCATTTCCAACAATCCTAAAAACGCAGATTGCGACCCGGGTATGCGTAAACTTGATGAGGCTAATACAAATTATTATCTGATTTATTGTTATAAAGAAGGAGAGCAATGGAGCCCTTTCATGGATGAAATGACTAATATACCCCTGGAAAATTATATAGCGCGTAATAAAAATATTACCCAGGTATGGAGCTATGACCGATACAGATTTTTTAAAAGAATAAAATTCCGGTAAGGTTTTCATACTTTCACTGACAATTCGTTATGTAAAAATGAAAATATTATTCGATCAATGATTATTCTGAGGCTTTTTTAATAATTTTGTGCATGTTCATGAGAGTCAGATATATAATTTTTACCTCATATATATTTTTACTTTGCGTTGTTAATCAATCCTTAGCACAAAAGGCAAACAAAGATCTTTTTGCAGCCAACTCTGTTCTTTCTACTGGTACATGGTACAGGATTGCTACCATTCAGGATGGCGTATTCCGCATAAGTTATAGTGATTTGGTTCAGCTTGGTGTTCCGGAACCGATAAGTTCTACCAATTTCAGATTGTATGGAAATGGAGGTGCATTATTACCTGAACGGAATTGTGATTTCAGATATGATGATCTTATTGAGAATGCCGTATTTGTTAAAGACGGTGGTGACGGGTTCATTAATCATAATGATTATATATTATTTTATGGCCAGGGAACCACAAGATGGAGCCGTTCACTATATAATAATGATTATGTTCATCAAAACCATTATTATTGTGATACATCATATTATTATATTACGTTTGATCATGGAACCGGCAAAAGAATACAGGCATATCCGCAGATAGTGTCGTTGCCTGATACTGTGGTACATAAATTTAATGATCATCAAAGCCACGAGATCGATTCACTTAATTTATTGAAATCGGGAAGGCAATGGTTTGGAGAGGTATTTAATGACAACCTGCCAAAAGAATTCAGGTTTCTATCTCCGGATATTTCATACGGAGATACAATCACAGCACGTATTAACATAGTTGCCCGTTCGTTGCAAAAAAGCGCTATGGCTTATAATCTTGCCGGTAATCTAAGTATTGTTGACAGTATTTCCGCTATTGATGGTAATGTAAATTCCGATTATGGAAAGACAAGAGCTGTTACATTGAACGCTTTAGCCAATTCTGATACAATTATGGTTAGCCTTACCTATAATAAACCGGAAATAAATGCAGTGGCCTGGCTGAACTATATTGAAATACTTAGCGTCCGCAATCTTGTTTACCGGGGGGTACAGATGCCGTTCAGGAATCTGAAAACTATTGGTTTTCCGGTAACTCAATTTGAGATTTCAAATATGGCTTCTTCAATAAAAGTCTGGAATATTACCGATTTTGCTAATATATCAGAGATGCCGCTGGATATCAACGGTTCAAATGTTTTATTCAAGTCATATACCGATAGTTTAAATGAATTTATTGCTTTTGACGATAATAATACATTAAAGATTGTTGTGGTTGGCAGGGTTGCAAACCAAAATCTTCATGGATGTGCCCATGCCAATATGATCGTGGTCACGCATCCTGATTTTCTTTCTGAAGCGAACACCATTGCTGATTTTCACCGTATCAATGATGGTATGACGGTGTATGTTGCTACTACCTCGCAAATTTATAATGAGTTTTCTTCCGGAAAACAGGATCCGACAGCCATACGTGATTTTATCAGAATGGTGTATAATCGGGGGGGGGATGATTCTCTGCATCAGCTGAAATATGTGTTGCTTTTTGGAGATGGTTCTTATGATATGAAAAACCGCTTGCCTCTGAATACAAACTATGTTCCTGTCTGGCAAACGATGAATTCACTTACTCCAACATCATCCTATGTTTCTGATGATTATTTTGCCTTGCTTGATTCATTGGAAGGCGAGTATTTATATGGAGACCTTGATGTTGGTGTTGGACGTTTTCCTGCGGAAAATATCGTGCAGGCAAATATTCTTGTTGCAAAAGCAATGCGATACGGAGCCAATGAGGACTTGTTGCCCGATTCATTTGAGAACGGGAAGGTTTCAAACTATGGTTCATGGAGAAATTCAGTAGCATTTATTGCTGATGATGAAGACAGCAACATACACCTGAAGCAAGCTGAAAAGCTTACTGAAATTGTTGATTCGCTGACAAGAATCATCAATATTAATAAGATTTATCTCGATGCCTATGAACAGGTTAATTCCCCTTTCGGCACAAAATATCCCGATGTTAATAATGAAATAAAACGCCAGATTGAGAAAGGAGCTTTACTTATTAATTATACAGGACATGGCGGCGAGTCAGGGCTTGCGACCGAGGGGGTAATTACCATGGCCGACATTGACCAATACGAAAATTATTATAATTTGCCGGTATTTATTACTGCAACTTGCGAATTTAGCCGTTATGATAACCCTGCATATACCTCGGCAGGTGAAAAGCTGCTTTTAAATTCAAAGGGTGGAGCTGCTGCGCTTTTTTCTACAACGCGCGTAGCATATGCCCATTCCAACGAAGTAATAAACCGCTATTTTATACGAACGGTTTTTGATTCAGGCAATATAAATGGTGTAAGGTTTGGCGACATGATACGAACAGCCAAAAATCTTTGCCCTTTGGGTATTTACATGCAGAACTTTACACTTCTGGGAGATCCCGCACTGGCTCTGGCCATGCCGGCAAACAGAGTTGTTACCGATTTTTTCGGAACTGATACCACGATGCTGTTAAATGATACGGTTTTTAATAATACGGTCATCACTGTAAGAGGTCATATCGAAAATCATGAAGGAAATATCCTGGGGAATTTTAATGGGAAGCTTTACCCAACGCTTTATGACAAGCCCGTTTCGTATAATACTCTGGTAAATGATGCAGGATTCAGTTATCCCACTACGTTTTATTTGCAACAAAGTGAATTGTTCAGGGGAAATGTAACCGTAAAGAATGGTTTGTTTGAATTTTCATTTTTTGTCCCTAAGGATATCAGTTTTTCCAGTGGTTATGGTAAACTTAGTTATTATGCCCGGAGTAATTATTCTGATGCAACGGGATTGTTAGATAGTGTGGAATTATTTAATAATGGTATTATTGATAATGATGATAAGGTCGGACCTGACATTAAAGGTTACATGGAAGATCTTTCTTTCACAGAAGGCGGAAACACATCATCCGAACCTTTAATGTTGTTGCATTTACATGATACCAGTGGAATCAACAACCTTGGCCTCGTATATGGGCATGATATTACGGCCGTTTTGGATGATAATATTAACGATCCTGTTTGCCTGAATGATTATTTTATTCAGGATTTGGATAAATATACTTCCGGAACGGTTCAATACAGGTTACATTCATTAAGCTACGGGCCGCATAAATTGACCATACAGGCATATGATCTTTTGGATAATTCATCAGAGAAAGAAATTAATTTTAATGTTCAGCTTCCCACTGATGTGGAATTTGGAAAAGCTTACAATTATCCTGATCCATTTAGAGATATTACTACATTCTATATTGAGCATAACATGAGCCTGGAAGACCTTAAATTAAACATCTCTGTTTTTGATATAACCTGCCGAAAGACAGCTGAAATTAATTATATCATACCGGCAGGATATTACCAGCCGCTAAGGCTAACCTGGGACGCGCGGAATTTTAATGGTGAACCTTTATCAAAAGGGCTTTATTCCTATATCATAACATTAACAGATAGTAATGGTAAACAGACCCGGTGTAATGATAAGATGATCATTCTGAGATAATTTGGTTTTAATTTAATCCGACTTGAGAAAACTGGTTTTATTCCATATATATTAGCCTTATTAATAGTGATGTGTGATATTTTTGTGTACATTTTTTGCCGCTTAACGTGGACATTTATTGAGGCTTACAAAAATGAGGGTAAAACAATATAGTTATAAATTATTCGTTATCTTTGCACTCACAAAATTTTAGTATTTCATGAAAAGAACTCTGATCGTTTTTGTTGCATTCTTATTAATTTCTGTAAAGATTTATTCACAGGCTCAGGAATATTATAATAATTTAAACACGATTTCAACGGCAGTACCCTTTCTGCTGATTGCACCCGATGCAAGAGGAGGTGGACTTGGTGATGCAGGGGCTGCTTCCGAACCTGATGCCAATTCTATGCATTGGAATCCGGCAAAATACGGTTTTATCGATAAGGATTTTGGATTTGCAGTTTCCTATAGCCCTTGGGTACGTAAGTTAGTCAGTGATATTAACCTGGCATACCTGGGAGGGTATAAAAGGATAACCAAACGGCAGGTACTTGCTATGTCACTGCGTTATTTTTCTCTTGGAAATATTACATTTACCAACGAAACCGGACAAAACATCGGGCAATATAAACCTAATGAGTTTTCATTGGATGCAGCATATTCTTTCAAATTTACAAATGAAGTATCAGGTGCAATAGCAATACGCTATATTTATTCAAATCTTACCGGCGGTATTTATGTTGGCGGTGCCGAATCGAAGCCAGGACAGACCGCTGCTGCCGATGTAAGCGTTTATTATGAAAAGCCCATTAAAATAAGCAATGTAGAAACCAAATTCGGATTAGGTGTTAATATCTCAAATATCGGAGCAAAAATATCTTATACAGAAAATCTGGATCGTGATTTTATTCCGACAAATTTAAGATTAGGATTTTCATATGGGGTTAATTTTGATAAAAATAATTCCCTGGCCCTTTTACTGGATTTTAATAAACTTTTGGTTCCCACAACCCCGGTTTATCAACTGGATTCTACTGGTAAGTATGTTTATGATGCTAACGGAAATAAAATAATTGAAAAAGGTAAAGACCCGAATGTTGGTATTGTTCGTGGAATAATTCAATCATTTTATGATGCCCCGGGTGGTTTTAAAGAAGAATTGAGAGAGATAAATATTGCGGCAGGACTTGAATACTGGTATGCCAAACAGTTCTCAATTCGTGCAGGTTATTTTAATGAAGCCTCTACCAAGGGTAACCGCAAATACCTGACTGTTGGAGCAGGGTTGCGTTACAGCGTCTTTGGCCTCGATTTCGCTTATCTGATACCCGTCACACAACGTAATCCTCTTGAAAATCCACTACGTTTTACTTTATTGTTTAATTTTGATAAAGTAAAAGGCAAGAAAGAACGAGACGGCGACGATATAAAAAAGAATGAGTAGGATAGGGTTCGGCTTCGATACTCACAAGCTTGATACTTCAGCTGAATTATTTTTAGGAGGAATCAAAGTCCCTTCAGTTAAAGGTTCTGTGGGACATTCCGATGCTGATGTCCTTATTCATGCTATTTGTGACGCATTGCTGGGCGCAGCCAATCTTGGCGATATTGGTACTCATTTTCCCGATACGGATATACAATACAAGGGTATTGATAGCAAGGTGTTACTAAGAAATGTAGTTGCATTATTAAATGAAAAAAATTTCCATATAATAAATATTGATACAACTATCTGCATTGAAAAACCTAAGCTTTCGCCTTATATACTTCAAATGAAGCAGAAGTTGTCTGAAGTAATCGGCATTCCCGATTATGATATATCAATAAAGGCAAAAACCTCCGAAAAGCTTGGTTTTATTGGACGAGAAGAAGGCGTTTCCGCTTATGCCATTGTTCTTATTGAATAGGATAGGGTTCAAAACCGTTCAATAATACCGGACATTATTCATAAGCAAATGTCTTCATAACTGAAATTGTATACTTTAGAAAAATATTTTCTTACCATTCTTTGAAGAGAAGTGTTCCGTTTACTGCATAATTTTAGTATATTTGTTATATTTCTATTTTCAACGTGATAAACATGAAGAAAATCATCTTTTTTTTCACTTTGATATTTTATCAATTTGCTTTACAGGCCAATCCTGTCACTATTGAATCGGCTCAAAAAATTGCTATCAACTTTTTTAAGAATTTTGTTCCCGGTAAAGCTGATTACGCTATCTCTGATGTGATTGTAAGAGAGGAAAATAACGTAGCTACATTTTATGTATTTAATATTGCTTCAGGCGGCTTTATTATTATAGCAGCAGATGATGCCTCTATTCCTGTTTTAGGTTATTCGGAATATGGATTGTACAACGAGAATACCTTGCCGCTTCAAATAACAGGTTGGCTTAACGATTACAGTTTACAGATCAAATTCATCATTGATCAGAAAATAGGCAATCATCAAACAATTTCAGCCTGGAATAAAATTCTTTGTAATGATTTTCCTGCTGCAAAAATGGCTGTTGCCCCCTTGTGTACAACAAACTGGGCACAGGACGGGAATTATAATAATATTGTGGAAAGCCATACAGCATCCGGTGTTATTGTCGGTTGTCTCGCTACGGCTATGGCTCAGATCATGAAAAAATGGAATTTCCCTGCATCTGGTACAGGCACACACATATATACTCATGCCACATATGGTAATTTGTCAGTGAATTTTGATACAATAAATTACAATTGGCCTCAGATGCCCAATTACTTGTCAGGAACAAGTACTACAGATCAGATCAATGCTATCGGAACTATTTCGTATCATTGTGCTGTTGCTGTAAATACTGTTTTTGGCGTATCCATTTCAACTGCATACGTTGAGGATGTTCCTGATGCCCTGATTGAGCATTTCGGATATCAGAATACGGCAGAGTTTGTTGCCAAAAAGGACTATACCAATTCTGACTGGATCAATATGCTAAAAATGGAGTTGGATGCCGGCAGGCCGGTTTTATATGCCGGATTTAAAGGATTGTCAGGCCATGCTTTTGTTTTTGACGGATACAATTCCGCCGATCAGTTTCATGTAAACTGGGGCTGGTCGGGAACATACAACGGGTATTATGCTGTAGGAAGCCTGAATCCTGGTGGCGGTTACGGTTATACAACTGATAATATGGCTGTGGTTCGGATACAGCCCCCTACTGGTGCACCTATATCGTATTTTAAATCCGGCACGCTTGCACCACAGGTTGGGGAAGGTGTTACGTTTTCTGATCTTTCGGCAAATAGTCCTGACACCTGGGTATGGACGTTCGAAGGCGGATCGCCTGCAACCTATACAGGACAGACTCCGCCTGAAATTACCTATTCAATCGCAGGGGATTATAGCGTTTCTCTGACTGTTTCCAATGCAAACGGTAGTGATAGTAAATTAAAACCGGCTTATGTACATGTAGGAGGATCTCCTTCAGCATGGATCAGACAAAACAGCCGGTTGGGCAGAACTTCACAATTTATCCGTCAGTTTTCTATCGTTGATGAAAATGTAGTTTGGGCAGTAGCTTCAAGTAGCCTTCAATCGGCGAACCCATCGAATGAATACACCATAACCACGGATGGGGGTAACACATGGACTCCTAAAAAGATAGTATTTTCTGGTTCTGAGAATTATGGTATTGCGAATTTTCATGCATTCAGCGATCAGGTGTGCTATGCCTGTATGTATCCCATAACCAAGCATGGCGGTTGTATAATAAAAACTATCGATGGCGGTGTAACATGGTCTGTGCAAACCAGTGCAAATTTTTCTACCAGCTGGGCTGATTTTCTTTATTTTTTCGATGTAAATAATGGTGTATGCGTTGGTGATCCTCCCACCACACCAAACAAGTTTGTGATATATACAACTTCGGATGGAGGAGCAACATGGACGCAATTGAATCCTATCAGCCTGCCAGGATTGGCAACAGGTGAAACCACTGCTGTTGGCCAGTATGATGCATTTGGTAATACCATTTGGTTTGGCACCAACAAAGGAAGGATATTAAAATCTTCGGACAAGGGATTAACGTGGACGGCAATAGCTGCAACGGCTATTGGATTGGGCACCACTAATCAGATAACCCCGGTATTTAAAGATGCTGATGTGGGAATTGCTCTGGGCCGAAATACAAGCACCGATGATTATGCAGGAGTAAAGAAAACCATTAATGGCGGAACTACCTGGTCTGCCTTAACGCCCTCAGGATATTATATATCCTTCCCCAATATAGATTTTATTCCCGGAACATCTTCAACATGGGTAAATGTATCATCCGGACACGGACAAGGATCCTCCTATAGTACTGATGAGTGCTCATCTTTTATTGACCTGGATACAGGTTCTGTAAAATATACCGGAATAAAAATGTTTGACATTAATAACGGTTGGGCCGGAGGTTATAATGATAGTCCATCAGAAGGCGGAATTTATAAATGGGTAAACCCTCTGACTGTTGGAAAAAATGAACCTGATTTAAAAAATAGTTCAGTTTTAGTTTTTCCAACTCCGACCCATGGGATCATTAATGTTCAGTTTTCACTTTTTGCTGCTCAGAAAACCTTAATAAATGTCTATAACATGATTGGTGAAAAAATTATTGAAAAGGAATTTGACCCTTCATTTGAAATGACAATCTCTTTGGATATTTCAGGTAATACACCAGGTATTTATTTGGTCACAGTCCGGAGTGGTAATGAAATAACTTCAAGGCGCATCATGTTAATTGATTAGCTGTATTAACGGTTAGGCTAGTCTGAATTACCTGAAAAACCTGTCGTTAAAATTTACCAGATAGAGTTTTTTTGTACTACGCGTGACAGCTGTATAGAGCCATCTGAGGTATTCGGTGTTTATCATTTCATCGGTCAGGTAGCCTTGTTCTACAAAGACCTGTTCCCATTGTCCTCCCTGCGTTTTATGGCATGTCATTGCGTAGGCGAATTTAATCTGTAAAGCATTCAGGTGGGGATCATTGTATATTTGTTTATAACGCTTAAATTTTTCAGGAATATGGGCATAGTTTTCAGCTACGGCATTAAACAGCCTGCGGAAATCAGCATTGGGCAGTGATGGCGATTCTGAACTCAGTGTATTCAGCAATAACTTTGCTTCAAAATCTTTTTCTTCTGGGTAATCAAGCAACCTGATGGTAGCATCGGCAAAACTAAACTCATCGTTAAACTGTTCGATTTTTTTTATACGCAGGATTTCTGCAATGTCGCCATTGGCAATAAATCCGGCCCTTGATTTTTTTGAAATCCAGTAATAATTGTTTTTCACGATCATTATTTTATCACCGGCATTTATATCGCCTTCACGAAATAAGAGCCGTCTGCGGATTTCATTGTTAAAAAGGTTGGCTCTTTTGTTCGAGCGGCAAATAACGATGCTTTCCGTATCACCTGATGCTGAATATGCCGTATTCATGGCATCTTCGAGTTCGGGGCCATTACTCCGGATCACATCCTTGTATCTGCCGGTTTCAAAAAAATCATGCCTGATCTTTCCGGCGTTCACAAGTTTCCTTATATGTGTAGCATTGGCGAGTATACCTGATGATTCCTGCTGGCGAACAACTTCGGTCAGCTCAAAACTGACTGCATTCAGGTGGAAAATGCTTTTAAGGTATTTTTCATTCAGGGCAGGGCTGATGGTTGAGCCGACTGGTGGCAATTGTGCAGTGTCGCCGACAAAAACCAGCGAGCAGTTTTCCCCGCTGAAAACAAAGGTAAGTAGGTCTTCCAACAGATTTGAAGCAGGAAATAGCTGGCTGGGATTTGCTGCTTCACCGGCAATCATAGAGGCTTCATCAACAATGAAAATTGTATTTTTTGATTTATTTTCACGTATGTTTATAACAAAATTTGAATCTTCTTCATTCACCCTGTAAATACCTTTATGTATAGTATATGCAGGAACTCCCGCATAGGATGAAAAAACCTTTGCAGCCCGGCCTGTGGGGGCAAGCAACACGGAGTTGAGTTTAAGTTTAGTAAGAATTTTAACTAATGTACTGACAACAGTTGTCTTTCCCGTTCCCGCGTAACCCTTGACTAAAAATAGTTTATTTTCTTCCGAGGAAACAATAAATCCCGATAATTTTTCTATCAGCATTTTTTGATCTTTCGTAGGAGTGTAAGGGAAACTACCGGAAAACAATTCAGTAACGCTGGCAGAGCTAATGGGCATTTGATTGAAAGTTTAGTTTATTAAGTAATATGGAAATTTATTATAATCCCCTGTTTTTGTTTGGTCCC
>Ga0116171_10005390_pt1 | contig 11245 bp, 10 predicted proteins | sample AD_JPNHW2_MetaG_FD_89798 | JGI IMG/M metagenome (GOLD analysis project Ga0116171, IMG submission 89798) | Active sludge microbial communities of municipal wastewater-treating anaerobic digesters from Japan - AD_JPNHW2_MetaG | ecosystem: Engineered > Bioreactor > Anaerobic > Digestate | place...
AGTCCTTTTCCGCGAGAAGGGAGAGGTCATGGTTGCCGACGATCTTGCGCAGGCCCCCTCGCGCGGCAAAGGCGTCGAAGACGGAATAGAGGGGCTGCCAGGCCCGCCGGATTGCCGGCAGCTTGAATTTGTGGAGCTCCTCGATATCGCCTGCCAGCACCAGGATCCAGCCTTCCTCGAGGTATCGTTCGCGCAGGATGCCGCGGATCAAGGCCCGGTTCTTCACGAGGTCGTCGCGGGATCCCCCGTCGCCCATGTGGAGGTCGGACATGATGACATATTTCGCGCCGGCCTCGAGGTATTCGGCGGGACTGCCTTCCACAAGGCCGGAGAAGGAATCAAGGAACTCCTGGAATCTCATGCATGCCTCCTCGCGAAGCCGTTCTCGCGGGGCAATCATCCATCGGCGTTTTTAGGACTCCGCTATCCTTTTATGAGAATCCTGTGAGGAATGGTTCCGTCCTCTGAGGGTACGGCTGTATTGGAGATGAGCATGGTCTTCAAGACAATTACGAGCCCCAGGGGACGGCAGCCGGCCTGCCCGGAGTGGGGGAAGCGGAAGCGACCGGAGCGAAGGCGCGCAAGATCGCATGACGCGCCTTCGCGAGGACGCTGGAGCGTGGGGGAACGAAGTCTAGCGAGCGAAGCGAGCGTTAGCAGCGAGCTGGGGGTTCCGAGGTGGAAGTGAAGCCCATCCGCGCGGACCAATGGCGAAGACTGCAACGTCAATACGAAAGGCCGTCCGAGGGTTAAACCCGGCACTGACCGCTTGCATGATCGCAGCGCGGCGGGTGTCAAAAGGAAAAGGCGTTGCCGCGAAGCGGACAACGCCTTTTCCTTTTGACAGGCCCAGCCCTGGTCCGTCATTCAAACGGCCCGGGCTGGCTCCGCGCGGATGGCCTTTGGGAAAGGGGTGCTCCCCCCTTATTTCTTCGGGAGGGGGATGAAGTCCGCGGCCTTGACGATTGCCTGGCCCTTGGGGGAGAGGACGAAGTCGATGAAGGTCTTCTCCACGGAGCCGACCACGGGCTGGCCCTTGGTCACGAGGTAGAGGTAGCGGGAGCCGGGATACTTCTTCGCGACGACGTTGGCGACCGTGGGGGCCACGCCGTCGACCATGAGCTCGCGGCCGCCGGCCTTGACGACCTGGTCCGCGAAGGCGATGCCCACGTAGCCGATGGCGCCGGGCGTCGCGGTGACCTTGGCGGCGACCTCGCCGTTCTCCTTGGTCACGATGGCGTTCTTCGTGAAGGCGCTGGCCTTGTCGGGATAGGCGGACTTGAGGAAGATGTCGTAGAAGGACGAGTAGGTGCCGGAAGCCTCGTCGCGGTTGACGACGACGATCTTCATGTCCGGGCCGCCGACGTCCTTCCAGTTGGAGATCTCGCCGTGGAAGATCTTCGCGAGGTTGGCCTTGCTGATGTTGGCGAGCTTGACGCCCTTGTTGACGACGATGGAGATGCCATCCATCGCGATGGGGGTGGCGACGGCGCCCGCGGCGAGCTGGTCGGCGTTGAGCTCGGCGGAGGAACCCGCGAGGCTGTACTGGCCGGCGAGGAGGGACTTGACGCCAGCGCCGGAGCCCGTGAGCTCGTAGGAGGCCTTGACGCCCGGGTTGTCCTTCATGAACTGCTCGATTGCCTGCTGGGCGATGGGGCCGACGGTGGTGGAGCCTCCCCAGGTAAAGGAGCCGGAAAGCCGGGCCGCGCCCTGGGCAAATGCGCCCGCGGAGAGAGCCACGGCGATGCACGCGGCCATGATCTTCTTCATTCGGTACCTCCGGATGGAAGCTGCGATATATGGTTCCGATGGAACCTGGGCAGACAGTAATGCCCCCTTGTGAGCGAAGTGCGAGGCCTTGGTTAGGTTTTGGTTAAAGAAGGCCCGCGAAGGGCCATTTCCCTGATTGACATCCCGTCGTCGCGGCGCCTTCGGAATGCGGCCCCGAAGTACGACTATTGCCCAGGTGGAAGCCAAGGTGGCCTGGCGCTTCGGGAAGGCCTGTTGCCTGGCCTTTGTCACGGCAATCTCCCCGTCGACCGAAAGGCCTGCCAGGGGCCTCGGGGTCTTCGCTTCCTCCACGGACAGGTTCCCAAGTCCCTGGGCTTCTTGAGGAGGGGCGGAACGAGGGGCTCCGCGACGGCCTCTACGTTTGGCCCTAGGCCTGCGTCGCAAGCAGCCCGGCGATATCCCCAACCCTGGCCACGCCCTCGGCCTCCATCCAGGCTTCGATGCCGCGCAACGTGTCGAGGGGGATGCGCGGGTCCACGAAGGTGCCCGTGCCCACCTGGACGGCGACGGCACCGGCGAGGAGGTACTGGAGGGCGTCCTCGGCGCACATGATGCCGCCGAGGCCGATGACCGGGATCGAGACGGCGCGCGCCGCCTTGAAGGTGCAGGCCACTCCGACCGGGCGCACCGCCGGGCCCGAGAGGCCGCCCGTGCCGCGGGCGAGGAAGGGCCGCTTGCGCCTCACGTCGATGACCATGCCCACGAGGGTGTTGATGCAGGAGACGGCGTCCGCTCCGCCGGCCTCGGCAGCCTTCGCTATGGCGCCGATGTCGGCCACGTTGGGCGTGAGCTTCACGATGAGGGCGCGTTTCGTCGCGCGCCGCAGCGCGGCCGTGAGGCGCTCTACCTGGACGGGATCGGTGCCGAAGGAAAGGCCTCCGTGGGCCACGTTCGGGCAGCTCACGTTGATCTCGTAGCCGTCGACGCCGCTGCGGCCTTCGCCCGCCTTGCCTGCCTCGTCGGCCGCTGCGGCATTCCAGGAGCCTGCCGCCTCCTCGATCCGCTCGATGACCTCGAGGTAGTCGGCCTCCGAAGAGCCCGCCACGTTGACGATGACGGCGCAGCGCCGCCTCCGGAGCTCGGGCAGCTTCTCGCGCACGAAGGCCCCGATGCCGGGATTGGCGAGGCCGATGGAGTTGAGCATGCCCGAGGGCGTCTCCACGATGCGCGGCACGGGGTTGCCGGGCCGTGGCTCGGGAGTGACCGCCTTGGTGTAGATCGCGCCGAGGGCGTCCACGTCCATGAGCTCCTCGTACTCGGAGCCGTAGCCGAAGGTGCCGGAGGCCGTCCCCACGGGATTGGGGAGGACAAGGGGGCCGATGCGGACGCTGAGGTCGGGTTTCATGCTTTCTCCCAGTCTATGTCGCCGAGCTCGAATACGGGGCCGTCGGCGCAGGCCCTGAGGAAGCCCTGGCTTGCGCCGCCCGCAGCGGCAGGTCTTGGCAGGACGCAGCCCATGCAGGCGCCGACGCCACAGGCCATCCACTGTTCCGCCGAGAGGCTCGCCTTCCAGCCGCGTCCGGATGCGAGACGCGCGATGGCCGCGAGCATGGGCGAGGGGCCGCAGGCGTAAATCCTCGTCGCTCCTGATGATGCGTTGTGCGCTATCCAATCCACCGGCGTGCCGCGGAAGCCCGTGCTGCCGTCGTCGGTGCAGAGGACGAGGCCTGGAGGGAAGGGGAGGTCGGGCACGAGGACGGCCGACCTGAAGCCGATGACGAAGGGGGCCGGTGCCTGGCTGGTGCTGCCGTCCGACGCCTGCGCCGCGCCGGGTACCGCGGCGGCACTTGCCGCGGTCCTGAGTTCCTCGAGTCGGCGGGCGAGATAGAGGACCGGCCCGAGGCCGACGCCTCCCGCGGCGAGGATGGGCGACTCGCCCGCCGTAGGCAGGGGAAAGGGCTTGCCCAGGGGACCGAGGACATCGACCGTGGCGCCGGGGCCGAGGTCGGCCAGGAGGCGCGTACCGGAGCCGCGGATCTGGTAGATGATGGAAACCGAGGGTCCTTCGCCGCGGCCCGCGTCGTAGGACGCGATGGCAAAGGGACGGCGGAGGAGGGGATCGCTGCCCCTGCCCGGCCTCAGCGTGAGGAAGTGGCCCGGCTCGGGCCGGCCAGCGCCGGGATTCCAGCGCAGGATGAGCTCCTTCCAGTCAGGCGCTATCGTCCTGTTTGACAGGATCCCGGCGTCGAATTGCAGCATCGTGCCTCCTCGCGAGTCCGCGTCCACCCTAGCGGGCGGCGCGGGGGCTGTCAATGCGCCGGCACCTGACCTGCGCGAGCCCGCCTCGAGCGAGCTTGCCTCGCGGGCGAGCTTGCCTCGCAGGCGAGCTTGTCTCGCGGGCGAGCTTGTCTCGCCATGGCCAAGGAGGCTATCCTCGAGGCCTCATGAGCGGCCTCCTCGAGATACTCGTCCTCCTCGCCTTCATAGCCGGCGGCTACGTCCTTGCCCGCCTCGGCGCCGCGCCGAAGCCCCGCCTCACGGACCTCCTCCTCAAGGCCGCCCTCTGGGCCCTCCTCCTCGTCATGGGCTACCGCATCGGAAGCGAGCGGAGCCTTGTCGACCGCCTCGGCGAGCTCGGCCTCCTCGCCCTCGCCTCGGCTCTCCTCGCGGTGGCGGGAACCCTCATGGCCCTCTTCCTCATCGAGCCCCTCATCAGGAAGTCCCGCGCCGGAGCCCGAATCGGTCATGCCGAAGGGCAGGAAACCGGCGATGGAGCGATGATGGGTGACCCTGGGGAATCGGCACGGCGCCGGCGACGAGGCAAGGGGCTCGGGCACTTCAAGGCGCCCCTCCTCCTCCTCGGCCTCGTGGCGGCCGGCTTCGCCATAGGACTCGCTCTCCCCTGCCCCGATTGGCTCGACCTCGACTCGATCTGCGGCTGGGCACTCAAGGCCCTGCTCTTCTTCATCGGGATGCAGTTCGCCCAGGCGAAGATCTCCCTCAGGGAGAGCCTCCTCGATCCGGCCATACTCCTCATCCCCTTCGCGACTGCCCTCGGCAGCCTCGCCTCGGGCCTCCTCCTCATGCCCCTCTTCCACCTCAGGCTGGGCGCGGCGCTTTCCCTCCAGGCGGGCTTCGGCTGGTACAGCCTCTCGGGCATCCTCATCTCGGGTCTCGGCGACCCGGGCCTCGGCTCCGCTTCCTTCCTCTCCAACATGGCGAGGGAGAGCCTCGCCTTCGTCCTCATCCCCTTCCTCGGCGCCTCGGGCAGGCCCTGGCTCGCCATCGGAACGGGAGGCGCGACGGCGATGGACGTGACGCTTCCAATCGTGGAGCAGTGCGCAGGCCCCGGATGGGTGCCCGCGAGCTTCACGAGCGGGGCCATCCTCTCAATCCTCGTGCCGATCCTCGTGCCCGCCCTCTTCGCCCTCTAGCCGGACTGGCACTCGATCCCGCGCGCCTTGCAGAAGCGCCTCACGATGGCCGACTGGGCGCGATACCAGGAGTCGGCATCGGGGAACTGCCTCACGAGGGGACTGTAGTTCCAGCCGGAGAAATAGAGGACGTCGACGAAGGAGACAGCCTCGAGGAGGGGCTCGAGCTCCTGCGCGAAGATGTTGGGCGTGGGCCAGGGCTCGATGTGGACGAGGGTGGTCAGGCCCGCGTCATGGAGGCGTCTCAGGGCGGCGATTCGTTTCGCATAACTTGCAGCTCCCGGCTCCCATCGCCTGCGGAAGCCCTCGTCGAGGGATACGAGGCTGATGCCGTGGACGTTGTCCTCCGGGAAGCGGCCGCGGTCCGCGAGCGAGGCGGGCAGCTCGCCCTTCGTGAGGATGGAGCAGGGGATGCCGCGGGCGTTCGCGATGGCGATGAGGGTTTCGCTCATCGCTGCCATCTCGGGCTGTCCGTGCATGAAGGGATCCGTGGTGAGGGAGAGATGGATGCGATCGGGCTTCCCGCGCTTGCGGTCGAGCTCGCGTTCGAGGAGCTCCGCGGCGTTCGCCACGATCCTCGGCTGGCACCAGTCTTCCATGGTGGAGGCGCGGCCGTGGGCCCTCGCCATGGAAAAGGCGTAGCAGGGATAGCGGCAGCCGTGGGAGCAGCCCTGGGCGTGGTTCACGCACCAGAAGCCGAGGCCGCTCCGGTAGAGAAGGGTCTTCCTCTCGATACTTTCCATGCTGCCTCCCCAGGCCGCCCGGCTGTCGCCGCTGGTGTGGGCGACGCTGGCGACGCTGTCGCCGCGTCCGATGACTGCCGCTACTCGGCGGCCTCGGCCAGCCGCCGCTCCACCTCGGCGAGCTTCTCCTCGAGGCGCTGGATCGTGCGCTCGAGCTTCTCCTTCTCGGCCTCGAGGCGCTCGACGCGGTCCTCGCTCGGCTTCGCGGCCGAGAAGCGGGCCTTGACCGAGGCCGGGCTCTCGCCTTCCTGGAGGGCCGACACGGCCTCGGCCCGGGCGCCGGGGTCGGCTATGCCCACGGCCATCCTGATCCCGTCCCAGCCAATGGACGGTTCGACGCGAAAGGCGGAGGCCTTGGCCGCGGCCGTCGCCGTCGTCCTCGGCACTCCGAGGGCGCGGTCGACGTAGTCCTCGAAGCGCATCTTGTGGCGCTCGCAGAGGCCCTGGGCTTCGACGAGGAGGCGGCCGAACTCGAGCATGACGCGGCCGTTCTCGGAGATGCAGGTCTCCTTGATCTTCCTCGTGAGCTCCACGAACTCGGGCTCGGCGTCGAAGACGTTGCGGTAGTAGCCCTTCTCCTCCGCGGCCACGAGGAGGTCGTGGAAGATGTTCCAGAACTCGTTCGTGTGGGCCTTGCCCGAGACGACGAAGCCCTTGCGCTCGGCGTGGAGGTGGTGGGCGTACTCGTGGAGGGCGGTGTAGACGAGCTGGTCGTCGCTCTGGAAATTCCGGTTGTGGATGATGATCTCGCGGCTGTTGGGCTTGTAGAGGCCGTTCACCACGGCGCTCTCCTTGCCCGAGAAGATGAGGCTGAATTCCGCGCCGGTCGGCGCCGTGTCGAGGAGTATCTCCTTGACCCTGTCCTGGTTCACGCTTTCCCCCGTGGCTGTCATGAGGTCAGGGGATTCTAGCGCAGTATGGCCCGCGAGGGAACGGGGCCGCTCGCCGTCGTATGTCCGCCGGAGCCCGGCCCGCCCCGGGCCTTCAGCGCCGCAAGGCTTCCTCGATGGCAGGCTGGTTGAACCCTATGATGACTCGGCCGTTCACGTCGATGACAGGCACGCCCATCTGGCCGGATTTCCTGTACATCTCCTCTGCGCGGGAGAGATCTGCCGCCACGTTGTACTCGGTAAATGAAAGCCCCTGGCTCCGGAACCAGTCCTTGGCCATCCGGCAATAGCCGCAGCTCGGGGTCGAATAGATGATGAGGGACATGAACCCCTCCTGTAGGTTCGAGGTTGATCTCTAATATAGTAAATATTATATAAAAGGCAAGAGCCGGGGGGACAGCCGGGGGACAGACCCCGTTCTCTCCGTTCCCTGACTTCGCACCGGAACCCTATCGCCTTGCCTTGAAGCGCCGCGCCCTATCCCGCCCTTTCCATTGGCATGAGACCCGAACAATCGCTTCCCGTCAGTAAGTCCTTTCCTGTCCGCCTCTCCCGGGCCTGTATCCTGGCCTTCTTCTTCCTGTCATCAGGGGGCGCCGCCTGGCCGGATCCGAAGATCCTGGAAGCAGGGGCAGGGGAGGGCGAGGGGCCTTCCCTGCGCAGCTCGGTTGTCATCGACTCCCAGGGCTGCGTCTCGGCGATGATACGTCTCGAGGGCGAGCCCGGGCTTTCCGTCCTCGGTCTCTCCATCGATGGCGATGGAGCCATGCTGAGAGCCGCCCTGAGCTTGGGCCCCCTCGTCTGCGGCCCCGGGCGGCTAGGGGGGCCTGCCGCCTTCCTTTCCTCTCCCCTCTCCTTCTCCCCGGTTCCGCTCGGAAGCGCCTCGGTCAAGGTCGACGCCGGGCTTGCCTCCAGCCTTTCCCTGCTGGCCCTCGACCTTGGCGCCGTCACGGCCTTTGCCCTCTGCCGCGATGGGGGCAAGGGTTTCATAGCGGGGGCCGCCGGGCTTGCCCTAGGCGAAGCGGGAGCCGGGGCGGCCGGCTTCTCGCTTGCGCCGCCTCCGCTCGCGGGGGACTCGGGATGCGCGACCGGTCTCGTCGCGCGTATTAAGGCAGGCGGGGGAATCCTGGCCTTCATCGCGGCGGCATCGCGCCCGGGCCAGCCCGGTTTGGAGGATGGCTGGCGCCTCGAGGCGGCTCCCGACCCGGGCGGCCTCGGCCTCATGGCCGGCCTCGCCTACGAGGCGAGGGGGCAGGACTGGAGATCTGCCTTCGGCCTCGAGTGCTCGTGGGGCCCCCTGCGCGGGGGCGGCGCGGCGGCGAGGTTCGATGGCAGCGCCATCCTCGGGCGCTTGAGGCTATCCCTGCAGGCGGGCTTCGCGGCGGCCCGGTTTAGGGATTGCCTCGGAGAGGGCGAGGATGGGGGCGCGGCGATGGCCCTCGGCTGCAGCCTGCCTTTATGGAGCGACGCATCGCTCCGCGCCACGTTCCGCATGGAATGCCCCTCCCTGGCCGGCGCCTGGCCTAGGGGGCTTGCGTTGTGCGATCTTTTAGCGCGTTCCGCCGCCATCGCCCTGTCCGCCCGGACGGGCGGGTCCGGGTCCGGGCCAGGCGCCCTGCGGATCAGGTCGGGGCTTTCCTTCGGGGTCGACGGCGAAGGGAAGGCCTTTCTCGCGCCGGAGCTCGGGCTTTCGGGCAAGGCCGGGACTCCGACCTTGAATCTCGGGCTTTCCGGCCGATGGGTCCGGGCCCAAGGCGAAGGGGGCGCGAGCCCGTCCCTCAAGGTCGTGTTCAGGGCCGCTACGGCCTCATCCGCCCCCTTCTCCCTCGAGGCCGGGCATTGTGTGTCATGGGAGGCCGGGGCGTTGCCGACCCTCGAGGCAAGTCTCGGTTTCTCGCTCGCCCTCTTCGGCGAGGGACGCCTCTCCCTCGTCGCCGAATGGCGCAAGCTGCGGCTTGGCCTCGCCGGACCGGGAGAAGAGGCGGTGTCTCCGTGCTTCAGCCTGCGTTACTCCCTGGCGCAATAGGAAGGCCGGACCGGTCCCTCCTCCTTCACTTAATCGGGCAAAGTGGTTATCCTTTCCGGCGGCAAAGACGGCCAAAGGGGGGACCCGGTGCGTTTCGAAGCGGAGCGTTGCGCGCTCCTCGGTGTGGACATCCAGAACGACTTCTGCCCGGGCGGCGCCCTCGGCGTGCCCGACGGCGATTCCATCGTCGGCGTCGTCAACCGCCTTACGCGGCGCTTCCGTCATGTCGTCCTTACCCAGGACTGGCACCCCGCGGACCACGTCTCTTTCGCCTCGACCTGGGGCAAGCCCCTCTACGAGGTCGTGGACGCGGGCGGAATCCAGCAGGTCGTCTGGCCCGACCACTGCATCCAGGGGACGATAGGCGCGGCCTTCCATCCCGGTCTCCGTACCGAGGCGGCCTCGATCATCGTCCGCAAGGGCACGAGGAGCGACCTCGATTCCTATTCGGCCCTCTTCGAGAACGACAGGAAGACCCCCACCGGACTCGAGGGCTGGCTGCGCAGCGTAGGCGCGACCTCGCTCTGGATCACGGGGCTCGCGACTGACTACTGCGTCTACTACACGGCACTCGACGCCCTCAGCGCCGGCTTCGAGGTCGTGATCGTCGAGGACGCCGTGCGCGGCGTCGATGTGCCTGAGGGCAACGTGGACCGCGTCGTCTCCGAGCTCAAGGGGCTCGGCGTGACCTTCGTGCCCTCGAAGGTCCTCGGCGACTAGGGATCCCAAGGAGACAGCATGCAGAGCGCCCTCTTCACCGATTTCTACGAACTCACCATGGCCCAGGGCTACTGGAAGGCCTCCGATCGCCGCCGTTCCGTCTTCGACATGTTCTTCAGGCGGCAGCCCTTCGGCGGAGGTTATGCGATCCTTTCCGGCGTGGAGCCCCTCCTCCAGAGCCTCGAGGACTTCCGCTTCGACAGCGAGGACATAGCCTACCTTTCCACCCTCGGCATGTTCGAGAAGGGCTTCCTCGACTACCTCGCGGGCTTCCGCTTCCGCGGTAGCGTCTGGGCGATGGCCGAAGGCTCCGTGATCTTCCCGCAGGAGCCCCTCCTCAGGATCAACGCCGACCTGATCGAGGCCCAGATCATCGAGGGCCTTGTCCTCAACACGGTCAATTTCCAGAGCCTCGTGGCCACCAAGGCGGCGAGGGTATGGCGCTCGTCGAACTACGGCCATGTCATGGAATTCGGCCTGAGGCGCGCCCAGGGCCAGGACGGCGCCGACTCCGCGAGCCGCGCAGCCTACGTGGGAGGCGCGGAGTCTACGTCGAACGCCCTCGCGGGCAAGCGTTACGGCATCCCCGTGGCGGGCACCATGGCCCATTCCTGGGTGATGACCTTCCCCTCCGAGCTCGAGGCCTTCGAGGCCTACGCCTCCATCTATCCGGACAAGTCGGTCTTCCTCATCGACACCTACGACAGCCTCGACTCGGGCGTCAAGAACGCGATCATCGCGGGGAAGAAGCTCATGGCCCAGGGCCGCCGCTTCGGCGTGCGCCTCGACTCGGGCGATATCGACTACCTTTCGCGCGAGGTGCGCAAGGCCCTCGACGCGGCCGGGCTCAAGGATGCCTTCGTCGTGGTGTCGAACGAGCTCGACGAGCACATCATCGAGCAGCTCGTCGCGGGAGGCTGCCCCGTGGATTCCTGGGGCGTGGGCACGAACCTCGTCACCGGCGGCAACGAGGCCGCCTTTACGGGCGTCTACAAGCTCGCCGCCGTGGAGCGCGGCAGCCGCCTCATGCCGACCATGAAGTTCAGCGACAATCCCGAGAAGTCGACCAACCCGGGCGTGAAGCAGTCCTACCGCCTCTTCGGGGAGAAGGGCGAGGCCCTCGCGGACTACCTCGCCCTCGAGGACGAGGCGCCGCCCGCCGCCGGCTCGAACGTGGTCCTCCACCATCCCTCCGGCGACTGGCGCGAGGCGACCGTGAGGCCCGCCCGCGTCGAGCCCCTCCTCGCGAAGGTCATGGATTCAGGCAGGATCTGCACGGAGCTGCCGCCGCTCGCGACGGTCCGCGGAGGGCTCCGCGACAGGCTCTCGGCCTTCGACTCGACCTACCTGAGGCTCCTCAATCCGCATGTGTACAAGGTCTCGATCTCGACGAAGCTCCGCAAGCTCAAGCTCGGCTTCATCGAGGAGCACGTGAAGGAAGCGCGGTAGCCGGGCCAGGGCGTCGCGGCCTGCGGCCGGGCAGACCGGCAACGGCCGGCCGTGCGACGGGCCTCAGCGCTGGCGCTGCTTCCTCGCCTCCACGACCTCGCGTACCTGGCGGTCGAAGTCCGGGTACTTGGACCTGAGCTTGTCGAAGTCGTCCTTGTTGAGCTGGTAGCCCGTGCTGTAGCCCTCGGAGACGACGCTCGCGTTGCGGTGGAGGTTCTCGACGAGGGCCGTCTCGCCGAAGGGCGATCCCGG
>Ga0116171_10005392_pt1 | contig 11243 bp, 6 predicted proteins | sample AD_JPNHW2_MetaG_FD_89798 | JGI IMG/M metagenome (GOLD analysis project Ga0116171, IMG submission 89798) | Active sludge microbial communities of municipal wastewater-treating anaerobic digesters from Japan - AD_JPNHW2_MetaG | ecosystem: Engineered > Bioreactor > Anaerobic > Digestate | place...
GCAACCCCGTCGGGCTCGGCGGATATTCTCGCCATGGGTTTGGCCTCGGCGGCGATGTGTTCCTTGAGATCGAGCAGCGTTATGGGCAGTTCGAGGCTTTTAAGCTTCTGCTGCTGCTTCGAAGAGCAGAGGATCGCCTTGGCTCCAGCGTGGAGGATGATGTTCTTGATCTGCTCGGGCGAAAAATCGACAAGGATGGGAACGACGATCGCGCCGGCCTTGATGATGCCGAAATAGGCGATGCCCCAATAAGGCGAGCTTTCGGCGAGAAGGGCGACTTTATCGCCCGGCGCGACGCCCGCCGCGGCGAGGGCCGCCGCCGAGCGCGACGAGAGCGCGTCCACTTGGCCATAGGTGAAGCGTTCGCCGCCGACCATGGAAAGCGCCGGGTTCCGCTCGTACCGTTTCCCGCTCTTTTCAATCATCCCGAGAAGCGTAAAATCATCGAGAGTGTGCATGCGTTTCTCCTGCAGGCACAATGATACAGAATCCCCGGCGCTGGCGCCAGTATGGGCGGCGATTGGAACGGCGCGGGCGAAGCGCGCGGCGACTGCGCAAGGGTCTTGCCCGCACCTCGGCCGCCTAGGGCTCGCCGCCGAACACCGAGACGCATTTCGCGGCTTCACTGGAAAGGAAGAAGGCGCCACGCGCGAAGCAGAGCCCCGAGGGAGAGGCTATCCCCATGGAATCGCCAGCATCGGGGGCGCACACATGGGCGACAGAATTAGCGGGCTCGTAGATCACCATGGCGGATCCGCCTGCGACGGCGATCATGGGGCGCGAACCGGCCCAGCCCGCCCCCGCGGCGAGGTAGGATGCGTCTTTCGCCTCCGCGCCGAGGTTAAGCGTGGAGGCAAGGGCGTACCCGCTCTCGCCCCGATTGTACCGCAGAACCCTGTTGCCTCCGCACAGCGCGTAAAACGCGTCCCCGTCAGGGGCTATGGCCAGAGCTGAAGGATGGAAGGGTTCGCTCACATTATATGCGCCCTGGAGCGTCGCAGGCGTTGCCAGGTTTTCTCCATCCTGAAAGATCGCGATGCGGGATCGTTCGTCCGATGCGACGATGACCGCGCCTGACACTGTCGTCTCGATGGCTTGAAAGTCATAATTCTCGGTGCCGTCACGGGTCCACGACAAGCAGGAACTCGCGACGGAAAGTTGTTCCAGTCCCATGTTGAACGCATAGACGCGGCCATCCTTGTTGGATGCCGCGTAGAGCCTGGCTGAGTCGGGTGAAAAACATAAGCCCTTGATGTTCCCGAAATCGGCGATCCCAGCGGTGCTCGCCTGGAAGGATTTGCAGGTTCCCGGTGTCCCATGGCCGCCAAGTTCATAGACGGCGATCCAGGACGACAGGGTCGAAGCCGCAGCGATATAGCGCCCGTCGGGCGAGATGGCGAGCTTGTCGGCCGATTTAACAGTTCCGTCAATTTTAATCCTGTCGCGCCAGAGCCTAATCCAGGAAGCATTGAGGGGCAGGGCGTTGGCTCCCGAAGGCGGGGCAGTCTGGAGCGGCGCGCCATAGCCGGCGGCGAAAACGTGGATCGCGCCCTCCTCGTCGAGCCCGGATACCGCCACAAGGCCAGAGGGCGAGGCCGCCACCGCTTTGGCCATATAAGAAAGGCCTTTTCCCGTCCCGTTCGCGCCCGTGTCGTAAAGACTGCCGTCGATCGCGGCCTCGAAATCGTAGCTCGCCTTCCATCCGACCTGGGCATCGCCGGGAGCGCAGTCGGCGAGTAGAGCGGTCGATGCCGAGCCCGTGCGCAAAGAAACGGCAGCTTCCTCGACGAGATCGGCGCGCATGAGGGACACCTGCGGCGAGTTGGCGGCCTGCGGAAAGGCGACAATGCCCTCGGGCAGAATTCCCGAACCGTCGGCGACCGCGATGCCCGCGCCAGCCGAAACGCCGTTCAGATACCAGCGCGCGCCGATCGCCTCGCCGCCCTGGGCTGAAGCCCGAGAAATCGCGAGCGGCATGGGGCACTTCGATGCAGCGACGCGGTGGCTGACGGAAAGAAGGGGCGGCGGCAGAGGCTCATTCGAGAAGACGGCGGCCGACACCTCGGCGGTCGGCGTTCCCAGCTCGATGGCGCAGGTTCCCGACGTGGTGAAGCCCGCGGCCACGACGACCGAGTCCGCGGAACCGCCCGATACAACGCCATCCGAATCGAGAAGGCGGAGGCTGAGCGCGTAGTGGCCCGCCTCGATTCCGGCAAAGCTGATCGCCGGCTGTTCAGCCGGCGCATCGATGGGGCGTGCGGTTCGCTCGGCGGGAGGCTGGCTTCCCGGCAGCCCGCAGTAGACGAGCTCGCCCGCGAGCCGCGCCCCCGCCGCGGGCACGAGGTTCATCGATACGGTTATCTCGAGATTGCCCACGCCCGCCAGGGGATAGAGCACAAGGCTCACCGCGGTCGTCCTTCCTGCCTGGAGGGTGCAGGCGGACGAGCCGGCCGCAACCTGGATCCCCCCAGCGGCAAAGCCCTTGGCCGAGATCAGCCACTCGCCGGGAATGATATGCACCTCGGCGTTTTTCGCGGCGCTTTCAACCTCGAAAACAGCCCCGCCAGGCCCCTCTCCGGCGATGGTGAACGTCGAGGGCGTCCACGCCGCGGCTGGGGTTATGGCCTTTTTCGCGCCCGCGACTTCAGCCTCCCGCGCTGCCGGGCCGGCGAAGGCCGTGTCGGTATTCAGCTTGATCGCCAAGATGCTCTTTCCTTGCTGCTGGATCCCGCCGCAGCCCCAGCATAGTATTCCGATGAGCATGCACAGCAAGGCGATGGACATAGTTTTTCGCATGGGCGCCTCCAGGAGATGGACGCGCCAGGCGAAGCCCGCCGCTTCAGCGGCATGCGCCGCCTCGGCGCGGAACGCCGCCGGCATCGAGCCGGCGGCATGTCCTCATTGCAGGATGCGGCGCGGGTCGATATACTCGAACTGTCACCCGTCCTTTCCCTTCGTTGTTTCAATGAGTGGGAAGGATCGCCCCGACTACCATGGACTTCTGGAGGACCTGCGGTGAAAATTCTGATGATCTCGAGCGAAGCGGTGCCCTTCGCCAAGTCGGGAGGCCTAGGCGACGCGGTGAGCGCCCTCTCCGTCGCGCTTTTCCGCCTTGGGCACGATGTCCGCGTCCTCATACCCCGCTATGGTTTCATTGCGAAAGAAAAGCTCACCCCGCTGGCCGAACCGATCAGCGTGGTTCTGGGCGGCGCCGAGCGCAAAGCCGGCGTTCTGGCCTCTTCGCTCCCATCCTCGGGCGTGCCGGTCTACTTCCTTGATTTCGACGCGTATTTCGACAGGCCGGGCGTTTACGGGCCGTCCAGCCAGCGCGAATATCCCGACAACCCCGAGCGCTTCGCCTTCCTGTCCAGCGCCGCGTTCAGCCTTTGCCGCGCCCTCGCCTGGACGCCGGATATAATGCACGCCCATGATTGGCCTTCGTCCCTCGTGCCGGCCTATCTCGCCACGACCGAAAAGGACCGGGGCTTCACGCACACGGCAAGCGTCCTCTCGATCCACAACCTGGGCTATCAGGGAGTCTTTTCAAAAGAGCATTTTCCCTTTTTCGGCCTCGACTGGATGCTCTTCCACGGCGCGGGCTTCGAGTTCCACGACGACATCAATCTGCTCAAGGCCGGCATCACCACTGCCGATTGCCTCACCACCGTGTCGCCGACCTATTCCAGGGAAATCCAGACGCCGGCCTATGGTTTCGGTCTTGACGGGCTGCTGCGCCACCGCAGCCGCGACCTCGTCGGCATCCTGAACGGGGTCGACAAGGATGTCTGGAACCCGGAGACCGACCTCTGCCTGCCGGCTCGGTATTCGGTATCGGACATGTCGGGCAAGGCAGCCTGCAAGCGCGCCCTTCAGGAAAAATTCGGACTGCCCGTCGACGATTCGGCGCCCGTCATAGGGCTCGTCGCCAGACTCACCGAGCAGAAAGGCATCGGCGAGATGTTCGGCCCGGGCTATGGCGCCGTGCCGCAGGTTCTCGAGACCATGAACGCCCAGTTCGCGGTGGTGGGCTCGGGCGACGCCTGGTGCGAGGAAGCGCTCGCCTCGCTTTCGGCCCGATACCCCTCCTTCAAGACGCGCGTCGGCTACGACGAAGCCCTGGCCCACCTGGTGGAGGCGGGGTCGGACTTCTTCCTGATGCCGAGCCGCTACGAACCCTGCGGCCTAAACCAGTTGTATTCGCTCCGCTACGGCACCCTCCCGATCGTGCATCGCACGGGAGGGCTCGCCGACACCGTGGAGAACTACGTCCAGGAGACGGGCGACGGCACGGGCTTCATGTTCGACGACCTGACGCCGCGCGCGCTGTTCAACACGATCGGCTGGGCGGTCTGGGCCTGGTACAACAGGAAGGATCACATCGAAATCATGCGCATCAAGGCGATGACGCGCGAATTCTCCTGGGAAAAGTCGGCGAGCGAATATACGGCGCTCTATGGGCGCGCGATCGCGCTCAGGCGCTCGAAGTTCCTGTAAAAGGATACAGTCTTGGCAAAAGAAGAAAACAGAAAAGTATACGACTATGACCGCGAGCTGGTGCGCGGCAAGCTTTTGGGCGGATTCAGGAAGACGGGGCGCGAGGCGACGGTCGCTGACCTCGCCGGGCTTACGGGCCTGCCGCTCCCGCAGATCCAGGCCGAGCTGCCCGCGGTCGCCGACGAATACGGGGCGAGGCTCAAGGTCACCGAGAAGGGCGAGATACTCTATTCTTTCCCCGACGGCATGAAGAGCCGCTACCGCGGTTTCGGCCCCTCCGCGAAGCGCGTTCTCCGGACCCTGCGCAAAGGCGCCGCCGAGGTCGCGAAATTCGCCTTCAAGGCCTGGATCGTCGTGATGCTCTTCGGGTACTTCATCCTCTTCCTCGCGCTCGCCCTTTTCGCCCTCGTCGCCTCGGTGGCCATGCAGGCGGGAGGCGGGAGCAGGGACAGCCGCGATTCCCGGCGGGGCGGCGGCGGCCTGGGCGGGCTCTGGCTCACCACGCGGCTCTTCGACAGCCTCATACGCATCTGGTTCTATTCGGAGCTCTTCAAGACCCCCCAGGAGCGCTGGGCCCGCTCGGAGTCGAGGCGCGAGTGCCGGCCGCTGCACAAGGCGGTGTTCTCCCATGTCTTCGGCGACGGCGATCCCAACCGCGACTGGCCGGAGGTGGAGAAAAAGGCTGTCGTTGCTTTCCTTCAGACCCACAAGGGCGTGATCACCCTGCCCGAATTCATGGCGATAACGGGACTCGATCCCGTCGAGGCGGAAACCGCCATCAACAAGTACCTGCTCGAGTTCGAAGGGACGCCGGAAGTCTCCGAGGCTGGAGCCATCTATTTCAGCTTCCCCAAGCTCCTCGCGCGGGTGGGGACGACCCCGGAGTTCCTCGGCTCGAGCGTCGCGCTCAAGAAGCTCAAGAAATTCTCCTCCAACAACGCCAAGGCCGACAGGACCTTCCGCCTGGTCAACATCTTCAACATCGCTTTCGGCGGTTATTTCCTCTACAACGCGATCGCGGTGGGATCGGCCATCTACGTGAACACCGCGCGCGGGCTGGCGCTGCGGGGAGGGTTCGCCTTCCTCTATTCGGCCTCGGGCTATCTCTTCCAGCTCCTGGGCGCAGCAAACCCCATTCCCGGCATGTTCTGGGGACTGGGCATCGTTCCGCTCGCCTTTTCGGGGCTCTTCTTCGCGGTGCCCATACTGCGCGCCCTCAGGGACAAGCGCGAGAACGAGTCGATCAAATTCGAGAATCTTCGCCGCATGGTCTATCGCCAGATACTCGCCGTCAAGGGCATCTTCAGGCCCGAGAGTGTCGCGGTGCCCGTCGACGAGGCGCGGCCGGCCGATTCGTCCGCGACCGAGAAGATCGCGGCGCGGCTGGCGGCCTGGTCGCAAGCCGAACCCGCGTCGGGCGGCTACGATTTCGCCGAACTCGCGCGGACCCAGGACGAGGCGGAGCGCGTCAGGGCCTCGATCGACACCGCTTCCTTCGCGCCGGGGCGCACGGTCTTCGATACCCAATCATGAGCGGCCCGTGCGGTCCGCGGGGTAGGGGCGTAGGCCTCGCCCTGCTCTCGGCGCTGGGCTTTTCGACGCTCGGCATTTTCGCCACGACGCTCTACTCCGCTGGTTTTTCGGTGCCGCAGACCCTGGCCTGGCGCTTCACGATAGCCTCGGCCTTCCTATGGGCGGCGATCGCCGCGCGCCGCGCCTTACGGCGCGATGCCGCGGCTGCCGGCGCGCGGACTGCCGGCCGCGGGCGGAGGCTCGCGCTGCTTCTCCTCCTCGCGCTGTTCGGCTTTACGCCGCAGGCCGGCCTTTTCTTTCTGACGGTCAAGCTCCTGGCGCCCGGCATCACGAGCCTCCTCCTCTACCTCTATCCGGCCTTCGTCCTCCTGCTTATGGCGATTTTCATGCGAAAGAGGCCGACGCGCGGCCAGCTCGCCGCGCTGGTCTTGAGTTTTGCCGGCTGCCTCGTCACTTTCATCGCGCCTGGAGCCTACCCGCTCGGCGGCCTCCTCCTGGGCGTGCTCGTGGCGGTGAGCTACGGGGCCTACCTCGTGGCGGGCGAGAAAATCCTCGCCGGCTACGATCCGATCTTCGCCACCGCGGTGATCATGACCGTGGCCTGCGCCGTGTATTGGGGAATCGTCGCCGTATCGGGGATCCCGGTTCGCGCGCCAGGAACATTCGCGGAGTGGGGCGGCGTCGCCGGCATCGCCTTGATGGCGACCGTTCTGCCGATCACGACGCTCTTTGCGGCGATCAAGCGGCTTGGCGCCGCCGACGTGTCCCTGGTGAGCACGATCGAGCCGGTCTGCACGGTGCTGCTGTCGGCTGTCCTCCTGGGCGAGCGCCTTACTATGAACCGGATCGCGGGGGGACTGCTGATCGTGGGCGGAGTCGTGGCGCTTCAGCGCCTGGGGCGGGGAAGGGCGAGCGTCGGCGGCGAATAGCGGACAGACAGCGGGCAGATGCGCCGGCATGCAGAGGCGGCGTCCGCCCCGCATGGCTAGGCGAGGATCGCGCCAAGCGGGGCTAGCTCGCCCCTGTCGAACTCAGGCGCGGCGATTGAAGGCGCGCGCCAGTCCGGCGAGATCAGGATGCCCGCCTCCAGGCAGGCCGCGAATATCCGGGCATGCTCGGTTTCGGGGTAGGCTGGATAGAGCCAGGGACCCGACCGCTTGAAAAGCGAACCAAGGTATGCGTCCATCCGCGCCCACTGCGCCTCGCCGAAATTCGGGGCAAAGGCCAGGAAATCGGCGAGCGAGCGGGCCGAGGCGGCGAATTGGAGCGCGGCAGGCGGAGTTCCCGCGAAGCCTGAAAGCGCCTCGATATCTGCCGGCGTCTTGGCAAGGACGGCGCCGACCGCGAAGGCGGGCGCCGCGGGCAGGCGCGCCAGGGCGAATCGGCCGCCGCAGGCGGCCGATTCGGCGGCCGCGGCCGCGCAGGGAAGGTCAGTCCTGAAAGCCCGGTAAGGAAGCTCGACGAAGAGCCGCGAGCGGAAAGCGGCGGCCGCGGCCGGAAAAGCCGTTCCGCCCGCGAGATCGCGCGCGAAGACCTCGTCGTTTCCTGCAAGGGAAAGAACCGCCTCAGTCTCCGAAGCGAAGAAGCGAACTCCCGCCCAGCCCGGCAGCCAGGCGAGAACCGCCTTGCGGAGCCGCTCCTCCCAGAAGCCGGGAAGGGGCGAGGCGAGGCCTCTGTCGATGGATTCCTTGGCCGTCCTGCCCGCGGCGCCCTCCCTCCGGCCCATCACCGAGGCTCCGCCGTCGGCGTACAGGTCGAGAATGCGGCGGCCGTCGGCGGCGTAGAGCCGTCTTCCCCGCGCCCGCGTTATGGCGGGGATCGTCTCGAGAAGCTTCCGTGACGCGGAGCTATCCTGGTCGATCATTCTTTAATCCTCTCGAGCTTGCGCGTGTATTTGGGGAAGAACTCGGCGATCTTGCCCGACTCGAACTGAACGATCACGAGGGGGCCGGAATTTTCGGTAAGGCTCACCTTGATGATGGCGCCCTGGCCGTACTCATCATGGTAGACTGCCTGCCCCTGCTTCCACTCGGAACTCTGCGCGGAGGGCGCCGCCGCTGCAATCCCCCTGGCCGCGCCGCCGCCGTAGCTCCCCGCGATCGGCCTCGAGCCGGTCGACGCAGCGCCGCCGCCCTGGCTCGCGATCGCCCGAGCTCCCGGAAAACTCCGCGGGAAATGGGCCTGCACGGGCCGGGACACGCTCGCGCCGCTTTTCCAGAACTCGTAGCGCTCGGGATCCATCTCCGTCAGGAAGCGCGAGGGCGTCGTCTCGAAAAGGCGGCCCCGCATGCGCCGCCAGCGGCAGGCGCTGAGGTACAGGCTGTCCTTCGCCCTGGTCAGGGCGACATAGAAGAGGCGGCGCTGCTCCTCGAGATCCTCGCCTTCCTCGTCGTCGCGGGGAAAGAGTCCCTGTTCGAGGCCGGTCACGATGACGAGGGGGAATTCGAGCCCCTTGGTATTGTGCATGGTGATGAGGGTGACGGCGTCGCGGTTTTCCGCGTCCCCGCCCGCCTGGAAACTCCGGTCCAGCTCGATGGTCTCGAGGAACTCGGCCAGGCCCTCCCGAACGAGGGGGTAGAGGGCGGAGGCGTTGACGAGCTCCTCCATATTGGCGAGCTTCTGCGTGCCGGCGATCTCGTCCTGGCCCCGATGGTAGCCGGCGAGCCCGCTCTCGGAGATGATTTTCTCCAGGAGGACGCCGAGCGAGGCGGGTCCCGAATCGTTCGCCGCGCCGCCGCCCTTGGCTTTGCCCTTGCCCATGGCCCTCTGGGCGGCCTTTCCGCCGTCGGACAGGGAATAGGGACCGTCGTTGCCTGCGACGGCAATGTCAGCGGCGCCCGCGGTTTCGGCGGTTCCCGCCGGCTCGGAGCGTTCGCCGAGCATCGCCGCGGCGCGATCCATCACGCCCAGGAACTGTTCCAGTCCGGCCTTGCCCTTGCCCCGCATCGATCCGGAACTCTCACGGCATGCTTCGATCACCGACAAGCCGCCGCCGAGGGCCTTGTCCAGGATGAGATCGACGCTCGAATCGCCGAGGCCCCGGACGGGCTTGTTCACCACGCGCCGGAAGGCGATCTCGTCGCGCGGGTTGAGGAGGAGGGCCAGGTAGGCGAGTACGTCCTTGACCTCTTCGCGCTCGTAGAAGCGCAGGGCTCCGACGAGGCGGTATGCGATTCCCTTGCGGGGGAAATCCTTTTCAAAGGCGAGGGATTGGGCGTTCGTCCTATAGAGTATGGCGATGTCGGAGAGGCTGCCGCCCTGCTTCTGGTGCGCCCTTACGATCCTGGCGCAGAATTCCACTTCCTGGTCCTGGTCGTCCAGCAGGGCCAGCTGGGGTTTGGCGCCGCCCGGCTTGGTGGCGCGCAGGGTCTTGCCGAGGCGCCCCGAGTTGTGCGACACCACGTCGCCGGCGATATCGAGTATCGTCTGGTATGATCGGTAGTTGCGCTCGAGCTTGACCGTCTTCGTTCCGGGGAAGATCTTCGAGAACGAGAGAATGTTCCTGATCTCCGCGCCGCGGAACTTGTAGATCGACTGGTCGTCATCGCCCACGACGCAGATGTACGTGGAGGGTCCCGTGAGCCGCTGGAGGAGGAGGAACTGGGCCACGTTCGAGTCCTGGTATTCGTCGACCAGGATGACGCGAAACCGCTGCTTCGTCCTCGCGGCGATTGTCGCGTCCTCGCCCAGTATTTTCGTAGGCAGGCGGATGAGGTCGCCGAAATCGACGTTGCCTGTGTCGCGCAGGCGCTTCTCGTAGAGTGCGTAGATGCGCCGGAAATCTTCGTCGCGAATCGATGCGTTGAGGTCGGGCGAATCCGGCTCGAGGCTATAGTCCTTGGCCCTGGCGATGAGCGAGGCGTAGCGTTTGCAGTCCTGTTTCGATATCTGGGGGAGGGCCGCGTGGAGCAGTTCCGTCGAGTCGTCGTCGTCGTAGATCACGAAATTCGAGTCCAGCCCGACGGCGGCGGCGTTGCGCCGCAGGAACCAGGCCCCGAAGGAATGGAAGGTGCGGATCACGGCGCGTTCGCAGCGGGGCTCCAGGATGGCCGCCCTTTCGCGCATCTCCCGCGCCGCCTTGTTGGTGAAAGTGACTGCCAGGATGGACTCGGGCGGGAAGCCGCGCTCTTTGACGAGGTAGGCGATCTTGGTGGTGATAACCCTGGTCTTGCCGGTGCCCGCGCCGGCGAGGATGAGGAGGGGGGAACCCTCGTGGAGGACGGCCTCCAGCTGCTCGGGGTTGAGGGAAGCGAGGTAGGGCGCAAGGGAATGCTCGCGGGCGGGCGAATTGTCTCCGGCCATCAGGCTTCTGCCCCGACTGGCTCGGCCTCGAGATCGACGCCGTTGACGCCGACGATGCGCGCCAGGCAGGTCGCGCCGGGCGCGAAACGGCCTTTGATCACCGTGAGGCCGTCGACGTCGGGCGCCTGCATCCAGGCCCTGCCGAGGGTGAGGGCTTCGCCTTCGACGCCCTCCTCGGCGAGCACTTCGACGGTCCGGCCGATGAAGCGCTGAAGCCGTTCGCCGGTGATCGCCTCCTGGGCGGCCTCAATGGAGGCTTTGCGCACTTCGGCGATCTTCTTGGCGACGCGCCCCTTCATGGCGTAGGCAGGGGTATTTTCCTCGCGCGAGTAGGTGAAGACGCCGAGCCAATCGAGCCTGGCCTCGTCCTGGAAACGCCGCAGGGTCTCGAAATCCTCGTCCGTCTCGCCGGGGAAGCCGACCAGGAAGGTCGAGCGGATCATGGCGTCGTCAAGCGTTGCGCGGATTTTTGCGATGAGGTCGAGGTAGATTCGTGGCGAACCCTTCCTGTTCATCGCCTTGAGCACGCGCTCGGAGGCGTGCTGCAGGGGCAGGTCGAAATAAGGAAGGATGCGCTTGTCCCGCGCCATCACCTCGAGGATGCCCTCGGGAAAATGATCCGGGTGGATGTAGAGTGTGCGGACCCTGAAGTCGCCTTCAAGGGCGGAGAGCGCGGCGAGAAGGTCGGCCAAGCCGGGCGCCAAGCCGTTCGACCCCAGGTCGCTTGACTGTAAGTCGCGCCCATAGGCGCCCAGGTCCTGCCCGATGAGGTTGATCTCGCGGATGCCGCGCCCTATCAGCGCCCTGCACTCGTCGACGATGTCCTCGACGTTCCTCGAGCGCAAACGTCCGCGGATCAGCGGTATCGCGCAGTAGGTGCAGAAGTTGTCGCAGCCCTCGGTCACTTTGACGTA
>Ga0116171_10005393_pt1 | contig 11243 bp, 8 predicted proteins | sample AD_JPNHW2_MetaG_FD_89798 | JGI IMG/M metagenome (GOLD analysis project Ga0116171, IMG submission 89798) | Active sludge microbial communities of municipal wastewater-treating anaerobic digesters from Japan - AD_JPNHW2_MetaG | ecosystem: Engineered > Bioreactor > Anaerobic > Digestate | place...
ATGAAGGCGTCAAAGCAAATTGAATATAAGGAGAACCCACTATATTGGTCTGATTGGAATACCCTTGAAACAGTAAATGAATATCTTGATAACATAAAGGAATCCGGGAATTCTGTCGGTGCAATAGTCGAAATGACCATTGATAATCTTCCATCCGGTCTTGGTGATCCTGTATTCGAGAAGCTCGATGCCAATGTTGCCAAGGCAATCATCTCAATTGGGGGCGTGAAGGGAATTGAATTTGGCGATGGTTTTATACTTGGTTCCCTTACAGGTGAGGAAAGCAATGACCCGATAAATAGTACTGGCTTTAGCAGCAATCACATGGGTGGAATACTGGGAGGAATTTCGACGGGGCAGAAGCTGATTCTACGATATGTGACGAAACCCACTCCATCCATAAGAAGGAAACAGAAAACAGTCAATAGCAGTAACGAAGAGGTAGAATTTCAACTTGATGGAAGATTTGACACCTGCATAGCACCGAGAGTCATTCCGGTTGCTGAAGCCATGACTAAACTCGTACTTGCAGATGCAATTGCCTATCAGAGACTTTTGGAAGGTGAACCAACTGAACTATCTCATTTACGGGAAGCCATCGACAAAGTTGATGAAGATATCTTAATCGCCATTTACCGCAGATTTGAAATTGTAAAACAAATACGTGCCCTGAAGATCGAAGAAATCATTCCCCTCGAAGATCCAGTGAGAGAATCCCAACTTATGGAAAGGCTGATTCTAATTGGAAAGGAGTGGGGGATAGGAGAGAAAAAAATCCAATCCATTTGGAAGGAAATCATCCAGTCTGGAAAATCACCATGATCATTCTCTCACTTCCCTATACTCAAAATGGCGGTTTTGTTGAAAAACTTATGTATCAGGGAATCGATGCAATCGAGTACAGACTTGATTATTCTGAACGAATTGATGAGATTGACTTTTCTCAATTTTCTGAACATCATATCCTGACCCTGAGAGATTACAGCGAAGGGGGCAAAACTCAATTCTCCCGCGAGAAAAAGGGAAAGATATACAACAACATCATATCCAGTACAAAGTCGCTCCTTGATGATGAAATACAAAACCAAATATTGGATCCCATAGAAATCCCTCCGAATCGTCTTATTTTGTCTTGGCATGCAAATTCAGCTGAAGAATCACTTCAGAAGATTGAAGAGATCATTGAAAAGACCAATCATCTGGAGTGCAAGTTCCTCAAGATTGCAGTTCAGATTGATCATTATGATCAATTATCAGCGATTGAAAACGCACTACAGAAATCAATTCACACGATCTTACTTACGGCGACAGGCAAATTGGGTAAAATCGTACGGCTTTTATACAACCATCTTGGAGCAGCGGGTACCTTTATAGGAATTGCAGGAAATGAAACGGCTGAAGGACAACTTACATATCACGAAATGGAATTATTTCATCTTCATCAAGCCGATAGAGACACATTAATATTCGGAATATTGGGAGGTTGCCAGGTATGGCAATCACTGGGTCTTTCGCATTACAATGATAAATTCCGCACTATAGGGATCAACGCTATGTACCTGCCTTTCGCCATTGAGAGTACCGCTGATTTCGATACTTTCATGAATTGGTTTACATATCACTTCCTATCTTACCATATTAGAGGTATTACCATTACATCGCCATGGAAGTTCTTAATCTCAGAATACCTTTCTGCACCACTACGAATCATGAATTGCTATTTACCGTTCAGACAGCGACAAAACATTGCACCATGGGCGTTGAATACAGATAAGGATGCACTAATCAATAGCTTAGCAACACTGAATATCACACGTGGTAATAGAATCCTTCTCTACGGATCCGGTGCCATGGCTGAATTGGCTTTATCGGTAATGAAGGATTATGATTCTCTCTATATATATGGTAGAAATCAGGATCGGATTCAAGAACTATGCTCTCTTTATCGTTGCGATGCGATCGATAGGGAATTCCTGCTGAAAAATGATTGGGATGTAGTGATTAATTGCACCACGATCGGTATGATGGGGGAATCCTTTCGGTTATCTGCGGGAAACATATCTTTTAGAGCTGTGATCGATCTACCATATTCCGAAAACGATACACCGCTGATTTCGTTTTGCAAACAACAGAAGATTCCTTACGTTTCCGGAAAGATGTTCTGGGAATTCCAGGCAGCGAAGCAGGAGAGTGTTTTCCTCGAAGAGGCGGGACGCTTGGAGGTGGAGGTATGAGGGGTGGAGGAAGAATACCCCGGCTGTGGGAGGATGCTCGTATTGGTATATAATCAATATTATGTAAACTATCAGCAAAATATGTATCTTTTTCCACAGCAACAGATTACATTTCTTCCCGTCCCCTCCACGGTTACGAAAGATTTCTTTCAATTTCACGGTAAATCTTTCTCGACTGGTGTTTGCATCAAATAACTTGTCACGTTGACGGTTAAAAATATTATGCACATTAGTAAATGAAGATCAGGAGATTTCTCTTATGAAAAGTATGACGGGTTATGGTAAATCAAATCTGACATTTGAAGACATTGATCTCGATATTGAAATCAAATCTGTGAACTCGAGGTTCTTCGATTTGAAACTCTATCTCCCCCGGGAATTGAGTTTTTTGGAAATCGAATTGAGAAATATAATTCGGCAAACGATCAAAAGAGCCTACATAGAAGCGCGCATATCAATAAGAGACAGAAGAATCCCCAAGATTGAAATCGATGAGAACAAATTGTTAACGTACTGGAATCTATTCCAGAAAGTCAGGGAAGTTGTCGGTTCGAATCAGAATATTTCACTTGAAAAGGTTCTCGATGAACCGGGTGTTGTTACGACTGATAATACTAATCTTGATACCGATGAGTTTCGCAAGATCTTTATGACATGCCTGGCGTCTGCGCTTGACCAGCAGGAAAAAATGGCTCAGTCTGAAGGATTGAGCATGAAAAACGCACTTGTGGAATCTTTACAAAAAATAAAGATATCTTCCAGTAATGTATATAATGCTTTTGAGAATTATAAATCCACACTTTTTGAGAAGTACAAAGCTAGGATTCTCGAACTATTGAATGATCATATCACAGAGGAAAATGAGAAGCGGTTACTGATGGAAACAGCAATCTATATCGATAAAGCCGACATTCATGAAGAATTGACACGTCTTGACGATCATATCCTCAAATTTCAGGAACTTCTGGATAAAGGTTCAGATGATGAACTGGGTAAAACCATGAATTTTATTGTACAAGAAATGCACCGGGAAGGAAACACTCTTGGTTCAAAATACAGCACACCACAATCTTTTCAGGATGTCCTGATCATCAAGGAAGAAATCGAGAAAATCCGGGAAATGGTGCAGAATGTCGAATAGTCCCCTTCTTGAATGGCAATCTCATCCATTTCTGGAAAGACCTATCACCTCTTCCCTATTGGTTCTATTTCTTTTTTTCCTGAACATTCTCGTTTGGCATATATCTGTCACTGTCTGGCATACACCATTCTACTACTATCTTGGTATGATTCTTGTTGTAGTGAATCTGTTACCTTATTTTGTAGTGACCCGATACCAACTTTTTGATGAACATATTGAAGTTTATTATTGGTTTATCAAAATCCAGCGCAAATACACCGACTTTGGATGTTTTTACTCTGATAAACATGGAATGATGCTCAGTACCTTTAAAATGCCACGCAGACTCGATCCCTTCAGGGGGCAATCACTCCGTTTTTCAAAAACAAAGAATGAAGTTCCACAACTTGTTGAATTACTGAAAGAAAAAATAGGAAAGCAGTATTAATATGGATGATAAAAATAATTTACGAGAAACCATACTTGAGTTCATGAAAGAAAAACCTGGTTACGGTTATACATATAAGCAAATAACTGAGCAAATTCGGATACCAAAACACCACGCCAGGGAACTGCGTGCAGAGCTTCAAGCAATGATCCGTGATGGTTTGATACACTTCAAGAATAAGGAATATCGATTATCATCAGCAAAAGCCACTACCATGAAATCAGAGGCTCAATATATCACAGGGAAATTCGACGGGACTTCTCTTGCAAAGAACTATTCCTATGCTTTTGTCATTACTGATTCCGGTGATTACTTTGTATCCTCGGAAGATACGCTGAATGCTTATCATGATGATATCGTACGTGCAGAAGTGAAATATAGCCGCCAACAAAAGAAATATTGTATCATTAGGGAAGTCATTCAGCGTGCGCGAGAAGAATTCGTCGGCAATATCGCTTCGTATGGAAACAAGTACGTTTTTATCAATGATAATCGTAAAATTACAACCAATTTCGATATCTCAGATAAAGAGAAAGCGGTTATAGGTCAAAAAGTAATACTTAAAATCACGAACTGGGGCAACAGGGCACTCAATCGTGTTCCTATTGGCAAGGTGATTGAAGTTTTGGGTACCGCAGGTAATCCTGAGGTAGAGATGCTCGGAATTATCAAACAGTTCGATCTTCCTCTTGAATTTCCTGATGAGGTGATACAAGAAGCGAATTCACTGCCACAGGAGATCAGTAATGAAATGATTTCAAGGAGAAAGGATTATCGTAATCTGCTGACCTTTACGATCGATCCTATTTCCGCAAAGGATTATGATGATGCCATCTCGCTTGAGGTGCTCGATAATGGTTACCGGTTATATGTTCATATAGCAGATGTTGCCCATTATGTGAAACCGGGATCAAACCTATTCAAGGAAGCGCTGAATCGGGGTAATAGTTACTATTTCCCCAAAAAGGTCATTCCAATGCTTCCTGAACAAGTATCCAACAAACTATGCAGTCTTCGTCCTGATGAAGAAAAACTTACAATGTCTGTTGTCACTGAATTCGATTCCCAGGGAAGAGTTAAATGGCAGGAATTTCATGAAAGTGTCATCAAATCAAATTCACGTCTCAATTATGAAGAAGTGGACAAGGTCTTTTCGCATGAAAAGAATGACGTTCCTGAAGATATCCAAACCATTCTATTCGATATGCTCAAATTATCCTCACTTCTCTCAGATAAGAGAAAAAAGCAGGGGTATCTGTTCTTCGATTTACCTGAAACTGATTATATTTATGATGAAGAAGGTCTCATTCACAAACTGGACTTGTCTTTTGAGACAGAATCACATACATTGATTGAAAACTTCATGCTGATAGCCAACGAATATGTTGCAGTACAGCTTACGCAGCGTGCGAAAACAACGATGTATCGAATTCATGAGTTCCCTGATCCTGATAAATTGGATAAACTTGCCGATCTCTCCGTTTATTATGGTCTTTCTATGATTCGTCGCGAAACAGTGAATAAAACGATTCAAGAGTTCTTATCCTCACTGCCTTCCGAAGATTATCATAAGGTATTCGATAAAATTGTACTACGCAGCATGAAGAAGGCTCGATATTCTACCAACCATCTCCCCCACTTCGGACTGGCGATGGAGACATATACGCATTTCACATCTCCAATTCGCAGATTATGTGATTTGGTAGTTCACCATCAATTGAAAAATTATGTTGCTCACAGTGATAAAACTGAATTCTCAACCAGGGAATTGGAAGATATGTCGGTAATTGCATCTGAAAAGGAATTGATCGCTGACCAATCTGAAAGAGAAGTGGAAAGATTCATTATTGCGGAATTCATGAAAAAGAACCTGGGTGACGAGTTCACTGGTATTGTAACTGGGATGAATAACTCGAATGTATTTATCCAACTTGACCAGATTCCCATTAGTGGAGTACTTCCCACTTCCAGCCTGAAAACAAACGGATACTATTTTGATGATCAATACCTTCGCATATTAAGTGGTAATTCCGAATCCGTCTTTCTTCAACTTGTTGATCGTGTGAAAGTTCAAATCAGCCAAGTGACTGATGACGTCTATCTATCGCTGATTGATGTCATTTCAGAGCATTCTCAGATTGTTACGAAAATAAAGAATAAAAATCGCAACCATAAGAAGAATGAACGTCCCAACTCACGGAAGAGCTTCTCTAAGAAAGGGAGACCTTCAAAGTCTCGCAGATCATTCTCGAAATAGATTTTGTTCTGTGAATATTACTTCCCTTTATTTGATGTTTTAAAGTAATATGCTGCCCTAATAAATGCTGCAAATATGGGTTGGGGATTCGTGGGGCTCGACTTGAACTCGGGATGGAACTGCACGCCGATATAGAAAGGATGGCTTGGTAATTCGATTATTTCGACCAATACCTTATCCGGGGACAAACCAGAAATCATCAATCCCTTATCTTCCAACTTCTCACGATAAGCATTATTCACTTCATATCTATGCCTATGCCTTTCTGAAATGGTACCACTTCCGTATATAGAGTATGCAAGAGTCTTTGCCTTGATCTTACAAGGAAATGCTCCAAGTCTCATCGTTCCTCCCATCTTTTCAAGATACTGCTGATCTTCCATGAGAGCGATGACAGGATATTTTGTATGAGGATTGAATTCAGTACTATTTGCATCCTTCATTTTGCATATATGCCTTGCATATTCTATCGCTGCAACTTGCATACCAAGGCAGATCCCGAAGAATGGAATATGATTCTCTCTTGCGTATTGGACAATTGCGATTTTCCCTTCGATACCCCTTACACCAAATCCACCCGGTATCAAGACACCATCTACATCTTTGAGTTCTTTGGCGATATTGGCAGTTGATACTGTATCTTCAGAATCCACCCACTTGATCTTCAATTTGAGTTTATTACACGCAGCGGCATGGATCAGGGATTCCTCAACACTTTTATATGCATCCTGGTGTTTGACATATTTTCCACACACGGCAATCGTCACTTCTTTCTTCGCATGTGACTGGTTATAAGTGAATTCCAACCAGTCTTTCAATTGTGGTTTAGGTCTCTTGATCTTGAAGTATTTGCATATCATACCAGGCACACCCTGTTTCAGGAACATAATGGGGACTTCATAAACATATTTCACATCGATTGCATTAAACACATGGTCACGAGGTACATTTGTGAACAAGGCGATCTTATTATAAATATCTTCATCAAATGACTTCTCCGAACGGCACAGGAGTATATCGGGCTGAATACCGATTTCACGTAACTTGTAAGCACTATGCTGTGATGGTTTCGTCTTGAGTTCACCTGCAGCCTTGATATAAGGGACATAAGTCAGAAGAATGAAAAGTGAATTTTGGACACCAACATCCAAACGAAACTGTCTGACAGCCTCAAGAAATGGTAAGCTTTCGATATCGCCGACGGTACCGCCTATTTCGGTTAATACAATGTCATACTTTTTATCGTGTTTGAAAATCCTCTCTTTGATTTCATTTGTCACATGTGGTATCACTTGAACGGTTTTGCCTAAATAATCACCTCTTCGTTCTTTCAAAAGAACATTTTCATAGACCTGACCCGCAGAAGAACTGGAATACTTATCAAATGGCTGATCAAGAAACCTCTCGTAATGACCCAGATCAAGATCGGTTTCAGCACCATCATCGGTAACAAAGACTTCTCCATGTTGAAACGGACTCATTGTTCCTGGATCTACATTCAAATATGGATCGAGTTTCTGCATTCCCACTGAATAACCCATTCTCTTAAGAAGCATGCCAATGGAAGCCGTGGCAATACCTTTACCCAATGAAGAGAGAACACCACCCATAACAAACACATACTTAGCCATTTTAACTACCTTTCTTTGTAATTGGGGAAGAACCCCTGATTGAACATATAAAAAAAGCAGGTGGGACACCTGCTCTGTATTCTATTTGTTCTCAACGAACCAACTTTCTCCTAATTTGACCATTTTCACCAAATCAGGTTTTCGTTCAAGTATCCCTTTCGCAATACTGATGAATTGTGCCTCATTATCACTAACAAAGAAACTATCCTTTCCAGTACCTGAATCATTGGCAATCGGCAGATCCTGTTTCAGATGAGGAATGATGGCATCTGCGCTATCAACAAGTTTGATATTCGGACCAACTACCTTCTGGATTGTCTTCTTGAGAATTGGGTAATGCGTGCATCCAAGAACCAGGGTATCGATACCTTCGTTTTTTAATGGTTCAAGATAATGTTCTGCTACCTGATATGTTACCGGATGGTCTTCCCATCCTTCTTCTGCAAGAGGAACAAACAATGGGCAGGGATGAGAAAAGATCTGAGCGTCAGGCATCAATGAAAGAATCGCCTGAGTATATGCGTTACTTCGTATTGTTCCATAAGTTCCGATAACCCCGATCTTCATATTTCTCGTTGCCTTAACAGCAGCCTCAGCACCGGGAATAATGACTCCAATCACTGGAATATCAGTGATCTCTTTAATAATATCAATTGCAACAGCAGAGGAAGTATTACAGGCAACAACAATGATCTTTACGTTTTGCTGAATGAGGAATCGGGTGTTCTGGATGGAGTAATCGATAACAGTTCTCTTTGATTTGGGTCCGTAAGGAACTCTTGCAGTATCGCCGAAATAAACGAGATTCTCATGAGGAAACGCTGTTCGAATAGCATGAAATACGGTCAATCCGCCTACACCAGAATCAAATATGCCAATCGATTGTTGCGTGAACATGAAACCTCGCTTGATTGTGAATATCTATAAACCATAAGTGATGATTTCAAGAAACTGTCAAGTAGCAGTATAAATGATTTTTTTCTTGACGCCAAACCTTACTGCAATAGCTTAACAACCCACGCCGAAGTGGTGAAATTGGTAGACACGCTAGATTCAGGTTCTAGTGAGCAATACGCTCATCGGGGTTCGAGTCCCCGCTCCGGCACCAATAATCAAAGCCGTTCTCTGTAACGGCTTTTTATTTAATAGCAACCATTCAAATATCAATGAAATCGGTTGGATAATCCTGTGACGCAACAATCAAATTCAATCCATGCCGCACCTGTTTCAAATAGTCACGCATCTTTGTTTCCGCTATCTCAGGGGTATTATTGGTTTCACTCAGATGCGCCAGTATCAGGTTTCTCAAATTTGCATGAAGAACTTGGATAACCACACCAACAGCCTGATCATTGGATAAATGCCCCAATGAACTTTTAACCCTTTGTTTCAATTTCCATGGATAAGGTCCATCCATTAGCATTCTTTCATCATGATTACTTTCAAGCACCAGGGTAGTGACGTTCTGCAGTCTTTGAATGGTCACCTTGGAAGAAAAACCGAGATCAGTAGCAACTGCAAGATGTGATTGATCGTTATTAACCTGTCTGAAACTAAAATTACATCCATCAACAGAATCATGAGATGCAGAAAATGCATGAACGAGAATATCCCCAATCCTGAATTCATCACCTGGAGCAAAGAACTCTGTCTTTGGAATTGCACCTAAGGCATGCTTGCAGGCATTGAATGTTGGAAGAGTGACAAAAACCGGTCTTCCGGTCTTCCGCGCAATAGATCCAATACCCTTGATATGATCGCTATGTTCATGACTGATAAGAATCGCATTGATTTGTTCTTTAACTAATCGATTCGAACTGAGAAACTCCATTATTCTTGCAGTACTGATACCCGCATCAAGCAATATACCGGTTCTTTCTGTTTGGATGAATATTGAATTCCCTTTGCTCCCGCTCGCAATTACTGCAGTTCTGAACATCGCTTATCCAAGAAAGTAATATCTTTCATTCATTCGATCGAATTCTGACCATTCTGCATCGGGTGCTGCACCATCCAGTAATTGCATTACTCCTGTTGTTTGAGCATCAAGGTTATCGGCAAAATGAAGAACAATTGCTTCCAGCGTTTGCGGTAAACGAACAGATGCTTTCTCATATTCCCCATGATGCGATAAAATCAGATGCCTGATCTTCATGAGCGTAACAGATGGAAAATTGTTTATTTTTGAGGCTGCATCAAACACCATCTGATCACCAATGGCAAGGTGCCCAATCAGTCTTCCTATATCAGTGAAATCAATATTCGATTTTTGGTTATATTCATACACTTTCCCAATATCATGCAGTAAAGCGCCTGCAATGAGAATATCCTTATTCAATGGGTATTTGGTGCAGGCAAACTCACAGATATCTGCAACACTGACTGTATGCTCCAGTAAACCTGATATGAAGTTATGATGCCATGATTTAGCAGCAGGGGAAGTTGCAAATATGGTAAAGAATTCTTTATCATCAAAGAATTGTTTTAACAAAGCACGGATATTTGAGTCTGTTATGTTCTCAATATATGAGAATAATTTATCTGCCAACTGATTCACATCTTTTTTTGTCACTGGAAGGATATCAGCCATGTCGAATTCAACTGACTCAGCAAGCCTGATCTGTTGCACTGTGAGTTGGACCTGATTCTTATAGAGAATGACCATCGCCTTAACTTTAACGACATCACCTTCCTTGAATTTCTCATTTTCAGTCTTTGCATTGTTCCATAGATTGGCGGCTACATTCCCTGTCTTATCGGTAAGCTTCATCCTGATGAAAAAGTCTTTCGCCCCTTCCCTCAGTTCTTTTTCTGAAACGAGGAAATAACTTATGATCTCACGATTTACGTATTCCTTAAGATTCTTCACATCAATTCTTTCCATTTATTCCCCACCCTTTACATAAATTGGATTGGTATAGATCCAACCAAGAAAATATCTAAGAATTTCTAATCGATAGAAACCTGGTTTTCTGATTTCAAAGTAACCTTTGCTACCGGACCTCTTTTCTATTGTTTCCCCATTGTAAATTAAATGAATCCTTCCTGATTTGGGAAGATTATAGAACAATCTCATGTCCTTCTTAAAATGAATATCCTCGCCAAAAGTCGCATTGTTTCCTTCACTATCCGTGATTCCCGCATAAAAATTATAGGGTATGCCAATGCGTTGATTCACAACATATGAATTTCCATTCCTTAAGGCTAAGAGAATGTCAGCTTGTGTTATATCATCTTTACTGGGAATCAGCACATTAGTTCGTATATACGCAAAAAGATGCTTATGAGTAAGAACCTTCACCCTGAGTCCCAGAATTCTGATACTGACTCCATGTGCATCAATTGCTCCAATCCCTGATTTATGCTTTCCTTGAAGATTCAAATCATCCCAGTATTTCAGCACTTTCCGATATGGACGCCGTATGAACATCTGGGGAAACAGCAGATGGAATGCGCCATTTTTCCAATAATTCATTGTCTTGAGCCAGGATGATATAAAATTCCATATTTCGATTCCATCGAAAGAATCGAGGTACAGTTTACTCCATTGATA
>Ga0116171_10005396_pt1 | contig 11238 bp, 17 predicted proteins | sample AD_JPNHW2_MetaG_FD_89798 | JGI IMG/M metagenome (GOLD analysis project Ga0116171, IMG submission 89798) | Active sludge microbial communities of municipal wastewater-treating anaerobic digesters from Japan - AD_JPNHW2_MetaG | ecosystem: Engineered > Bioreactor > Anaerobic > Digestate | place...
ACAATTAGCTAAAGCGTAATCTCAGGCACAGGGTAAAAAGTATCAAACAGTGCCGGATAACGGAAGCGAAGAAAAGTAACTTCCGCTATTTTGTTTTGTTATTTGAATTTCATATATTTGCGGTATGGCAAAGGTAAAAGACATAATAAGCAAGATGAGTATTGACCGGGACGAAAACGGTTATTACGGAGTCTATATGTCTTTTTATGCTGAAGGGGGAACCCGTACCGAAGTAGAAAACAAACTCCTTGATAAAGTCATCTTTGAAAAACGCCATAAAAGGCCAAAGAAAAAAAAGACTTATGAAGATACTGTATTTTGGGGTATAATTGGACTGAATTAAAAACGCAGATATGAAAAAATTAATTGTGATTTTGGTACTTGTATTATCTTTTATAAGTTGCAAAAAAGAAAGTTGTAAAACTTGTCAAACTATTGTGATACAGGGTATTGAGACTTATTATTATAATACAACAGAGTGTGGAGACGTGTTGAGTAACGATGATAAAAAAGTAGTCATGGGATTTAACACATCGGGTGATTTAATCTATTTTAGGATGACAATTTGCAAATAATGCCTACTATCAATTTAAAGCAAAAGGGGATAGATAAGCCTCGCACATTGGCAAAGGCATTATTTCAAGGCATTTATCAAGACAGGAGGTGGAAAGCATTAAGGGAGTTAAAATGTCAAAATAATCCTGTTTGTGAGGAGTGTATAAAAAAGGGCATTTATAAACAAGTTGAAGAGGTTCACCATATCATACCATGGGAAAGCGGAACGACAAAAGAAGAGCAAGAAAGTTTGGCATTTGATTACGATAATACAAAGTCATTATGCATAGATTGTCATAAGGAAGCACACCGAGAATTGAATAAAAAGTAATATATTGCGAAAAATAGCAATATTATCATATGTTGGACGAGGTAATGGAGTATTGTAATAATGTACTTGGCAATAAAATACCCGCAGGTATTAACCTGAAGAATGCCGTATCTCGATTTATCTCCGATTTAAAAAACCCCGCATGGACATTTGATGAAGAGGAGCCTTTAAAAATAAGAAACTATATTTCCAAACTGAAACACTTTACCGGCAAACATGCCGGTAAGCCCTTTTTACTTGAACCATGGCAATTATTTATTATCGCTAATCTGTATGGTTTTTATCTTCCGGATGGGACGCGAAGATTTCAAACGGCATATATTGAAATGGCAAGAAAACAAGGCAAAACTGCCTTTGTTGCGGCTCTGTCAATCTATCATTTAGCAAAGGAAGGGGAAGCAGCTCCCCTTGTTTTATTAGCAGCCAACGCAAAGGATCAGGCAAAGATAGACTTTGCTTTTGTCAAGGGATTTGCAGAAGGTATAGACGCAAAACACACAAAGTTTAAATTAATGAGGGCTGACATTGAACTCAAAAAAAAGCCAGGTATGATTAAGACGCTTGCATCTGATGCTGATAAACTTGATGGATATGATTGTAGTTTGGGTATTATTGATGAATATCATGAGGCTCGAAGTACAAAGGTTAGGGATGTAATTAGGTCATCCCAGGGTATTAGGGAAAATCCGCTTCTTATTACCATTACCACAGCAGGTTTTGATAAATCATTACCTTGCTGGGACCTGCATTTATTAGCTACTGAAATAGCAGCAGGTCAAAAAAAGGACGATACATTTTTAGGAATAATCTATGCAATGGACGAGGGAGATAACTGGAAAGACCCTAAAAACTGGATGAAGTCTAATCCTAATTTGGGGGTAACTGTTACAGAAAAATATTTACAGACGCAAGTAGCTCAGGCAGCACTTCAACCAGCCGATGAGGTTGGTATCAAGACAAAAAACTTAAACTTGTGGTGTGATTCGTCAAGTATTTGGATACCGGATGAATATATTGTTGCTGCGAGTAAAAAAATGAATATCTTTGATTACTTAAATCCAGAAAGACCTTGTTATATGGGTTGTGACTTATCGAGTAATGTTGACCTTACGGCTGTATCTTATCTTCTTACAGATGGAGAGGGGGAGGAGTCGATATTTTATTTTTTCAATAATTATTTTTTACCTCGTGAAACACTCGAAAAAAGGAATATCCACGCCGACATGGAGTTATACAAGAGTTGGGTAAATAGTAAATTCATTGCTATAACCGCCGGTAACGTGGTCGATTACAATTATATTCTTGAAAATCAGAAAGAGGTAAATGAAAAAAGTTACCTGCGTTTGGGTTATTATGATAAATACAATGCTACTCAGTGGGCTATCTCTGCAACCGATGCGGGGATAAACCTTGAACCGTTTAGTCAAACACTTGCAAATTTCAACGGTTGCACAAAGGAGTTTGAGAGGCTGATGTTAAGCAAAAGGGTATTTATACAAGAGAATCCGGTTACAAAATATTGCCTTAGAAACGTAGAGCTTCGCAGGGACGGAAACGGTAATGTAAAGCCCGACAAACTGAAAGAGAGCAAAAAAATAGATGGTGTCATAGCTATGTTGCAGGCCCTTGCCGCTTATATGGCTGATGCCGGAAACAATAAAGGATATAATATTTATTGATATGCCAGAGAACAGAATAAAAAAAATGTTTGGTAATATATTTACCCGAAATTCAGTTGCAAAACAGCAACTTTTGTCCGTTAATGTTGCCCCTACTAACGGCTTTGGCATGGCATACGGCTCATTATCCTCAACACTTTCGACATCTCAAAGTATGAGATTAAGCACCGTTTATCGCTGTGTTGAAGTTATATCCGATGCTATTGCCTCGCAGCTTTGGAATATTTCTGAATTTAAAAATGGGGTTTGGATAAAACAAGAAATAAGCGATTTGTCCTATATGCTCAATTATGCTCCTCACGTCTCGATGGGCAGGTATATGATGATGAAAACGCTGGTTGCTCGCACATTACTTCAGGGTAATGGCTATTTGAGAATTATAAGGAATAAACTGGGTGATCCTATTTCTCTTGAACTTGTCTCTAATAATGTAACAATTTACCAAAGAGAAGATAAGTCTCTTTATTACAGTTACACCGATACACAAGGAATCGAAATGGTTGTTGAGGATGAGGACATGATACACATTTTGAACTTTACCTATGACGGTATAAATGGAGTTTCGACCTTAACCCACGCTGATAATTCGGTGACACTTTCAGATTCGGCAGAAAAAACAGCTTATGGATTTTTTCACTCAGGCTCAAATATGTCCGGTATTATTAACTCTGAAGGTAAGATCACAAAAGAAGGAGCCGCAGCAATAAAAAAATCATGGTCAGAAGCATTTAATACAGCAACAGGAGGAACGCCCGGAGGTATAGCAGTAATGGAGGGAGGGTTAAAGTTTACTCCGGTAACTGTTAATCCCAAAGACGCTCAGATGCTTGAGACCAGACAGTTTAATGTTGTAGAGATTTGCCGGTTTTTTGGTGTTTCGCCCTCAAAAGTTTTTGACAGTGCAAATCTTACCTATTCAAATATCGAGAGTTTTCAGTTAGGCTTTTTAACGGATACTATCAGCCCATTTGACAGCAAGATTGAAAATGAATTTATACGCAAATTATTGCGCCCCAGCCTGAGAAAAACAACCCGCCTGAATTTGGATATTAATATCCTTTTGCGTGCGAACATGGATGCGAAGGCAAATTATTATACAAAAATGTTCCAGCTTGGCGTTTATAACACAAACGAAATAAGAAGAGAGATAGGGCAGCCTATTATTGACGGAGGAGATACAAGCTATGTGCAGACAAATCTTTATCCCATTGACATGATAAGAGACATATTAACAGCAAACATACAGAGCAAACAACCAAAACAATAAGATATGCAGAAAATTTTAATTATTAACCCTGATTTGGGACACACTTGTAGTTTTTACCGTTCGGGCGGTATAGTAAAAGATTTACGTAAAAAACTTGGTAATAACTTTTTAATTGAGGTTATCTCATGGCCTGAGATGCGTACTGATACATGGGAGCAGATTTATGATTATGACATTGTAATGATGCAACGGCCCTGGCTGGGATCTATGGTTGACTTTTGTGAGCGGTTAAAGGCTATGCACATTAAATTATGGCTTGATTATGATGATGATTTTTTTGCAGTGACAGACGAAAACCGGGCGTGGCCTGTTTTTTCTGATAAGATAGTCAGGGAAAACGTAGGCAAGATGCTTACTATGGCCGATATGGTCACGGTAACAACGCCCGACTTGAAAAAAGCCTATTTTGACTTTAATAAAAACATTGTAGTCATTCCAAATGCTTTTAACGATTCGATTTTTGATATTAACCGGACACTTCCGGAAAGGGATGATACTATTCTTTGGCGTGGCTCTGACACTCATGTTTTTGATGTGATGCTTTATGCTCCTTCAATCGTTAAGGCAATGGAAGAGCGACCGGAATTTGAATTTACCTATATGGGTTATTGGCCGTTCTTTTTGGGACGACATAAAAACATGAAATTTCAGAAAGCCCTTGAAGTAGTGCCATATTTCTACGCAGGGTTAAATTTGCGTCCCGCAGCCGTTCAGGTTCCTCTTAATGATACGCTTTTTAACAGGTGTAAATCAAACATAGCATTTATTGAGGCTGCGTTTTGGGGAGCCACCTCGATTATCCCCGAATGGTGGGGCAAAATACCTGGCACGCTTCAATATACTGATCAGGATAGCTATTATAACGCCCTTAACTCTATTCTCGCAAAAGAAGTTGATTGTGTTAAGCTAAACGATCAGGCATGGCAATTTGTAAAGGATACCCTTTTACTGAGTAAGATTAACAAAAAAAGGGTCGAAGTAATAAAAACGCTGTTATGATATTTCAAGATAGTGACATAGCGCATAGATATTTGGATGATTTGAAAGGAATAGAAATAGGGGCTTCGGCTCACAATCCCTTTCATTTGCCCAATTGTCTGAACGTTGATTTTACGGATGACATGAACACAGTTTTCAAAAAAGCCGAAATAGGTTTTTGTGGTCATGCTGCAAAAGTTGATATAATTGCCACTGCTGAAAAATTACCTCTTGAAAATGCCAGTATTGATTATGTCATATCAGCTCATGTTATAGAGCATTTATTTGATCCTATCAGGGCATTAAAGGAATGGCGTAGGGTTGTAAAAAAAGGTGGTTATATCTTTATTATTGCACCCGAAAGAGAATGCGTACCGGGTGAGACAAGACCTATAACTACTTTTCAGGAACTTGAAAATAGACATAAAGGAATGATTAAAAGGGATGCTGTAAAATTTCTTGACGAGATTGGAAGTGCGACTTTGGATCAACTTGATGAGTCTCTTTTAAGAAAAGATATTGCCACCGGGATAATATGTGATCATGAGAATGGTCATTTTACGGTGTTTGATTTGGATTTACTTGTAAAAACTTGTAATTTCGTAGGATTAAAAGTTATAAAAAAAATGCCCGTTGATGATAAGGTCGGAAATGGTTTTTGTGTAATCGCTTTAAATCAATAAAAATGAAAGAAAAAGAAATAAGGGAATATACCGAAGATGCGGAGCTCAGAGTTGCATCTACTGAAAATTCACGCAATATCGAAGGGTACGGGATTGTCTTTAATAAACAATCTGTTTTGCTTGGTGGTATGTTCAGCGAGATTATCCGTCCTGAAGCTGTTGATGGTGTTATAGAACGTTCGGACATTCTGGCCCTCATTAACCATGATGTCAGCAAGGGCGTTCTGGCCAGGTCAACAAACGGGAAAGGCACAATGGGACTAACCATTGATAAAAAAGGTGTTAAATATAGTTTTGATGCACCAAATTTTGAACTCGGAAATGAGCTTATCGAAGGGGTTAAAAGGGGTGATATTCGTACCAGTTCTTTTGCCTTTACGGTAGCCGAGGGGGGCGACTCGTGGCAGCCGCTTGAAGATGGTACTTACCTGAGAATAATTACCAAATTTGATGAATTATATGACATGAGCCCATGTTACAGGGCTGCTTATGAAGATACAACCGTGGCTGTACGGTCTTTGACAGATATAAAAACTAAGGATGAAGCCAAAAAGCTCGAAGAGGAACGGAGTAAACCAGGTGGTGAGCCTGTTATACCTCCCGTGCAACCCGAAGAGAAGAAAGGATTATCTGAAGCTGACTTGAAGTTAAAGAGACAGCAAAACTATTATAAATCAAAAAAATAAAACAATGACTTTACTTGAATTAAAGGATAAAAAAGCCAATCTGCTTGAGGCAAACGACAAACTGTTTAAAAAAGCAGAAGACGAATCAAGGTCAATGACTGATGAAGAATCGGCATCTGTAAGATCAAACCTTGCAACTATCGGGGAACTTGAGTTAAAAATAAGCACCGAAGAGAGAAAAACTATTGATCCCAAAGCTGAGGGTAAAAAGGTTGAACCTCCAAAACCCGCTCCTTTTTCTCTTATCCGTGCTATTAACGAACGTCTCGAAAACAGACCTGCCAGTGAAGCAACAAAAAGCATAAAAGAACTGGCCGCCGCTCAGTTCCGCACCGCTGGACTTAGCGCAAAAGGTGACATCCTGATACCCGCTGAAATGACAGCAGAAAAACGTACCGAGATACTCGCTGGTACTGCTACTCACGGGGCTGAGGTTGTTGCAACCGACATTATGCCTATCCTTCCTCCTCTTGTTGATGAGCTCGTTTTCACAAAAGCTGGCGCAACTTATCTTAATAACCTTGTTGGTAATGTTCAGATACCTTCATATGCCGGTACAACTGCCGACTGGGGCACAGAGGTTGCCGCAATAACTGACAGTTCAGGGACTTTCTCTGACATCACACTGACGCCAAAACGTCTTTGTGCCGTGCTGGATATTTCAAAACTGTTTCTCATTCAGGATAGTGCCGGTGCTGAACAGTTGCTTTATAACAATATTCAGAACGCTGTTGCCCGCAAACTTGAATCTACCATTCTTGGCAAAACCACAAAAACAACTTCTGCCCCTGGTGGTATGTCATTTGCCATAACAACTGGTGTACCTGTTGCCGTTGCTACTCCTACCCGTGCTACTGTTGTAGCTCAGGAAACTGCCATTGGAACTGCAAACGTACAGGCTAAGAACCTTGCTTACATCACCAACTCTACCGGACGTGGTATTCTCAAAAATATCATTGACGGGCCTTCAGGTGTTGGACGCTTCCTGCTCGAAAACAACCAAATGAACGGTTATCCGGTATATGTTACCAATGCTGCTCCTGCTGACTGCGGAGCTGGTTCATCCGGTTCACTGCTTGTTTTTGGCAACTGGGCTGATCTTTGTATTGGTCAGTGGGGTGGTTATGACATCACTGTTGACCCTTACACCGTAGCAAACAAGGGCGAAGTAAGATTGGTTATCAATGCTTATTTTGATGCAAAGGGTCTCAGAGGTTCTGCAGCATCAGGGTCGGGATATGATGATTATATCACATCTTTCTCCGCAAAGGCTATCAAGGCATAACTTTTCTGTTCTGCGTTCTTTGCTGTTCAGATCCCGGGCAGCGTTGTTCGGGATCTGTTTTATAAAAAAGGTAGAAAATGAGCATATATGTAACATTAGCAGAGGCAAAAAAACATTGTCGGGTAGACTGGACGGATGATGATGATTATATTCAGTCGCTTTGTGATGCTTCGGAGATTGTAATCTTAAACGAGATTAAAGGATCAGCACTAGGAGTAGGCAAGGTGTCTATTGATGATGTTAATGTAACCGGAGTAGACACTGAGTTTTTAAATCTTCATGTAGGAGATAGCATTCAGGTTGAGGGGATGCCAGTGAAAAACATTGCAACTATTGTTTCGAATACCGAATTAACAGTTGACACTGCTTTTTTATCGACTGATACCGATCTAACTTATAAGATTTATACCGGGATGCCTCTTGAAAGTGGAGTATTACCGCTGCCGCTGAAGATTGCAATTTTATTTATGATTGCTCATTTTTACATGGTCAGAGAGCCGGTTATTATCGGGGTATCTGCTGTAAAAGTGCCTTTTGCCATTGATTATCTCATTGCACCTTATAAAAACTATACCGTAGCATGAGAGCAGGTAATTTATATCATAAGGTTGTTTTTTATGCTAAAGTGGTAGCCGCAAATACTGATTTTGGAGGTACGGTAGACACTTGGCCTTCGCCTACACTCGTTACAAGATGTGAGATAAGGGATATATCAGGCAGCCTTTTGAATAATAATGATGCACGAACATACGAAAAAACAAGAGAAATAACCGTCAGATATCGGTCTGAGATAGTTGAAACAATGAAGGTTCAACTTGACGACACTACGGCAAGCTACTCGATTACTTACATTGAAACAATAGGACGCAAAGAGGGCCTTAAAATATCACTTATAAAAACAGGAGATGATATGGTTCCCGATGCGATAACAACATACACTTATCTTTATGATGACACAAGTTTGACCAATAAATCATATTTAACTTAAAAATTATGGCACGAATAACGATAGGCCCTGGCTTTTGGCAATTGATTTACGGATATCTCAATAATATGTTTGTTGAGTTATATGATTATGTTACAGACATATATGATAAATTAACCCATACAGGGGACGTAACTGGCACAAAAGCCCTTACCTTGAATACAGTTAACTCCAATGTTGGCAGCTTTAAATCAGCCGACATAACCGTAAACGGTAAAGGGTTGGTGACAGCCGCCTCAAAAGGAGTGGCCGATGCTTTTCAGTCTCTTACCTTTGCAAATCCCCTTGCCATAGATGGAACGACTTATAAAGATTTTATTTGCTCATCTGTAACCGGGAATACAGTAGTCAATCTGACTAATGTTGTCAATGGTGATGCCGGGCTTATTGAACTTATAGTTGATGGAACGGGGGGATATACTTTGACTCTGGGAACGATGTTTACTAAAGACATAGCAGGAGTAACTTTGTCGGGGGCTGCTAATGCCGATAATTTTATCGGATGGAGAAAGATAGGGACGGATATTGTTTACAGCATAGCCAAAAAAGTATAAGATGGATATTCAGATAAATGTGGATAAAATAACGATGCTCAGTGAGTTTTTCAATGAGCTTTCAAATCTTGATAAAAAAAAGATATTCGCATCCGCATTTAGAAAAGCATCATTACCGCTTATTAATGCTGCAAAAGATATCGTACCACGAAGGAAAGGGATACTGGCTAAGTCGATAGGAGCAATATATATGGCAGAGGATATTTCTGCACTGGTAGGGACAAGAAGGGCGCAAAGGGGGTCATTAGGACATATATTTGAACATGGGACAGCGGAAAGGTTCAGGAAAAAACATAAAGAAGGAACAGGGGCTACGGGTAAGATCGTCGGGATTCATTTTATGGAGAGAGCGTTTGAAACGACAGAGAATAAGATTTACGATACAATTGAGAATGAATGGTATCACGCAATTGATAATTTTATACAACGGACAAACAAGGTAAAAAAATGATAGGCAAACTTGTAAATTATCTATTGAGCAATTCAGCGGGGTTAACTGCTTTAGTAAGCAATAAGATATTTCCTTATGTTATAAATGAGGATACTCTTTTGCCGGTAGTAATTTACACTATTGATAGTCTCGATGCCATTTATGATAAAAACAGGTGGGTATCCGATGAGTTTAAAGTTTCAGTTAAGAACTATGGCAGTGATTATACGCAGGTAGAAAATGTTGCCTATCAAATAAGATTAGCACTTGAAAACAAGCAGGGACGAATAAATAATATAACTTGCAACCGCATTGAATTAACGGGGCAGGAAGAGGGATATGAAATGACCGAAGGAGTCTATTATAATAAACTTATTTTTAACATCATAGTAACTAGTTATTAAATTATGGCCGAAAATGTAATCAGTGGATCTGATCTTTATCTGTTTGCATCTAATGTAGCATTAGCACACGCAACCAGCTTCACGCTCAGTATCAAGGGAAAATCCCGAAACACTACCGATAAAGAGAGTGGTGTTTATGAATCTTCATTACCAGGCAGATTTACTGTCACAGCAGATGCCGATGGCTTGGTAGCCTATGGCTCGTTTGAGACGATCATATCTGCGGTACTTGCACGCACAGCCCTACTCCTATATTTTGGGCGTAAGATTGGCGATGTTATCACATCTGGATTTAATGCCAGCGCATCATATGCCAGTGGATATTTTTATCCAATGAGTTATGATCTCACTGCGCCGGATGGTGACAACTCTACTTATAAAGTTTCGTTCGAACATTGCTGCGGATTTAACTTTATTACAAAACCATAAGGGATAGGCGGATATTCCGCCTTCCTTTTTAAATCATAAACTATGCAACTATTAGACGTTAAAGAAATAAAAGCGGGTGATGTAACCCTTTACATTAGGCTCTCGATGAGGGCTATGATTGAATACGAAAATCTTTCGGGGGGTACTATAAACGAAATGAATACAACCGAAAAGACTATTCAATTTCTTTTTTGCACCGCAAAAGCAGGGGCAAAGGCAAAAGGGATAGACTTTCCTTACACCTATGACAACTTTATAGATATGCTTGATGAGAGTGATTATACTCAGGTAATACTTGATTTTATTGCTATTCTTACAAATAAGGATGAGCAAAAAAAAACTGTAATACCCAAAAAGTAAATCTTTCTGAATCTTATGGCTATTGTGTGGGAGTGATTGGTATATCTCCGGTTTATTTTCTAGACGATATGAGCCAGGATGAAATAAAAGCAATAATGGAGGCAAAGGTTGAGAACGAAAAGATATCATGGGAGCAGACCCGACTAATATCTTTTTATAGCGTTATAGCGCAGGCAGGAACGAAGAACATCAAGACACCTAAAGACCTCTTTAAATTTGGGTGGGACAATAAGGTGGTCGAAACAAGGGCAGAACGGATGACGAAAGAAGAGTTTCTGAATAATGTAAAATTGTAAGCAATGTCTCAGAATAGGGGTATAACAGCAGGTGTGCAGATAACAGGGGATGCAAAAGGTTTTAAATCCGCTGCTGATGATGCTGCAAAAGCCTCTCAAAAACTTAGGGATAAATTAAAGGCCCATAATGCCGATAACAAAAAAGGGGCAGGCGAGGTAAACGGCGCCGTTAAGGAGATAGCCGGGAGTTTTGGAGAATTACCCACTGCAATTGCCAGTATTGCAACAGCTATGGGGCCTTTGGCGGTTATTGTAGCTGCCGTTGAAGCTCTTTCTTATGCTTGGAAACAAGCAAAAGAAGATATGAAGCTTTATG
>Ga0116171_10005400_pt1 | contig 11235 bp, 8 predicted proteins | sample AD_JPNHW2_MetaG_FD_89798 | JGI IMG/M metagenome (GOLD analysis project Ga0116171, IMG submission 89798) | Active sludge microbial communities of municipal wastewater-treating anaerobic digesters from Japan - AD_JPNHW2_MetaG | ecosystem: Engineered > Bioreactor > Anaerobic > Digestate | place...
GTACATGGTCATCAACCTTCTTGAGCCTCCGCTGCTTGCTTTTATCCTTGCCTTCGTCTCAAAGTATCTCGCTGACGGCGACTACCTCTTCTCGGACAACAAGAGTTACCCGGTGTTTTTGTTCATGAGCGTGGTGGTTGCCCTGTTCCTGGGCCTCACCGTTAGCGCGGAAGAGATATTCAGGGACAACAAGATACTTGAGCGTGAAAAATACCTCAATATAAGCCGCTCAAGTTACCTCTTTTCGAAGATCACCTTCCTGTTCGGGCTGTCAGCCGTGCAGACGCTGATGTATGTGCTGATTTCACAGCGAATCCTCCAGGTTGAGGGGATGATGTGGCGGCAATGGCTGATACTGTTTACCACTTCATGTTTCGGCAACATGGTGGGACTGAATATATCTGCCGGCATGAAGTCAGTAATCAGCATTTATATTCTCATCCCCCTGGTGCTGGTCCCCCAGCTTCTCCTCGGCGGCGCCATGATCAGGTTTGATGACCTGCACCACTCCCTGACAAGAAAGGTGTATGTCCCGGTGATAGGAGATGTCATGACCACGCGGTGGGCATATGAGGCCATGGCTGTTGAGCAGTTCAGGTCAAACAGGTATATGAAGCCATTCTTTGAAACGGATATGATGATCAGCCGGTACGACTGGCAATCAGGTTACCTGGTCAACGAATTGAAGCGCAAGAGCAATGAGGCTGCCTATACTGCGGGTAAGGCGGAGTATACAGACGTCTACCTTAACAGTCTGGAGAAACTCAAAACCCATATTGGCGAGCTCAGCGCCGAGACCGGTCTTGACCCTGCCCAGGCCATGAGGGTGATAAACAGGGAACCGTTCACCCGGGATGCGTCGTATATTGTAAATGATTACCTCGATTCCCTGCAGAAGAGCATACGCAGGAAATATTTGCAGCAGACAGCTGTAAAGGACAGCATAACAAATGCTCTTGTGTCAAAGATGGGGAAGGATGAACTGGTTCGGCTGAAAACAGCTACCTACAACAATGACCTTGCTGATATCGTGCTGAACCGGACGGTGCAGAACAAATACTACGAGACTGAAGACCGGATCATCCAGAAATCGGATCCGGTGCTTATGCTGCCCGATTCACACATCGGCAGGGCACATTTCTATGCGCCCTATAAAATAATCGGTAACCTCAGGATAGGAACCCTTTGGTTCAATATGCTTGTGATATGGCTATTGAACATATTCCTCTTTGTTACCCTTTATTTCAATCTCCTGAAGCTGCTGCTGAACCTGATGGAGAGAATAAAAATACCGGGCATCGGATCAGACCGGCTGGTGCCGCCATGGGAACTGATCAAGTAGGAACTGCCATGTCAAATGGTTATGTCAGACCCAAGAAGCACCTCGGACAGCATTTCCTTAAGGATAAGCGGATTGCGGCTGCCATTGTAGACAGCCTGCGTGCCGATGGTTGTGACTCAGTGCTGGAGGTCGGGCCGGGAATGGGGGTGCTGACTCATTTTCTTGCTGAAAGGAGTTTCCCCTCATTGAAGGTGATTGAGATAGACCGCGAGTCAGTTGATTATCTGAAGCAAAACCTGGGAGGCCTGGTGGAAATAATCGAAGGCGATTTCCTGGATATTGACCTGCAGCCATTCGGGCACCGCGTTGCAGTCATCGGGAACTTCCCCTATAACATTTCAAGCCAGATTTTTTTCAAAATCCTGGATAACCGTGACCATGTGACGGAGACAGTGGGAATGGTTCAGAAGGAGGTTGCGGAGCGGATCTGTTCCGGACCCGGCAGCCGTGTCTACGGCATACTGAGCGTTCTCCTCCGTGCCTGGTATGACATTGAATACCTTTTTACCGTCAGCGAGCATGTATTTTCGCCTCCTCCCAAGGTCAAATCGGCTGTTATAAGACTGACCCGCAACAAAGTGGAACGGCTGGAATGTGACGAGAAACTGTTTGTGAGTGTCGTCAAGCGTTGTTTCAACCAGCGGCGCAAGATGCTGCGCAACCCTATCCGGGCGATGGTTAGCCCCGACGCCGGGGACATGCCGCTCCTCTCAATGAGAGCTGAGCAACTGTCGGTCAGTCAGTTTGTGGAGCTTACCAACTGGGTGGAAGCAAATAAATTATAACCTTCGAATCAGAAATTTCAGACCAGTCACGACCCCACGACCCGCAGTTTTGCATGATTGTGTGACTGCAACAAGACCCCGTACGGATCAACTATCAGAATGAGTACCCTATTGCCTCAACCGGGTTCATTCTTGAGGCAGAAGAAGCGGGAGCAAAGCCCGCTACAATCCCGATAGCAGCAGAAATGCTAACTGCAAGCAGTATGTTGCCAGCAGTAAGATGCATCCCCAGGGTAAAGAAGTAATTGACAAAAAGAGTCCCGATAAATACCAGTATCAGTCCAAGTATGCCTCCGGTGACTGAGAGCAGCACTGACTCGGTAAGGAATTGCTGAAGTATCCACCTCCTCTTTGCCCCGAGAGCCATCTGAATGCCTATGATGCTGGTACGTTCGCGGACGGAGACAAACATGATGTTGGCAATTCCGAATCCCCCCACAAGGATGGAGAAGCCCCCGATGATCCATCCCGCTATGTTGATGCCCCTGAATACTGGCTCAAGTGTGCTTGTAATCTGGCTGGCCCTGTTGATTGAGAAGGTGTTTTCCTTCCCGGGCCCTATGCGCCTGGCGGCGCGAAGAATCATCACCACCTCGTCTGAAAGCTGCTGAACCGGGACTCCCTCTTTACCTCTGATCATGATGTCAGAGTTGAGGAACGGATTGCGGAAGTTGATGAACTGACGGCTGAAGTTGAGCGGAACCAGCACTGCCTGATCCATGCCATTGTCACTCATACCGCCTTTGCCTTCCTTTTTAAAGACACCTATGACCTGTGCTTTGTATTTGTTTATAGTAATCTCCTTGCCTACCGGCGGCACATTTCCAAAAAGCTTGTCAGCCACCTCATAACCGAGAATTGCTACCGGTTTGCCTGAGGATGACTCTGACAGGGTGAAATAGCGGCCTTTTTCAATCTCGAATGACCTTACATTCTCAAAGTCATGCGTGGCAGCAGAAACATATGTATCACTTAACAGGTTGCCGCGGTATTTAATAGCCTCCGATGATCCGACTGAATAGCATAATGCCTCCGCAGAGGCAGACCTTCTGACTATCGCTTCATAGTCCTCCATCGAAGGGGGCTGCCACTTCATCATATCCCACCACTTTATGTTGGCATCAGAGGTCCATGGCCATTTCTCAACATAGATTGTATTGTCACCCAGGGTGGCTATGCTGTCCCTTATGCTTTTCTCCATCCAGTCAAATACCGTGAATACGGAGATGATAGACAATATCCCGATAGTAATTCCGAAAAGTGATAGAAAGGTACGAAGCTTATTGACCACCACAGAACCGAAGGCGAACATAAAGCTCTCCCTGAACATTTTTAACCACATGTCCCCGTCTTTTATTCCGATCAAAGATAGTCAAATATGAAACATCAATACATCCGCAATAAATCATCAATTCAATTATTTGCCGACATTGACAATCAAAAAAAATATATACTTTTATCCGATTGATTCTGCCGTTGTATCGTTAATCTAAGTCATTTATGATGAGTGACATAAAAATAAAGAGAGCCTTTGTTTCGGTTTATTATAAGGATGGCCTCGAAGCCATTGTGAAAAAACTGAGTGAGCTGGGTGTAACAATCATTTCGACGGGCGGCTCATGGGATTTCATCACCGCTGCAGGTGTCCCGGCAGGGAAGGTTGAGGAGATAACTACCTATCCTTCCATCCTGGGAGGGCGGGTAAAAACCCTGCATCCCGGAGTTTTTGGCGGCATACTTGCCAGGAGGGAAAATGAGACTGACATGAAACAGGTGGCAGAGTACAACATCCCTCTGTTTGACCTTGTGATTGTTGACCTGTATCCGTTTGAGGAGACGGTGGCTTCAGATGCCACTGACCAGGAGATCATTGAGAAGATAGACATCGGTGGCATCTCGCTGATAAGGGCCGGAGCCAAGAACTGGGCTGACGTGCTGATAGTATCATCAAGGAACCAGTATGGCTCACTGATGGAAATACTTGAGAATGGCAGGGGCAAAGTAAGTTCTGATGAACGTTACCGATTCGCTCTCGAAGCATTCGCAATGACATCTCATTATGACACAGCCATCTTCAACTGGTTCAACAGGAACGGAGATGCAACAGTGTTCAGTAAGAGCATAACAGAGTCCCATATACTGAGATACGGGGAGAACCCCCACCAGAAAGGTGTCTTTTTCGGCGACCTTGACAGGGTATTCGTCCAGCTTCACGGAAAGGAGATCTCCTACAACAACCTCCTTGACATCGAGTCAGCCATCAATCTCATTGACGAGTTTGAAGAGGTCACCTGTGCCGTCATCAAGCACAACAATGCTTGCGGAGTGGCTTCGCGCCCGGCGCTGAAGGAGGCGTGGGACGATGCGCTGGCCTGTGATCCTGTCTCGGCTTACGGGGGTGTGGTGATAGTGAACCGGGAGATAGATGATATTGCTGCCGCAGAGATGGACAAGGTTTTCCTGGAGGTGGTGATGGCCCCCTCCTTCACGCCGGGCGCGGTAAAGATCCTCAGCTCCAAAAAGAACAGGATCATCCTGCAGCGTAAAAGCGCCGGAAATGAAAAAGCCTCATTCAGGTCGATGCTGGGCGGCGTCCTCTGGCAGGACCGTGACGGTTCCACAGAGACTGCTTCCATGATGAAACCAGTCACCGGGAGGCATCCTACGGAGGAGGAGTACGATGATATGGTCTTTGCCAACAAGATAGTGAAACACAGCCGCTCCAATGCTATTGTGCTGGCCAGGGGGCGGCAGCTGTGTGCCAGCGGCATAGGACAGACATCCAGGATTGATGCCCTTCGCCAGGCAATCAACAAGGCACAGGCTTTCGGCTTCTCACTTGAAGGGGCAGTGATGGCCTCCGATGCATACTTTCCCTTCGCTGACTCGGTGACCACCGCTCATGAAGCGGGAATTTCCGCCGTTGTTCAGCCCGGAGGATCGGTACGTGATCAGGAATCAATCGATTACTGCAATAAAACAGGTGTGGCAATGGTTTTTACAGGTGTAAGACATTTCAAACATTAAAATAGACTAACAAGAAACAGTTTCAAGGACCTATGGGATTATTTTCTTTTCTTTCACAGGAGGTTGCAATAGACCTGGGTACGGCCAATACAAATATAATTGCAAATGACAAGCTTGTTGTTGATGAGCCCTCAATAGTGGCCATCGACAGGAATACTGGCAAGCTCATTGCCATTGGCGACAGAGCAAGGCAAATGCATGGCAGGACCCACGAAAACATAAGGGTCATCAGGCCGCTTCGCGATGGTGTCATCGCTGACTTCCACGCTGCCGAGCTGATGATAAGGGGCATGATCAAGATGATCAACACCGGGCCCAAGTTCTTTTCACCGTCACTTAAAATGGTTGTTGGCATTCCCTGTGGCAGCACTGAGGTGGAAATAAGGGCCGTGCGTGACTCTTCGGAACACGCCGGCGGAAGGGACGTCTACCTGATCTATGAACCGATGGCCGCTGCAATAGGCATCGGCCTTGATGTTGAAGCCCCCGAGGGATGCATGGTGGTGGATATAGGCGGCGGAACAACGGAGATTGCAGTGATCGCCCTTGGAGGCATTGTATGCAACAGGTCAATAAGAGTAGCCGGAGATGGCTTCACCTCTGACATACAGGCCTACATGCGTCATCAGCATAACATAAAAATCGGTGAGAAAACAGCCGAGGATATCAAGATTGCAGTCGGCGCAGCGCTGCCTGACATTGAAAATCCGCCTGCTGACTTTGTGGTGCGCGGTCCTAACCTGATGACCTCGCTCCCCATTGAGATTCCGGTTTCATACCAGGAGATTGCTTACTGCCTTGACAAATCACTCACCAAGATAGAGGCATCAGTCCTTCAGGTGCTCGAACAGACTCCTCCGGAGCTGTACGCTGACATCGTCAACAAGGGAGTGTTCCTTGCAGGTGGCGGCGCCCTGCTGCGTGGCCTTGACAAGCGTCTCACTGACAAGATTAACATACCCTTCAGGGTGTCTGAGGACCCGCTTCACGCAGTTGTCAGAGGCACCGGTGTGGCACTGAAGAATGTAGAGAAGTACCCGTTCCTGATGAGATAAATCCTGTTCATGAATGAGAAGCCTTCTGAACTTCCTGCTCAGGTTTAAAACCCTGATCCTTTTCCTTGTGCTGGAAGCGGTGGCTCTTGTCATGATCTCAACATCGCATAACTACCATCAGACAGTCTTCTACGGCCTGTCACGCAATATTTCCGGATTTGTTGCGAGGAGGCTGGAAAGAGGCACATACTATTTCCGTCTGCGGAGGGTAAACGAAGAACTCGTAAAAGAGAACACTATGCTTCGGAGGCATCTCGAGGAACTGTCTGCCAGGCCCTCTGAAGGATTTTCCGGAGTACATGACACAATCAGCGGTATCAGTTACACCTACCTGAACGCCAGGGTCATCAGCAATTCGGTCAACAAGCAAAAAAACTTCATCACCCTTGACAAGGGATCAAAGCATGGCGTGGCCGTTGGCATGGGGGTAGCCTCCCCTTCAGGAGTAGTAGGGGTAGTGGTGGGTGTCTCGTCAAACTTCTCCGTGGTGATGTCTCTTCTGAACACCGATTTCCGGCTCAGTGCTAGTATCGCACGCAATGACTATTTCGGCTCCCTGACATGGGACGGTACAAACCACCGCTATGCAAGACTCTCTGAGATACCTCATCATGTTGCGGTAAATGAGGGTGATACCATTGTTACCAGCGGCTATTCGGCCATCTTCCCGGCCGGGCTTATGGCCGGCACCCTTACCGGAGACCAGAAGCGCGGAGGCGACTTCGTCTCGCTGAAGGTCCTGCTCTCTGTTGATTTCAAGAAACTGACGGATGTGTACGTCATCGGGAACCTTAAAAAGGACGAGAGGGAAAAGCTTGAAGAGGAGGTGGTGAAATGAACAGTATCCTCAGGTATACCGGCACTTTTGTCCTCCTTGTGGTGCTTCAGCTGATCATCTTCAACAATATTGAGTTCAGCGGGTATGTCAATCCTTATGTCTACCTGATGTTCATCCTTATCCTTCCTGTTTCAATCCCCTCCTGGATACTTCTCCTCCTGGGCTTCCTTACAGGGTTTGTGATTGATATCTTCACAGGGACGATGGGTGTACATACCTTTGCAACAGTGATTGCCTCCTTCGTCCGTCCCTGGGTTCTGTCTCTCAACGTTACTGCCGAGGCAGCCGAAGGGGACATGTCTCCCTCATCATACCGCAGCGGACTGCGCTGGTTCCTCATTTACACAGCCACGGTGGTGCTGGTGCATCATCTTGCCCTGTTCTTCGTGGAGATATTCACCTTAAAGCATTTCTTTCACACCCTGTTGAGAGTGTTGCTGAGCACCATGGTCACCACCTTCTTCATTGTCCTTTTCGACTTCATGAGGCCACACAGATGAGGAGGCGGGTATGAAGGACCGGTATGCAAACAGGAAATACTTCATCATGGCGCTGGTGCTGCTGGCGGCGTTGATACTGATTGCCCGGTTGTTTTATGTCCAGATAGTTGACAAGACCTACCGTGTCTCTGCCGCCAACAATGCCCTCAGGCCTGTCACGCAATACCCTGCCCGTGGTCTTATCTATGACCGCAACGGGGAACTGATAGTTTACAACCAGGCAGCCTATGACCTGCTCGTCATACCTGTCCAGACCAGCGCATTCGATACCGTCAGGTTCAATGAGATTCTGGGTATCACAATGGATGATTTCAGGGCAAGGATGAAGGCTGCAACCTCATATTCGCGGCGCGCCCCCTCAGTCTTTATGAAGATGATCTCATCAGAGACCTATGCCGTGCTCCAGGAGGAACTTTACCGTTTCCCGGGCTATTACGTACAGGCAAGGACACTCAGGAAATATACCAGGCCTGTGGGAGCCCACCTCCTGGGTTACGTGGGTGAAGTTGACAATAAACTGATAGCCAGGGACAAATATTACCGGTCCGGTGACTACATTGGCACCAGCGGAATAGAAAAATCATATGAAGAGTACCTCAGGGGCCGGAAGGGAGTGAATATTTTCCTTGTTGATGTCCACAACAACATCAAGGGATCATACGCCGAAGGGCGATATGACACGGTGGCCATCCCCGGTACCAACCTGTGGTCCACAATAGACCTCACGCTGCAGGAGTATGGTGAAAGGCTGATGCAGAACAAGACGGGGTCAATAGTTGCAATTGAGCCCTCAACGGGCGAGATTCTTACGCTTGTTTCCTCTCCCACGTATGATCCATCGCTTCTGGTGGGCAGGATCAGGTCAGAGAATTTTTCTGTCCTCCAGGCTGATACGGTCAAACCGCTCTTTGACAGGGCGCTGATGGCCTCCTATCCCCCCGGCTCCACCTTCAAGATAATGAACGGCCTCATTGGCCTCCAGGAGAATGTAATCAGGCCCACGTCCCTTTTCAGTTGCAGCAACGGTTACCATGCCGGCTCCCTTACAGTAGGGTGTCACTCACATGCCTCACCGCTCAACCTTCCACAGGCTGTATCACAGTCATGCAACGCCTGGTTCTGCAACGCCTTCCGCAATATCCTGGAGAATCCCGCATACGGTTCCGTCCAGGATGCCTTTGACAAGTGGAGGGAGTACCTGGTGGCTTTTGGCTTCGGAAACAAGATGGGAATAGACCTGCCAAACGAGTTGTCTGGCAACATCCCCACAAGGTCATATTATGACCGTTATTACGGCAAAGACCGCTGGAAGGCACTGACCGTGATTTCACTGGCAATAGGTCAGGGGGAAATAGGAGCCACACCCCTGCAGATGGCCAATATGGCGGCTGTGATTGCCAACAGGGGGTCATTCTATATACCTCACGTGGTAAGGAAGATAGGTGATGACGGTACCCCGTCACCGCTCTACACGCAGAAATATATCACCGGTATCTCACCGGAAAATTTTGAGCCTATAATTGTAGGGATGGAGGGAGCCGTCAATGGCGGACCCGGTTCAACGGCACGCGGAGCCCGGCTTGACAGCATAATCATCTGCGGCAAGACCGGTACTGCACAGAATAATCACGGCAAGGACCACTCGATCTTCGTGGCCTTTGCACCGAAGGATAATCCGAAGATTGCAATTGCAGTTTATGTGGAGAACGCCGGCTTCGGCTCCACATTTGCTGCGCCTATTGCCAGCCTGATGATAGAAAAATACCTTACCGGCGACATAAAGAGACAATACCTGGAAGATCATGTACTGAATATGGTAATAAAACCAAGTGGAGAAGAGTAATAACATACTGGCAAGGCTTGACTGGATCACGGTTATGCTGTGGCTGGCGATGATGATCATGGGATGGCTGAACATCTATGCGGCTGTCTACAATGAACAGCACACCAGCATCTTTGACATGTCACAGCGTTACGGTAAACAGCTGATCTTTATTCTTGCTGCACTTGTTCTTGCTGTGTTCGTGATGGTGACCGACAACAAGCTATGGTTCTTTTTTGCATGGTTCATATATGGCTTCTTCATATTGCTGCTTGTACTCGTGCTGGTCATCGGTAAGGAAATCAACGGCGCAAGAGCATGGTTCGGGGTTGGCGCTTTCAGCATACAGCCCTCAGAGTTCGCCAAGTTTGCAACCGGACTGGCCCTGGCTTCGTATCTCAACTCAAAACGACAGTCGCTGGGCACACGCGAGATGATCGCAGCCACTGCCATAATCATAGCCCCGGTCCTCCTTATTGCTGTACAGCCTGACATGGGGTCTGTGGTAACCTTCTTTGCATTCTTTATCGTTCTTTACCGCGAGGGAATGAGCATATGGGTGTTCATAACCGCAATACTTGCTGTAGTACTCTTCCTGCTTTCACTGATCCTCGGCAACCTGCCGGTGGCAATAGGCCTTCTTGTGGTGGCAGCAATAGCACTGCTCGTGACATCGGGATACATGCAGACTCTCAGGGCAGCAGCCATTATGGCTGTCGCCGGAGGCGTGGCATTTCTCACCGGGCATTATCTTCTTGATCTTGACATCGTACTTATAATTGTTCTTGCAGTGTTCCTGGCAGGTGTGGTGTATGCCTGGTTCATTTACCGGCTGAGGATGGTAAACCAGGCAATCATTTATGCTTTCCTGCTTGGAGGGCTGCTCTACCTTTTCACTGTTGACTACGCCTTTCATGAGATCCTCAAACCCCACCAGCAAACAAGGATCAACATCATGCTTGGTATGGAGGATGATCCCTTCGGGGAAGGATACAACCTTAACCAGTCACTCATCTCAATAGGCTCAGGCGGGTTCGCCGGGAAAGGGTACCTTAACGGCACACAGACGAAGTTCAAGTTCGTCCCTGAACAAAGCACTGACTTCATCTTCTGCACAGTGGGAGAGGAGTGGGGATTCATTGGTTCCACGGTGGTGATAGGGCTCTTTGTCTGGCTTCTGCTGAGACTGCTGATGATGGCGGAACGGCAGCGAACCACCTTTGTGAGAGCCTACGGTTACGGAGTTTTCGGGTTGTTCCTTGTTCACTTCTTTGTCAACATCGGGATGACAATCGGGGTGATGCCTGTGATAGGCATACCCCTTCCTTTCTTCAGCTACGGCGGTAGCTCACTCTGGGGATTCACAATGCTGCTGTTCATTTTCCTGCGGCTTGATGCAGGCAGGACTGAGTACCTGGGCTGATCAGGTATGTCAGCCGGGAATGGCACAGATACCTGCCCCGAAGATGCCCCCGATGCAGGTGGACTGTTATAATCAGGATTATGAACAGCCGGTCATGATCATTCAGAACGGTACACGTATGCCAGGTGAAAGCTCTATTCCGAACTCCGATTCAACATAGCTGATCAGTTGCGGGAAAAACTCCATGAAGTCTTCCTCGATGGAGTAATACTGTTTCTTCCAGACCCTCATCGCCCAGCGCGTCTCCTTTGGAAGGGAAGTAATGCCGCTGAGCGTTTTCAGCACCCGGCGTATGCCCCTGCGGGTCTGGTATGTCTCAAGCCAGTTGTCAATGATGAAGAATGGCATCTTTTCACGTACTGACTCGGGCAGGATCTCAAAGTTGTTCACCATGGCCCTGTAAAAGTTATAGGTTACGCTCTCAAGAGGCCTCCTGGAAAAGA
>Ga0116171_10005402_pt1 | contig 11234 bp, 17 predicted proteins | sample AD_JPNHW2_MetaG_FD_89798 | JGI IMG/M metagenome (GOLD analysis project Ga0116171, IMG submission 89798) | Active sludge microbial communities of municipal wastewater-treating anaerobic digesters from Japan - AD_JPNHW2_MetaG | ecosystem: Engineered > Bioreactor > Anaerobic > Digestate | place...
CGGGGGCCTCGCTCACCGACCTGTTAAGGTTGAGACAACAGACCTTTGATTATGAACTCAGGGAATCGGAAGCTCTTGCCGATCTGAATGTTGCAGTTGCATCACTTAAACGTTTAATGGCCGTTTCGGAAATAAAAGAATAAAAAGCAATGAAAAAATCAAAGATCTTTTCAAACAGATACATAAACTACAGCCTGGTGCTTATCCTCGGGCTTTTTCTTGGGTGGCTTGTATTTCATCCCGCATACAAACACAAGGCAGAGGTAGTACCGGCAAAAGAGGCATCACAGGAGACGATATGGACATGTTCCATGCACCCGAATATCCGTATGAAAGAACCCGGGCTTTGCCCAATATGCGGAATGGAACTTATTCCCCTGACTCAGGGAGCAAGTTCCCCGACCGATCCTGATGCCGTTCACCTTACGCCTGAAGCAGCTAAGCTTGCAGATGTCATGACTTCGGTGGTGACAAAAGGTACTTCGCTCAGGGAGCTGAGGCTATACGGCAGGGTTGAAGCGGATGAAAGGCTGCTTCAAAGTCAGGTGGCCCATACATCCGGTCGTATTGAGAGTCTGGACGTTAATTTTACGGGAGAATCTGTTTCTCAGGGTCAGCTGCTTGGCCGCATCTATTCACCGGGACTGATAACGGCACAGCAGGAACTGCTCGAAGCGGCAGAGATGAAGGAAACTCAGCCATCGATCTATGAAGCCGCAAGGGAAAAACTGAGGCAGCTGAAACTGACTGAAAAGCAGATTTCGGAAATTGAGTCAACCGGTGAAGTTCAGAACAGTGTCGGGATCTTTTCAAACACAAACGGGGTGATAATATCAAAAAGGATTAACAGGGGGGATTATGTTTCACAGGGAACCGTTTTGTTCGATATCGCAGATCTTTCATCGGTATGGATACTGTTTGATGCCTATGAGAGTGATATTCCCTACCTGAAAAAAGGAGAACAGGTCTCTTTTACGCTTCAGGCTCTTCCGGGCGAAAATTTTACCGGAAGGATAGCATTTATGGACCCTGTTGTTGACCCTGTTACACGGGTTGCAAAAGTAAGAGTGGAAGCTGCCAACCGTTCGGGTAAACTGAAACCGGGAATGTTTGCCTCAGGAATTGCAAAGGCTGAAGCTGGAGGATCAGGAGATAACCTTGTTATACCCAGGTCGGCCGTTCTATGGACAGGAAAACGGTCGGTAGTATATGTAAAAGCAGGTAATAGTGAAGAACCTGAATTTAAAATGCGGGAAGTAGAACTTGGACCCCGGCTCGGTGAAGGTTACGCTGTAAAGAACGGCCTGATGGAAGGAGAGGAAATTGTTACGAACGGGACTTTCAGTGTCGACGCTGCGGCACAGCTTCAGGGCCTGCCAAGTATGATGAACCAAACGGCTGCAACGGTTTCACCATCACACAATCATGCAAAGATGGATAACCGCGGCGATATCATGAACGAGACATTTCATGTTTCCGGCAATTGCGGGATGTGCAAGGAACGTATTGAAAATGCAGCAAAATCAGTGAAAGGAGTCATTTCAGCGGAATGGGATATCCCGGGTCAAATGCTTAAGCTCGGATTTAACAGTTCCACCACCTCCCTTGAGACTGTACAGAAAGCAATTGCTGCAGCCGGCCATGATAACGGAAAGTTCAGGGCCACGGATGAAGTATATTCAAAATTGCCTGAATGCTGTCTTTACAGGAAGTGAATTTCAAAGAATCACCCTTATTGAACTAACCGGAATGGCTGTTGTTGAAGTTTATGATTAGCTAATATCTTAATAAGATGCGATCCATCAATCAAAAGCTTGCTGATCTGCGTATTGAGTATAATATCGAAAAGACTGCTTCCGGTGTCCTTTCAGACAATCCCATTGACCAGTTTGAAAAATGGATGGAAGATGCCATCATTTCTTCAGCAGCTATACCTAATGCAATGCATCTTTCAACCGTTGGAGAGGATGGCAGGCCGTCGGGCAGGATTGTCCTTCTTAACGGGCTTGATGAAAGAGGATTTATTTTTTATACAAATTATGAAAGCCGGAAAGGCCGGGATCTGAAACACTGCAATTATGCCTCGCTGACTTTCTTCTGGAGTGAACTATTCCGTCAGGTCAGAATTGAAGGAGAAGTAAACAAGTTACCTGAATCAGAATCTGAGACATATTTCAGGAATCGCCCACGTGAAAGCCGGATAAGCGCTCTGGCCTCAGAACAGAGCAGTATCCTCGACAGCAGGGAAAGCCTGGAAAATAAAATCCGCCTTCTCGACGAAAAGTTTAAAGGCCAGCCGGTACCCAGGCCTTCGGAATGGGGCGGATATTTTCTTTCTCCTGTCAGGATGGAATTCTGGCAGGGAAAGCCTCACAGGCTTCATGATCGCATACTTTATCTGAACAGCGGCAATTCATGGAAAATTCAGAGACTATATCCCTGAATTCCCTGGAAAACCTCCTTATGTAAATTCTGTGGTTATTCCTTCAGTTCTTTCAGGAGCTCTTTTGCATTTTCATACAATGGTTTATGTTTCCTGCGCCAGATCAGATAACCTATAAATCCCGATTATTTCTGCGATTTCCCTTGTTGAAAGATCATCCAGTACAAGTCCCATAATTGCCTTGTCGATAATGCCCAGGTTATTCAGATGAATTTTAAGATCCTGTAATTGTTGTTCCTTTATAACAGGGTTATCCTCCGCGTAAATCAGAAGGTTTTTAAGATTTGGTGTTTCTATATCGATGTTCAGTTTCATCTGCTTATAGCTTTTACCTGCAAAATCCAGGGATGTATTTACTGCAATTCTGTAAATCCATGTCTCTATCGATGCCTCACCCCGGAATGACTCAAGGCTTCTCCAGATATTTATCAGTATTTCCTGATATATATCTTTTTGTTCTTCTGCAGACGGAGCATAATATCTGCAGATTCGCTTAAGCCTGTCTTTGTTTTCGGCAATTATCTTCCTGAACTTTTCTTCCTTGTTATCCATAAAGGATCAGTTTTCATTCAATTAGTCTGAGGAGTATATTATTTGTTACAGAAAAAGTATTGTTTTTTGGGATGAAAACCACTTATCAATCGTATTAACATGATAAGTATTTAAAGTTATATTACTTTCAGGAATCCTTATTCTGTAATCCAAAATAGTTTGGATATCAATACATACTGATTATAAAAATATCCTGCATGTTCCGGGAGATCCCTCATTTCACCGATCCTTCGCTAGGTCAGAATTGTTTCATCAGGGTATATAAGGACCATGAGCAAAAGAAATGGTTTGCGGAATCCTTCCTGAAGCGGGGGATCCCTCATTCCCCCCGGCTTCTCCAAATATAAATTGTCATTCCGAATCACGCCACAGCGTGATGAGGAATCCCTTGCTTGACCCCGGATGAAACAAAAAGCTTGACCCAGGTCGCTAACAAAATGCAACGTATTAGGGTACTGCCTTTAATACGTTGATATTGTCATCCAGTTATTAAAGAGAGTACATGAAACATCATACCTGTTTAAGGAGATCCCTCTCTTTCAATATGACAGGATGCAAAATTGTAACAGTAATTGAATGTGTCATTTACATGTAAAATAAACCATTTTTAAGCCCTGCAAGGGCTTCCATGATCACGGAAATTACAACTCTGAAAGAGTTAAATGTGAATAACCCCCGGTGCTAACCGGGGGTCAGCGAACTCCCCCAGGTATAACAGCCCCGAAGGGGCTGAATATGAGGAACCTCCTGCAATATGCATTAATTGAAAACCACTAATATGATTCAGGACCATTAGCGGAAAGACTTTTCCAGAATGGATAAAATAATTGCAACCAAAGATTAATAGTAATACATATTAATATTAAGATCTTCCAATTTCATTTTTCAACAGATAAATTTATCATCTTTGGAAATCACTGAAAACTAAACAAACATGAAAAATCTTCTTCTATGTCTTGCAGGAATAATAGCATTAAGTTCCTGCACCGGTGGTTCAGTTAAGGAAGCCGGAAACAGTTGCTGCAACTGCAAAAAGGATTCGATGATAGTCGTAATGCGTTTTGAACGTAAGGTAAAACCAGAATTTGTTTCATTCTTCAAGCAATCGTTCGATGCCTGCAAAGCCGAAGTGTTGTCAAAAGAACCGGGATGCCTCGATTATTCACTGTTCCAGTCATACAGCGACAGTACACTTTTCTGCCTTACTGAAGCCTGGAGGACAAAAGGTGACCATAATGCCCATATGCAGCTTGAGCATACAAAAAAACATATAGCTGAAATAAAGGGGATTAACGACACAACCTTCAGGTCCAAGACCAATTATACATACTGGGTCTGCCCGGGGGCAAACGTAAAGAAATAACTCTTAGTGCATAAAATATTTGAACGGGGACTCTCCTTCTGAAAAGAACCTGAAGGAAAGTGCCCCTTTTCTATTCCTGAATTATCCTGATCTCAGAAGTCATCTCCATCGCCTTTCTGTAAACAGCGCTTACACCGCAATACTTCTCTGATGAAAGATCAATTGCTTTCTGCAGCTTGTCGACAGGAAGATCTTTACCCTTAAATTCATAAACGATATGCATTTTATCAAAGTGCTTTGGGTATTCTTCAGTAAGATCTCCTTCAACAATTACATTAAGTCCTTCAATATCAACGCGCATTTTTTTAAGGATGGCGACAATATCCATGGCAGTGCAGCCGCCAAGGGCTGAAAGCATTAGCAGCTTCGGCCTCGGACCGCGGTTTTCGCCTCCAACTGCAGGATCGGCATCAATAATCAGTTTATGACCATTTATTTCGGATTCGAAGGCCATATTGCCGAGCCATTGCGTAGAGACCGTTTCTCTTTTTGCCATATTTTAACCTGTGATGTTATATTTTTTCCCAAAAAACTGACCTTTAGTAAGGGTCCGGGGTATTTTCTGATAAAGATTCGCTCCGTTAAAGGTTACTTTGTGTCAGGTCTTTGTAATAATTGCTGTCGTGGCAACCCTTTATGATATTCGCAAGTTTTCCCTCATCAAACACAAGTAGTGAAGGAACACTTTCGACTCCATACAATCCATGGATGTCTTTTACAATATTTACATCGGCCGAGAAAAATCTTGCCCTGTCTGTTTCAACAGCTGCCTTTTCTACATTTTTGAACGCACATGTACTCTGTTCGCTCCCTTTCTGATAAAGCAGGAGAAAAGACTTTTGCGCATCCGAAACTTTAGACACAAATTCCAGATATGATAATACACTTTCCATTTATGCTACTTTTTGAATTTGACTCTTTAAATAATCCTTTGTTTTTACCCCGACGAAGCGGTTGACTTCTTTTCCGTTCTTAAAGAGAACCATTGTAGGAATATTCCTGATATTATGCTTTTGTGCAAGTTCTCTGTTTTGTTCCACATCGACCTTGCCGACATAGGCATTCCCGTTCAGATCGCCCGCCAGGTCATTAAGAACAGGCGCCATCATCCTGCAGGGCATACACCATTCTGCCCAGAAATCAACCAGGACGACCTTATTTTTTGTCTGATGATCAAAATTCTTATCAGTAAGCTTAATTATGTCATCATTGTCCTCAACGACGGGAGTATTTTTGATTTTTGATCTTGCAACAAGATACAACACTGCCAATGCAAGGATCAAAGTACCTGTGATAATCAAAACTGTATTCATATTATATTTCTGCTGGTTGTTTTTGTTTTACTTTTAAATCGTTTATATATGCTGATGCAGCAAGAGCTGCAATGGTTCCATCTCCCACTGCTGTTGTAACCTGCCTGTATCTCTTTGCCGTGCTGTCACCGGCGGCATAAACTCCTTCAATATTTGTTAACATATTGCCATCAACAATTATTTCACCCCGTTGGTTCAAACTTACCAATCCTTTCAGGAATTCTGTATTTGGAACGTAGCCAATGAATATAAAGGCTCCGTCAGTCTTGAAATTTTGCACCTTCCCGGTCTTAAGATCCTTTATGTCAACACTTTCAATTTTATCATTCCCGTTAAATGCCGTCACGGCAGATTCCATCAGAAAACTGATTTTCGGATTTTTGCGGGCTTCCTCAACAGCATGCTCAAAAGCCTGGAAATGGTCAAACTGATGTACCAGAGTCACCCTGCTTGCATATTTTGTAAGAGAAACAGCTTCTTCAAGTGCGGAATTTCCTCCTCCCACGACTATTATCTCCCTGTCTGTGAAGAAGTCGCCGTCACATGTGGCACAATAGGAAATTCCCCTGCCTTTGAATTCGTCCTCTCCCTTTACTCCGAGCGTTCTCGATCTTCCCCCCGGAGTAAGGATTATTGCATCAGCTGTATAAACAGTTCCGTCAGCAAGGATGACCTGTTTCAAAGGATCATTAAGATCAAGACTCTTTATCGATATGTTTGACCTGATATCGCAGCCAAAGTTCTTTGCCTGTTTCTTCATTATGTTTGAAAGCTGGTATCCGCTTATGCTTTCCACACCGGGATAATTGGCAATTGCATGGGTAAGAACCATCTGCCCGCCCACTGTGCCTTCACTTAAGATCAATGTCCTTACCCTTGCCCTGGAAAGATAAATGCCTGCTGTCAGACCGGCAGGCCCCGCTCCAATTACTAAAGCATCATAATGATTAACAGCATTCATAATAATTATGCATTTACAGTTGTTGAAAACTCCTTATCGAGAATTGCTGTGACCTGCTCCCTTGTCTGGATGCTTGATGTGGCTTTTACAACTTTGCCGTCTTTATAATAAATAGTGAAAGGAATTCCCATGAATCCGCGAACTTCAGGAAGAGACCTGATAATATGAGCTTCCGGATTATCAAACTCCATATCATAGAACTTCACGTGTTTGTATTCATCTTCAAGTTCTTCTGCAATTCCGTAAACAGGGATACACATCGGGCCCATGCGGCCGCAGATCACCATTACATTTTCATTTTCACTGATAGCCTTCTTAAGGTCGGCTGCTGATTCGAGATGTTTTAGATTTGTGTATAACATGACTTTATAGTTTATAATTTCTGGCGCAAAATTAACCCCTCTCAATAGACTGGTAAAGAAAATGACAGCCGCGGAAAACAATCCTCCGGTTGAAACAGATCAACTTTTTTATTGATTTAGATTAATTTTGCACTATTCTCACTTTATTCTTCATATTTTTCGGGTATGAAAACAATTTTTGAGAATGACAGGGACTTTATTTGTGACATCCAGGCTCCCTGTTTCAGGGATCTTACGCCGGAGGAGACAGAATTCATAAGGGCTGGCAAAACCCAGGTGCTTTTCAGGAAAGGTGATAACCTGACCAAGCAGGGGGCATTTACTTCATATTTGTTGTTTCTTGTTAATGGTCTGGCAAAGCAATATCTTGAAGGTGACAGCACAAAGACATTTAACCTCCGGATCATAATGCCCGGCGAATTCCTTGGATTGTCGGCAGTGTTCTATGAAAACCTGTTTGGTTATTCTTCCGTTGCACTTACCGACTGCCAGGCATATCTTATCGAGAAGGAAACAATTGCAAAGGTCATAAAACAGAACGGACAGTTTGGCTTCAGCCTTATCAAAAGATATTGTGAACAAAATAACAACCTCCTTACAATTGTCCGCAACCTCAACTATAAACAGATGAACGGCCGGCTGGCCGATGCGTTGTTATATATCGATTCCCTTAAAGCCGGTACTCCCGAAATATTCCAGCTTCTTTCGAGGAAGGATCTGGCTGATTTTTGCGGTATTTCTACTGAAAGCACAGTGAAACTCCTGAAAACTTTTGAGAAGGACAGACTTATTGAACTTCATGAAAAGGATATCATTCTAAAAAATCGTGATTCCCTATCAGAGATCAGCAGACTGGGATGACAATTAAAACTCTGTTGTAACCAAGCTGAAATGACAGATAATGAGCTGATAAAACTTATACTACAGGGTGACAGGAATAAATTTGCTATAATCGTCGAAAAATACAAGCAGCTGGTATTCCGCACATGTATGGGTTTCGTACATGATAAGGATGACGCAGATGATCTGACACAGGAAGTTTTTATCCAGGCCTACCAGTCATTGTCAAAGTTTAAAAAGGAATCGGCATTTTCAACCTGGTTGTACAGGATTGCAGTAAATGCCTCATTGAATAAAATCAGGAAAGAATCGGGGAGATCATTTTTACAAAGGATCGAATCAATGTTCAGCGGGGAGATCAAAAATGATCCCCCTTTTTCTTCTTCCGACCTGGACAATCCTGAAAACATTTTTATCAGGCAGGAACATTCCCAATGGATTCAAAAAGCTCTTGACAGTCTGCCCGAAAACCAGCGTACTGCAATTATCCTGAGCAAATATGACGATCTTCCCCAGAAAGAGATTGCGGAAATAATGGATATCAACGAAGGCGCCGTGGAAGCGCTTTTGCAGCGTGCAAAAAAGAACCTTCGTGAAAAATTATCAGGAGACGGACAGAGAAAATCAAAAAAACAGCGTAGGAAAAATTAAAGTTTTGTTTCTAACCATAAAAATCAATTAAAAATGAATTGTCAGTTATGTCAGAAAAATCTGGATGCGTATCAGGAAGGCAGGCTGCCTTCCGATACGATGACTCAGGTTGAATCACATCTCGAAACATGTGACTCATGCAAAAGGATCTACAACATTCAGTTGCTTGCAAACAGGGTAATGAATTCCGAAAAAGAAACAGTAGTAAATCCCTTTCTTGCGACAAGGGTAATGGCGGGAATTGAAACACTCGAAAACGCAGGTTACGAAAAAGAATCCTTTAATGTCAGAATACTGCGGCCGGCACTTATCACGATATCGCTTGCTGCAGCAGTTTTTTTCGGGATAGTGCTTGGTAATCTTTCACGTCCGGCCGGGAATTTAAACCAGATTCCCGTTGAGCTTGCCCTGATTAATGACGCTTCCCTTGAATCAGTTAATATACTTTTAAATGAATAGGAGGCAGCCAATGAAACCTGAAAGCAAAAATCAACTGATGATCTGGGCAATAGTTGTTCTTGTCATATTGAATCTTACAACTATAGTCACGGTTTTTTATTACCGTAACATAAACAACAGAAAGGCCACAGTCAAGGAAGAAAGCACTGTTCAATCAGAAAATGCTTCAATGCGGTTCAGCGGACGCTGGTTTCGCGACCAGCTTAACCTGAGCAATGAACAAATGGACAGATTCAGAACCTTCAATCCCATCTTCAGACAACAGGTAAGAGATATCAATATTGAACTGAATAATCTCAGAGGGAAGATGCTTGATGAAATGTCGGCCGGGGATCATGACACAGCTAAATTGAATTCACTGGCAGATTCGATAGGCTATCTGCATGCTGATCTCAAAGTACTGACATACAAATACTATCTTGATTTTAAAGAAATATGCAATAAGGAACAAAAAGAAAAACTCGACAGCTTATTCGGGGAAATGTTTGCCGCTGATGGTCAGACCGGGAAATACGGACAAAGAGGTCCAAACGGAAGGGGTCGCGGCAGACGATTTATGAATTAGTCATTTTTTAACATTTAAATTTTTATGGTGATGAAAACAAAACTTTTTTTTACAGGATTGGCCATCATGGCTTTTGCAACAATGGTTTCAGCTCAGAACAACAGTGCTGCTAAGGATCAGAAAACTGTAACACAGTCAGCACAAGGAAATTACATTGATGAAGACAAAAACGGTGTCTGCGATTTTTATGAGGCAAATGCCCGTCAAAACGGAAATGGACGCAGAATGGGAAATGCCCGTGCTGACAATTGCCCAGGTGTAATGGCTGCCGGACACGGAAGGGGAAACAGGATGGCCCAGGGACGCGGAATGGGTCCTGGTAAGGGAAGAGGCGCTGCTCCCGGCGGAGTAAATTTCATCGACGAAAATAAAAACGGGATCTGCGATTTAAGGGAAACTCCTGCTGAAAAATAACAACCAAAAAGTAAAGAGATATGAAAACTTTTAGATATATAATTATGGGCAGCTTTGCTGCAAGCCTGTTAATTGGATCAGGTTCCTGCACAAAAGATTCCGGAAATCCTTCGGAGAACGGGTACAATAGCCTGCTTGACGTTTCAGCAGACGGGACAACCTTTTTAGCTGAAAAAGGGTTAAGTACCTTATTATCGGAGAATCTAACCTTCTCTGATGATGAACTTGAAATTCTGCTTCATATGAAGGAGGAAGAAAAACTTGCCGGAGATGTCTATAGCTCACTTTATGAAAAATGGGGCACGAATATTTTCTCAAATATTTCAAATGCTGAAATTAATCATATGAATGCAGTGATATACCTCCTTCAGGATTATGGAAATGAGTATACTGAAGTTAAAGATAAGGGAGTATTCGCAAGTCCTGATTTCCAGGAATTATTTGATCAGCTTGTTGCCAAAGGATCAGAATCAGTTGAGGCAGCACTGCAAACAGGAGCCCTGATTGAGGAAATGGATATAAAAGATCTGGATGATCATCTGGAGGTTGTAAAAAATGAAAATATAATACTGGTATTTGAAAACCTTCAGAAGGGATCAAGGAACCACCTGCGCGCATTCAGTAGCCAACTGGAGAATATTGGAATAACTTATACTCCTGTATATATCAGTCAGGAAGAATATGACCAGATTGTCAGCACACCTATGGAAACTGGTTCAGGGTCCTGCATAAACAATCAGAATAAAAAAGGAAAACAGTACAGGGGCGGAAGATAACGAACCCACGAGCAATAAAGAAAAATGCCCCGTCTGTAAAAGTACGGGGTATTTTTTTGGATGCTTTAAGTCAAACATATGTTAATAGATTTCCAAAAAGGGAAACAAGCTGACCTACAAATCAACTTAATTTTTTGAATCTTCATAAAACCTTCATTTTGACCATCATATTTTTGTCAGACAATCTACTAATTCACTTAAAACGATAAAAGATGAAAAGGATAATGTTAATGGCTGCAGCCGCACTTTTAATAAGTGCACGTATTTCTGCGCAGAATGCAGTTCAGATCCAGACCCAGACGGAGGCTGAGAAACAGAACAGGTCGGCTGCCACGATCCAGACCCAGAACCAATATCAGAATTATGGTCAGATGACCAGCGAGCAGAAACAGCTCAGAAATGAAGAAAGGAAGGCTCTCAAAAAACAGCAGAAGGAGCTTAAAAAACAACAGAAGCAACTGAGGAAGCATGAAGCATCAATGAACCTGGAACAGCGTAGGGATCAGACCCGTGCAACTACCGGCAACAGGGGTGC
>Ga0116171_10005406_pt1 | contig 11229 bp, 7 predicted proteins | sample AD_JPNHW2_MetaG_FD_89798 | JGI IMG/M metagenome (GOLD analysis project Ga0116171, IMG submission 89798) | Active sludge microbial communities of municipal wastewater-treating anaerobic digesters from Japan - AD_JPNHW2_MetaG | ecosystem: Engineered > Bioreactor > Anaerobic > Digestate | place...
CCTCGGAATCAGAAGTCAGGTACCTTTCCGGAATTTTCACCATCAGCGTCCTCGAAAGAATGGTCGGCAATATCTGACCGGGATCTTCCGAAACCAGAATGAACAGCGTTTTGTCGGGAGGCTCCTCCATGATTTTTAAAATCTTCGGAGCTGCAGTATAAAAGATCTTCTCGGCCATGAAGATGATCATGACTTTATATTCCGACTCATAACTCTTATATCCTAAAGTTGTTATGATCTCGTTACAATCCTCCGCATTGATGATCCCCTGCTTGTTCTCAATGCCAATGGCCTCATACCAGCCGGTCAGATCAACCCTGAAATGATGCGACAACAGGAATTCACGCCACTCAGACAAAAAGTATTTGCTTCTTGGCTTGGAAGGAACTTTTTTGGTAGTGGATACAGGAAAAATAAAATGCAGGTCGGGATGGATAAGCTTTTGATATTTGACACACGAGGGACAAGTACCGCAGGAATCATCTGATTGGTTACGGTTTACGCAGTTGATAAATTGAGCATAGGCGATGGCCAGAGCCAGTTTGTCATTTCCTGCCGGCCCGCAAAAAAGCTGTGCATGGCTCACCCGCTGATCACGGACGGTCCGGATCAGCCGTTGTTTGATCCTTTCATTCCCTTTTATTTCTGAAAAAAGCATGGATACTCAGGTTCAGTGGCGCTCCGTTATAATGGCAGCTACCGGCTGTCGCGCAAAGTTAGCGGTTTTTTCGATTCAGGATGTCGGATTCCCAGATCTCAGGATTTCTCCTCATATGCCAACGAATCCGGGTCAGATCATTTTCATCCCCGATAAGCTGAAGGGTAATTCCGGGACCCCAGTGAAAATCGAGCCCGTACAAATCGGTCCACCGCTTGACATTTCTTTTGAACCTTTTCAGGACCGGGCCGGAACTGCATTTTATCCGGTGGTTGCATGTCATCTGATCGAGGAAACTGCAAGAGGTCTGTGAAACGGCAGAATAACGGAACTTCTGACAGTGAAATGGGATTAACAACAACAGATGAACATGATTGGGCATGATCATCCACTCATCAATGCAGATCCCGGCGTCAGATGCCGGATCGGATCTATGGGTCAGGGCAAACTGGATGATCTGTCCGACAAGGGATAAAGTCATGTTCTGAAGGCAAATTGTGCCAAAACATTCCTTCCCGTTCGGGGCCCGCAGGGTGACATGCCCGAAGACCAGGCAGCGATCCTGACTTCCGGAGGAAAAATTCCCCATTGATTCCGCTGTTTGAAGCCGGCACATTACCAGAAAATTTCAGGTACCCTCAGATCTGACCGCATCGCAAGTGACCGGTTGGGTTCCGGAACCAAAGCAATGGAACGCACCGGATACTTCAGAACAATTTTCTTTAATCCCTTGAATGATATCCTTGAATCGATCTCCACGACTTTGAATTTTATAAGCGCAGCCATAGTTTCCAGATTTTCAGATCATGAATATTCAGATAGGTATGAAAAGTCACTTTAACGAGATCCGGACACCGGGCGATTTTATAGTGTCATGGAAATCAGCAATCGAAAGTAAAATCGTAAATCGTAAATCATGCTCAATCGTAAATAGAAAGGTTTTTCTCCTGAAATACAGACTTGACCGGACTCTCAGTATTTAATGATTTTAATGGTCTCGGTCGATTTTTCCGAAATGACCTTCAAGAGGTACAATCCGGGTGTCAGGCCTGTCAGATCATATTCATGGCTGACCGCTTCCGTCAGATCAGCCTTCAGACAACCGGAGCCATCCAGCCTGCGAATCTCCGAAAGGATTCTGCCTTCGGGCCGTTTGCCGGTGATCTCCAGGGTGAAACCCGACCCGGTGGGATTGGGATAGACTTTGAAATTTCCGTTCCGCGTTGTTTGTTCCTGCTCCGGGTTAACCGAGGACATCAATGCGGGTTGTTGCGCTCCGCACAGGATCATAGCCGGGATGATGTCGCCATGCAGGTATCCGCCCGTTTCCACCCTTGTTCCCGGCCGGTAAAGAATGGTCCTTCCGGTAAGCATCGTAACCTGCCCTCCGTTCTGAACGATCAGGGGATTCTGGTCTCCGGCTACGGTTATCCATTGTGAAGCCCGGTAAATGGAATCAATCCCGGCTCCGATCACCCCCGAGATATTTAACGACATCGGAATGGCACAGTTTACCATCATGACCACCTCATTTGAAATGGCGGGGTTTCCGGCAACACAGGGCTCATCAGAGAAAAGGGTACAGGTGATTACATCGTTGTTGACGGGTACATAGGCAAAGACCGGTTGATTGATCCCGGCATTGACGCCGTTTACCTTCCACTGAAAAACAGGAGATGATCCTCCATGCTCCGGGATCGCGGTAAAAATGACCTGGGTTCCCGAGAGTACCGGGTTGACTGATGCCGCGATCGACACACTTACGGTGGCTGCAGGGCTGACCTGGAGGGTTATCTGGTTTGAAGTTGAGGGATTTCCGCTGGTACACGGCAGACCGGATGTCAGGATGCAGGAAACCAAATCATTATCAGAGGGGAAGTAGCTGAAATCCGGATTGTTGCTGCCCGATGGGACACCATTCACCAACCATTGGAATGCAGGCTGTGATCCACCGTTACTGGCTGTTGCATGGAACACGGCTTCAGATCCCGGACACAAGTTCGTTTGTAATGCCGAAATCGAAACATTTACCGGTACCGGTTGCTGGACGGCCATTGCAAGGGCATTGGATTGGGCCGGGTTGCTCGACGGACAAACTGCATCCGGGATCATATCGCAGGTGATAACCTCCCCGTTTGAAGGAACGTAGATAAACACCGCGTTGTTACTGCCTGAATTAATCCCATTGACTTTCCATTGATACACCGGTACATTCCCCCCGTTCAGAGGTTCTGCTGTAAAGGTCACCTGACTACCCTGGCAGATGCTGTTGGCAGACCCGGAAATGGAAACCCCGACCGGAATGAAAGGATTTACGGTCAACACGACTGCATTGGAAGTTGCCGGGCTGCCCGTCGTACAAGCCAGGTTCGAGGTGAGGTTGCATGAAACTACATCGCCATTGGCCGGCAGGCAGCTAAACACCGGGGCATTGGTTCCCGCATTTAAACCATTGACCTGCCATTGATAGATCGGCTGTGTTCCGCCGTTTGTTGGTATCGCTGTAAATTCCACATAGGAGCCTTCACATACCGCAGTGGCTGACGACTGGATTGTAATCCCGGCTTGCAAAACCGGATTCACTGCCATTGTGATGGTATTTGAAAGGGCAGGATTGCCGGAGACACAATTAAGGTTGGAAGTCAGTTCGCAGGTGATCTGATCGCCATTTAACGGGATATAGGTAAACTGCGGGTCATTCGGTCCGACAGTCATTCCGTTCACACGCCATTGATACTGTGGCTGCGATCCTCCGTTGGTCGGCGTTGCTGTGAAAGTAACAGGAGTACCCGCACAGACACCGGTTTCGGAAGCAGTTATGACAGTGTTCACCGGAATGAGCGGGTTGACATGGAGCAGAACCGGGTTTGATTGGGCCGGATTGCAGGTAACACAAGCCAGCGATGAAGTCATAACACAATAAACCAGGTCGTGGTCACCCGGGTAATAGGTATAAGCCGATCCTCCGGTTCCTGTGTTCAGGTTGTTGACCACCCATTGAAAGGCCGGGTCGGGTCCTCCGTTTACAGGAGTGGCTGTTAACGTCACGGGATTGCCGGCACAGACCATGGTGTCGGAAGCAGTAATGGAAACGGCGGCCGACAAGAGTGAATCGACGGTAATGGTAAGGGTATCCGAATAAGCAGGGTTTTCACTGACGCATCCCGCATTCGAAGTCATGGTACACGAAATATGATCGTTATCGCCGGGAAGGTAAGTATAACCGGGACTGTTTTGACCAGTCGGACTGTTATTCAGGAACCATTGATACACGGGATTTATTCCGCCGTTGGTCGGGAGGGCGGTGAACGTCACCGGCATGCCGGCACAAACCTGGCTGGCCGATGATTCGATAACCACCATGGGAGTCACAGCGACGCTCAAATCAATGATTGCCGACCCATTCATTTGTACCGATCCCGAGGAATTAGTGGCCGTCACAGTATAGATCCCCGTTGTCTGGTCAGGCCAGGTCAGCGCGGACCCTGTGCCCTCAACGGGAAGCCCTGAATCCATACCGTTTTTCTTTAACCGGTAAGTGATAAAAAGCTGTGATCCGGATAAAGTCACAGGCAGCCCGCTTCCACCTTCACAATAGATACCCGATCCACCGACCTGAAAAACGGAAGGGGAGACCATGGTTCCGGTAAAAATTCCGGCAGAAGTTACACCGGCAGCGTTAAGCTGGTGTTGCAGCGTGTCGGCCGGGGCATACAAGGAATAAGGAGTGGGGGCGACCCTGACGCACGATAGTTGCGATTCGATGCCCGTTACATCTGCCGGGAGGTACTGGAACTGCGCCGAAATGAGAATGGGAGTGATACCTGAAGCAGTGAGGTCCCAGTACCTGTTCAGGAAGTTCGCTGTATTCGGATCTTCCGGATATTTAGCGTTCACTACGCCGATCCCGATCCAGGATTCCGGTCCGAAAGCGCTTTCGCCAAGCGTGATCGTAGCCGGCGAATATTCAGGAGTTCCAGTCATATCTCCTACCGGAAACAGAAAGGCAGATGCCACCGAAAACCGCTTTTTGAACCGCCCAGTCCCGGAAAAAGCGACCATCGATGCTGCAGAAGGATTACCCGATACCTGTGAAAGAACGCCAAGGATCAAATCCCCGGATCCCAGAACCATCGTGCCCTGGGTAAGCTTCAAGCCTCCATCCAGCGTGAGCGAAGTACTCAGGGTGATGCCGTTGCCGTTTGCGATTTCCAGTATGGAATGGGTTCCAGAAGTGATGGTACCTGATCCCGAAATTACCTGATTTACAGTGCCCGAAAGCCTGACTGTTCCTGATGAAGCCGGATTGAAAACCAACGAGGTTCCGGGGGCCGCATGGATATTCCCCTTAATGGAGTGCCCCGGGTTCCCGGTAACATTAAAATTCAGCGTTCCGTTCGTAAGGGTTAAATGGTCTAATGACACCGCACCCGATCCGGTGGCAGTAAGGGTTACACCGGGAACATCAAGCTCGAAATTTGCATAGGTCCTTCCCGAAAAAGAGAGTGCGACGTTTCCGGTTACTTTGTACAGACTTCCTGCCTGAAACTGGATGGCGCTTCCGGGTTGCGACGCCCCAAATGGATTGCTTCCAGATTGATGGAGAAAAGTCGAACCACTTTCAAAAATGACGGTGGTTGTCGCAGAAGTTCCGAAAGGACTACCCGATTGATTCGGACCGGAATTAAATACACTGCCATTATGAAACAGGATTGATCCCGGATCATTGGCGGTAAAACGGTTCGCCGCCGTAATGCCGCTCGCAAATGTGATGGTCCCATGAACCGATGCGGTGGTTCCGGTACCCAGGGTCAAATGGATGCTGTTGACGCCGCCCAGGCTGAGCGTTGAACCTGAACCAACTTCCAGATCCGTTCCGGCGCTGCCTGCTACCGTCAGTACAATTGCTCCTTCGCTTTGCAAGACAATGGAGGTATTTCCGGTTATCTTCAAACTCCCGACCGACTGTGCCGGGACTCCGGTAATGGTGCAGGAACCACCGTTGTCAAAGATAAGGTTGTCCGTGCTCATTGGATTAATTCGTTGAGGTGTCCAGTTTGACGGTTCATTCCAGTTACCCGTTCCGGTTTGATTCCAGGTAAAAATCCCTGTTGAGGCGAGGGAATTGACGGATCCACCGATGGCAAGTCCGTAATTGCCGGCGGCTGATGAATAAAAACCCCATCCCCCGGTGGTTGTCTGCCCGCTCGCGTAATACCGGATCGAAACGACAGTGCCCGATGCGACATTCTGTAATGCAGCGATCGCGGTAAGGTCTGTTTGTGCCGGCGTCAGTGAGGTTGTCGTTACCGGCGACCCGATCAGGGTGAAATTGATTCCGTCGAGGCTGTAGGCATATTGGGAAGTAACACCCGGCGATGCATAGAATGAACCGGTTCCCCCGAACCGTGCATCAAGAGTCGACAGGGATAACGTATATCCGGGAGAAGCGCCCAGGGTGACCTCATAATAATCGGTGTTGGTGGTTGCAATACCGTTGTTCTGAAATCCCGTGGTCCGGAACGAATTGGCTGCCCCCGATGCAGGAGCGCCTGCTCCCCGTGTGATCAGGTTCGAAGTGTTAAGATTTGCCGCGAAGATGGTCGCAGTGCAGGTCGCGGGGGGAGAAGCTGAAGGAATACCATAAAAATCCCAGGCCGCAATCGGGTTGGTTAAGGGTTGATCGGGAGAACCAACCCGCTGTTCCCATACAGGAACAGGTGATCCTTCCGTTACTGTGTTTTGGCTGAAAGCCGGTGAACCTCCCGCGAAGGTGAGGAACAACAATGAACAAATCCTTTTCATATTCCGGTGTTTTAAATGTAGCAATCGATGGGGGCCTGACGGGAAATGTAATCCCATCCGGTTGATGCTTAATTCACCGGAACGGAAAAGGTAATGGGTTTGTTAATAACTTTTTTTTCGGAGGGTATCAGACCGCTTTGGCACAGTAAAATTCCCGGTTCATCCGGGCAATGTTGGAACGGGAGATCAGTTTGGGACATTCCGCCTCACAGGCGTAGGTGTTGGTACAGTTGCCGAAGCCCAGTTCATCCATTTTCTTCACCATTCGTGTTACACGTTCCTTAGCTTCGATCCTGCCCTGGGGAAGGAGGGCGAACTGCGAAACCTTGGCCGAAACGAACAACATGGCCGAGGCATTCTTGCATGCGGCCACACAGGCGCCGCAACCGATACAGGCTGCCGCATCCATCGACAGGTCTGCATTTTTCTTGCTGACCAGGATGTTGTTGGCTTCGGCTGCTCCGCCGGTATTGACCGAAATATAACCGCCCTCCTGGATGATCTTGTCAAAAGCCGACCGGTCAACCATCAAATCTTTGATCACCGGGAAGGGCTTTGCACGCCAGGGTTCAATTACGATGGTATCGCCGTCTTTGAACTTCCGCATATGAAGCTGACAGGCCGTAACCGCATCATCCGGCCCATGAGGCCTGCCATTGATATACAGGCTGCACATACCGCAAATTCCCTCCCGGCAATCATGGTCGAATACCACCGGTTCTTCATTCTTCTGAATCAACTGTTCATTCAAAATATCTAACATTTCAAGAAAAGAACAGTTCGGGGAAATGTCACGCAACGAATAAGTCACAAATTTTCCCGAGGATTTTGCGTCCTTCTGACGCCAGATTTTGAGGGTTAGGTTCATGGAGTTAAGTGATTAGCGATTAGGGAATAGCCATTAGTGATCAACTATTCAATAACCTTATTGTTAATTCTTTTAATCAGGCTGTTTAACATTTTTCCAATCTCGTCAATTTCGCTGTGGAGATTATTACTCTTCTCAGATTCAATATATTTCATATCATCCGAAATCAATATCAAAGTTTCAAGTTCAAACAGGGATCCCCTTGAGTTCCGTAGAAACTGCAAATAATTCTTTGGTGATTCGCGCCCCCAGCCCTCTGCAATGTTAACCGGAATCGAAATAGCAGACCTTCGGATTTGACTGGTAAGCGAATAGAGTTCATATGAAGGAAAACCTGAAGTTATCCGATAAAGATCTTTCACAAGGATCATACTCCTTTTCCAGACCACCAGATCTTTGTATGACTTTACCGAATCACTCATCTAAATTCCCTAATCGCTAATCCCTAATCGCTAATCCCTATTTATAGACCCTCTGCTTCACTTCGATCTCCTCATAAACAAGCGGCTCCTTGTGAAGCTCAAAATCGCCTTCACCCTTATATTCCCAAGCTGCGACATATTTGTACGCTTCATCGTTGCGCAGGCACTCCCCTTCATCGGTCTGGTACTCTTCCCTGAAATGTCCTCCGCAGCTTTCTTTACGGTGAATGGCATCCAGGGCTATGAGCTCGCCCAGCTCCAGAAAATCGGCAACCCGGTTGGCCTTTTCAAGCTCGACATTCAACGCGTCCATTTTTCCGGGAATCTTGACATCTTTCCAGAATTCAGCCCTCAGCTTTCGGATCAGCTCAATAGCCTTGTTCAACCTGGCTTCGGTGCGTCCCATTCCCACATTTTCCCACATGATCTTGCCAAGCTCTTTGTGAAAATGGTCTACCGATTTGGATCCTTTGACCGACATCAGTCTTTCAAGCCTTTCTTTGACCTTCTTTTCAGCCTCGATAAATTCAGCCTGATCGGTCGACATCCTGGGGACCTTGATTTCACCCGAAAGATAATTTTGCAACGTGTATGGGAGCACGAAATAGCCATCGGCCAGACCCTGCATCAACGCTGAGGCGCCCAGTCGGTTTGCCCCATGATCTGAGAAATTGGCTTCGCCGGCAGCAAATAAACCGGTTACGGTCGTCATCAGCTCATAATCCACCCAGGTGCCGCCCATGGTGTAGTGTACTGCCGGATAGATCATCATCGGATTTTTATACGGGTTCTCATCCACGATTTTTTCGTACATCTGGAAGAGATTTCCGTAGCGTTCCTCGATGACATGCCTGCCCAACCGCCCGATAGATTCTTTAAAATCGAGAAATACCGCGAGTCCGGTCGGCCCCACCCCGAATCCGGCATCGCAGCGCTCCTTGGCTGCACGTGAAGCCACATCCCGGGGTACCAGGTTCCCGAATGCCGGATAACGGCGTTCAAGGAAATAGTCGCGACGGTCTTCCGCAATATCGTTCGCTTTAAGTTTGCCCTGTCGCTGTGCCTCGGCATCTTCTTTGAATTTCGGCACCCAGATGCGGCCGTCGTTCCGCAGACTTTCGCTCATCAGGGTCAGTTTCGACTGATAATCTCCGTGGACCGGAATGCAGGTAGGATGAATCTGGGTGAAACAGGGGTTTGCAAAATAGGCTCCCTTCTTGAAGATCTGCCAGATAGCGCTCGCATTCGATCCCATGGCGTTGGTCGAAAGATAGAAAACATTTCCATATCCGCCGGTAGCAACAACCACAGCATGACCAAAATGACGTTCGAGGGCTCCGGTGATCAGATCACGGGCGATGATCCCCCGTGCTTTCCCATCGACGATCACCACATCCATCATCTCATGACGGTTGTAAAGTTTTACAGTCCCCAGTTTGATCTGACGGCTTAAGGCGCCGTAAGCGCCGAGAAGAAGTTGCTGTCCCGTTTGTCCGCGGGCATAGAAGGTACGCGAAACCTGGGCGCCCCCGAAGGACCGGTTCTCAAGCGAGCCGCCGTACTCCCTGGCAAAAGGCACACCCTGGGCCACGCACTGATCGATGATGTTGTTGCTCACTTCAGCCAAACGGTAAACATTGGCCTCCCGGGCCCTGTAATCGCCTCCCTTGATGGTATCGTAAAATAACCGGTAAATGCTGTCGCCGTCGTTGGGATAGTTCTTGGCGGCATTGATCCCGCCCTGGGCAGCAATGCTGTGGGCACGACGCGGACTGTCCTGATAACAGAAAATCTTGACATTGAAACCCATCTCTCCCAACGATGCCGCTGCCGCGGATCCTGCCAGCCCGGTTCCCACCACGATGATGTCGAGTTTGCGCTTGTTGTTCGGATTAACCAGGTTCTGATGCGCCTTGTAGTTAGTCCATTTCGACGACAACGGACCTTTTGGCGTTTTGGAATTTAATTCAGCCATGAGATTATCGGATAAATAAAAAGTAAACGGGAATGATTATAAAACCGATCGGAATCAGAATTGCATAAATGGTCCCAAACCAGGATATGAAATTGTTGTAACGGGGATGATTGACGCCGAGCGTTTGCCAGGCAGCCTGAAACGCGTGATTCAGGTGAAACCCGAGAATCACGATCAGGACGATGTAAAGGAACGAATACAAAGGCTGCAGAAACAGGTCACGGGCTATAAGGTAAAAATCGGGTTCCCCTTCGACCGTGACATGCGGATTGCTGACCCATCCCAGTTTGATGAAATAAAAATTCATGAAATGGAGGATCAGAAAAATCAACACAATCGCCCCGGTGTAAATCATATACTTAGAAAGAAAAGGGGTGTAGGACCGGTTGCTCACTTTATAGCGGACAGGCCGCGAAAGCCAGTTCTGGATCTGAAGGAGGATACCGATCAGGATGTGAAGGATAAATCCTCCGAATAAGACCACCTCAAATACCTTTACGATATAATTCGTTCCCATGAAATGGGCGGCGGCATTGAACCATTCGCCCCCGTCGCTTCGCAGGAGACACAGGTTTATACCCAGGTGTATCACCAGAAAGATCATCAGAAAAATTCCCAGAAGGGCCATCCAGATTTTTTTTGTGATCGAAGAAAAGCGTAAAAAAGATGTATTCATAACAAGCTTTTAATAAATTTGTTCGCTGTTTCAAAAATAGAAGGAAAAGTTCGGAGAAAAAATAAATCTACCAAAAATATTCACAATTCTAATCCAGTCTAAATTATGTTTTCTTCAACCGTTTACCAGAACCGCCGTAAAAACCTGCGGGCTGAATTGACCCGGGGATTGGTGCTCTTTTTAGGCAATCAGGAAGTTCCGTTCAACTATCCTGCCAACACCTATTCCTTTCGTCAGGACAGTAATTTTTCTTATTTCTTCGGATTGGATCATCCTGCGCTTGCCGGAATCATTGATCTGGATGAAGGACGCGACTACCTTTTCGGCAATGATGTGGATATTGACGATATTATCTGGATGGGAAAGCAACCTACCATGAAGGAACAGGCCGCCTGCGTCGGGATTGAACACACCGCACCACTTAAAAACCTGAATGAGATGATCGACCGTGCTCTAAAGTCCGGCCGTGAGATCCATTTTGCGCCTGCCTACCGCGGCGAAACCATCCTCTGGCTGAGCGACCTGTTAAAAATCCCCCACCTCGACCTGCCCAAACATACCTCCGAATCCCTGATCAAAGCCATCGTCAAATTACGGATGAAAAAAGAACAGGGTGAGATTGAAGAAATTGAAAAAGCGATCGAAACTGCCTGGCTGATGCATACAACCGCTATGAAAATGGCTCACCCGGGCAGGGTCGAGAGCGAAATAGCCGGAGTTATTGAGGGGATTGCCCTCACCCACTGCGGACCGGTCTCCTTCCCGGTGATCCTCTCCATCAACGGACAGATACTTCATAACCACCTTCATGGCAATGTCCTTACC
>Ga0116171_10005408_pt1 | contig 11224 bp, 11 predicted proteins | sample AD_JPNHW2_MetaG_FD_89798 | JGI IMG/M metagenome (GOLD analysis project Ga0116171, IMG submission 89798) | Active sludge microbial communities of municipal wastewater-treating anaerobic digesters from Japan - AD_JPNHW2_MetaG | ecosystem: Engineered > Bioreactor > Anaerobic > Digestate | place...
ACTGCTATTTACAGCGCCGAGAAGACGCTAAAGGACCACCGCGATAAGCTCTCGCCTGACGATGCCAAGGCCGTTGAAACGGCAGTTGAAGAAGCGCGGAAGGCGATGGGCGAGGGCAACGTTGACCGCATGAAGTCGGCTCAGGAGCAGCTCATGCAGGCCTCGCACAAACTCGCCGAGGCGATGTACAAATCGGCCTCGGCCCAGCAGGCCCCGTCTCAGGATGGTTCGGGCCAGCAGGCCGACGGCGGCGCGCAGGAGCCGAAGAAGGACGACGTGGTGGACGCCGAGTTCGTCGACGTCGACGAGAACAAGAAGAAGTAGTACAGATCATTCATCGGGTGAGCCATGGCCTCGGCGAAGGACTATTACAAAACGCTTGGAGTCAAACGGGACGCCTCTTCGGACGATATCCGGAAAGCGTACCGCCGGCTCGCCCGGAAATTTCACCCCGACCTGAATCCCGGCGACAAGGCCGCCGAGGAGCGCTTCAAAGAGATCCAGGAAGCCAACGACATCCTGTGTGACGCCAAGAAGCGCAAGATGTACGACCAGTTCGGTTTTTACAGCGAACAGGGCTACCCTGGGGCCGGCACGGCGGGTCCTCAAGGCGGCTTCGACTTCGGCGGCTTCGACTTCTCCGATGCGTCTCCCGGAGCGGGCGGGGCGCATGGCGGTTTCAGCGGCGCGGGCGGAGGCCCCGGCTCGTTCAGCGATCTGTTTAGTCAGTTCTTTGGCCGTTCCGGCACGCAGAGCGAAGCTCCAGCCGCCGCGGAAAAAGGCGGCGACCTCGAATACGCTCTGACAATCGATTTCTGGCAATCGATTCAAGGCGCTCAGGTGCGCATCCGGATCCACCGGTTGGACGCCTGCGGCCGTTGCCGGGGAACGGGTTCGTCCGGAGGCGGATCGCAGGTGTGCCCGGCTTGCAAGGGCACGGGCAACGTTAACCAAATGGCCGGAGCGATGCGTTTCTCGCTGACGTGCCAGAAATGTGGAGGGACGGGGAGGTTGCGCAATGCCTGCCCGGAATGCCGCGGCGAGGGGCGTCTGGCGAGCGAGGAAAACGTCGAGGTTCGCATCCCGCCGGGCGCCAGCGACGGTTCGCGGTTGCGCGTGGCAGGGAAAGGCAACTCGGGCACCATGGGTGCGCCAGCAGGGGACCTTTTCATCACCGTCCATGTCCAGCCGCATCCGCTATTCCGCCGCGAGGCCGACGACATTCATATCTCCATTCCAGTTTCGGTCTCCGAGGCCGGGTTGGGTGCGCGCATTGAAGTGCCGACGGTGGATGGCAAGGCGTTGCTGAAGATCCCGCCGGGCACACAGAACGGCCAGAAGTTCCGTTTGCGCGAGAAGGGCGTGCACAATTCCCGGAAGGGCGCACGAGGCGACCAGATTGTCGAGATCGGCATCCAGTCGCCGGATGTGCGCGACGACCGTACGCGCGATCTGCTTCGCCAGTTGGCGCAGGTGGATTCGAAGGATCCGCGCGCTGAACTGTGGGAACGGGTTCAGGGGAGAGGATAGAGCGACGTGGCAAGGGCAAAGGCCAAGGCCGGATACATGATCTCGGCGGTCGCCGAGAAGTATGAAATCCATCCGCAGACGCTGCGGATGTATGAACGTGAGGGCCTGCTGCTGCCATCGCGCAGCGAAGGCAATACGCGCCTGTACACGGACGACGACTTACAGCGGCTGGAAGTCATCCTCGAGTTGACGCGCGAACTTGGAGTGAACCTGGCGGGAGTCGAGATCATCCTCAACATGCGGGAGAAGATGGCCGCCATGCAGGTTCAGATCGAGCAGTTCGTCCAACAACTCAACGTCGAACTGCGCCGTAATCTGGCACACGCCGCGCCCGAACCCAGTTGCGCGCTGATGCGGGTGGCACGGACTGAACAACCGGCCGAGCCGCCAAAACGCAAACGAAGCTGACTGAGAAAGGCTTGACCACTAGGAGGGAGTGCAGGCTCAGTCAGGCTGCTCGGGTTGCGGCACGGCCAGCGGAGTGACTTCGGGCCTGACCAAAGGCGGTGTGACCACTCTCGCGCCCTGAATGGTGAACTCGACCGTACGCACCTGGCCAATCGGCCCGGCTGGCGGGACAGCCGCGCCATTGAATTCCATTGAAAGGCCGCCGGCGTTGCCAGTCCGCAGGCGCATGAAAGCCGAGCCGCGGAAGGCGCGCGCCTGACCGGCCTTGAGCACGTCCATGAACAGGGTCTTGCCATCCGCGGTGACGTGAACCCAACTGTCGGCGGTGGCCACCAGCGTGAGATTGAGGGCGGCTTGACTCTGGCCGGAGGCGCTGGACGATGGAGTTCCTTCGGCCGCGGGAGTACTGGCGGGGAGGCTCTGCTGGGGGGCGGCGGTCTCCGCCGCCGGCGCTGGGCTGATAGCGGGTGGCGTTTGGGCGCCGGACTGGATTGGGGCGGGCGGCTTCTGTTGCGTCGGAGCTGGTTCACTCTTTACGGACACGAGCGGGTATTCACCGGCAGTCGACTTCCACCGCTCGTAGAGATAGTAAATCCCTGACGCGCAGGCGCAGACCACTCCCAACACGGCCAGACGGGCGAGCCAGCGTTTGACCTCCTCGCCGACGTTGAACCGGCCTGTTGGCATGGGCGGGACATCGATGTTGCGCTGCGGAAGCGCGGTCCCGCGGGCGTCCATTTGCTCGGCTTCGGAATCAAGCGAACGCTGGATCGCCGGCATGTACTCGGATTCAGCCAGGCCCAGAATCCGCGCGTATTGGCGCAGAAAACTACGATAGAAGAATCCGCTGGGCAGATCCGCCGTCCGGTCCTCCTCGATTGCGGCGAAGTAACGGGCGTGGATCCGCGTCTCGGCGGCCAGCTTCTCGACAGTCAGGCCAAGCCTCTCACGTTGGGCCTTCAGTTTTTGGCCGAGAGTCACCATTTTTGCTGTGGCATCCTCGAATTGGTATCATACAACACTTGATTCAAAAGGACTTGCCGCCGCCCTCGATCACCGTTGTGGTAGTCAACCTCAACCGGCGGGCGCTGCTCGAAGCTTGCCTGCGTTCGCTGGAATCGCAGACCAGCGCCGGCTTTGAAACAATCGTCGTCGACAACGCCAGCACTGACGGCTCCGCAGAGTGGGTTCAGAGTTACGCGTCATCGGCCCCGTACCAAATTCAGCTGATCAGAAACGAAGAGAATAGAGGCTTCTGCGGCGCCAACAATCAGGGCTTCGCCGCCGCACGGGGCCAATTCATCGCCCTGCTGAATAACGATGCAGAGGCCGGGCCAGGCTGGCTCGAACAACTGGTTGCCGCCTTCACCCGGTCGCCCGACGTCGGCATGGCCGCGTCCAAGATCCTGGTCTGGGAGGACCCGCAACAGATCGACAAGGCCGGCCACCTCATCTGGCTGGATGGCCAGAACCGCGGGCGGGGCTCGGGCGAGATCGACAAAGGCCAGTATGACGCCGAGGAGGAGGTCCTCTGGCCAGACGGTGCGGCCTGCATGTACCGCAAGGCGATGTTGGACGAGATCGGCGGTTTCGACGAGGATCTGTTCGCTTATGGTGACGACGCCGAACTTGGGTTACGCGCGCGGATCGCCGGCTGGACCTGCATTTATATGCCGCGGGCCGTTGTTCGTCATCACCGCGGGACGACACTCGGGCTGCTCTCGTTCAGACGCCTGCGGCTGATTGAGCGCAACCGTGTGCTTCTAGCGGCTAAACTATTTCCTGGAAGTCTTTTGTGGCTAAACGGTCTTCACTACCTGGCAAGGCTGGTCTCGGGCGCAAGGGCCGCCGCGCGCGGCAAGGGGGAAATCAGCCGCTTCCCGGGCTGGAGTTCGAAGATCAAGGCGTTGCTGGCGTTGATCGTGGGCGACTTGGAGGCGTTAACGATGCTGCCCCGGACCCTGATGAAAAGGAGGGCGCTCAGCGGCCTGAGGAAGTTGTCGCCCGGCCAAGTGAAACAACTCCTGATGCGACACCGGATCAGCCTGGCCGAGTTGAGCGAGAGCGCAGTGACGCCGCCCGGCCGCCGGTCCTGAGGGAGACCTCGTCGGTTGCCAGCGACGACGCCTGTCCGGCCTGCGGCTGCTCGAAGGTGAAAACGCTGTGCCACGGGACGGACAAGCTGTATGCCACCACCTCCGAGTCGTTCCTGGTGGTGGAGTGCGCCGAATGCACATTGATCCGGCTCTATCCGAGACCGACGCCCGAACAACTCCGCAGCTACTACCCCGAGGATTACTGGTTCAACGGCGGTACGGATACCGCCGACCGCTTGGCCGACGCGTGGCGCCGTCTCGTCCTGCGGGATCACGTCCAGTTTGTGGAGTCAGCCATTGAGGCGGCCGGGGGGCAGGGCCGGATTCTCGATGTCGGGTGCGGCGGCGGGTTGCTGTTGCGCGAGCTTGGACTTCCGGAAGACCGGCTGGCCGGGCTGGACTACTCGGTCGACGCCGCCGCAGTGGCGTGGGGCGCCAACGGTGTTCCGGCAGTTTGCGGCGTGCTGACGCGCGCGCCATTCGCTCAGGGCTCGTTCTCGGTGGTCACGATGTTCCACGTACTTGAACACCTATACGATCCGGTGGCCTACATCGAGGCGGCCCGGGATCTGTTGGCTCCTGGTGGACGGCTGGTGATTCAGACGCCCAATGCCGGCTGCTGGCAGTTTCTACTTTTCGGCGAGAACTGGAATGGGCTGGACATCCCGCGACATCTGATCGACTTCAAAGAGTCGGATTTGCGCAATCTGCTCGACTACTGCGGCCTCGAGGTCGAGCGGGTGAAGCACTTCTCGTTGCGCGACAACCCGGCCGGCATGGCCACATCAATGGCCACATCGCTCGATCCGATGTCGCGCCGGGTCCGCGGGGTGAAGGAAACACCGAGCAGGAAGATGTTCAAGGACTTGCTCTACTTACTACTGGTCCTGATTTCGATCCCATTCTCCCTGTTTGAAGCCCTCGCCCATGCCGGTTCAACGGTCATGATCCAGGCTCGCGTCAAGGACGCCCCGGAATCGTGACCTACCAGCGCGCCCGACAAGTGCTGCCCCGCTGGCTCCTGCGGCATATCTATCATTTCGAATCGGTGATTGCCGATGAGGTCCAGCGGTTCTCCGCAGGACTCCCGGATGGGGCGAGGGTGCTGGACGCCGGCGCCGGCGAGTCCCGCCACGCGGCGGTCTTCCCCCGGCAGCGCTACACCGGCATCGACCTTGCTGTCGGCGACCCAAGTTGGAACTACCGCCGGCTGGACGCACTTGCTGACTTGGAGAGACTTCCCTTCTCATCCCATTGCTTCGACGCCGCGCTGATGATTGTTACCATCGAACACCTCAAACGGCCCGGCGCGGCGCTGGCTGAAATTGCCCGTGTCCTCAGACAAGGCGCCCGGTTGCTGGTCGTCGCCCCGCACCAATGGGAAGTCCATCAGGCGCCGCACGACTACTTCCGCTACACCCGTTATGGCCTCGAGTTCCTGCTGAGCGAGGCAGGCTTTGAAGTCACGGCTCTGGAACCGGCGGGTGGCCTATTCCGTCTCTTATCCAGGCGCCTGCTGGCCGGCGTCACATTGATGCCCATCTGGCTCAAACCCGCCGCCCTGCTCGCATTCCTTCCCATGGCGGTGATTTTGCCTTTGTTCGACAGATTCGACGCCCGCCGGGACTACACTTTGGGTTACTCATGCATGGCAACAAAACGCTAGTCCTCGCCATGTTGTTCGCCGCCGCCGCCAATGCGGGTCAGGTTTCCGGGGCATCGGCGCTTGAATTCACCCGCCAGGTGGTTGCGCACGGCCCGCGCACGCCGGGTTCGCAGGCCAGCAGGAAACTCCAGGGCTTCATTTCAGGGAAATTGCGCGAATACGGCTGGCAGGTGATCGAAGATCCCTTCAGCGCCCAGACCCCTGCCGGCCGTGTCGCCATGAAGAACATCATCGGCTTTAAGAAAGGGAGCGGCTCATCGGCGCTGGCAGTCTCGGGGCACTATGACACCAAACGGTTTTCGTTCCGTTTCGTTGGCGCCAACGATGCCGGGTCCTCCACTGGCTTGCTGCTCGAATTGGCCCGCGCCATGAAGGACGAGACCTTCAGCCACGATCTCTTTCTGATCTTCTTCGACGGCGAGGAGGCCTTCGGCGACTGGTCCGAGACGGATTCGCTTTACGGCAGCCGCCACCTGGCGTCCAAGTGGCGCGCCGATGGAACGTTGGCCCGTCTGAAGGCGTTGATCAACATCGACATGATTGGCGATCGTGACCTCAAGATCGTCAAGGAGATGTACTCTTCAGAGCCGCTTCAGCGAGTTGTGTGGCAGGTAGCCAGGGACCTGGGCTATGCATCCCACTTCGATATCCAGCCCTATGCGATCGAAGATGACCATGTGCCATTCCTGCGAAACGGAGTGAGGGCGCTGAACCTGATCGATTTCGAATACGGCCCAAGCCACTCCTGGTGGCATACGCAAGAGGACACGATGGACAAGCTCTCTCCAGCAAGCCTGGAGGCGGCCGGGCGAGTGGTGCACGAAGCCCTGCGCAGGCTCGGCAGGTGAGTAGCGCCTCGAAGTGATGTAACCAGACCCGCTTATCCTCAGTCTATCTGGATGATGTTAGAATGATGCGTGTCTGGCCCAGAGGGCGGACACTTTGGAGGTCTGATGAAGTTCTTGCGCTTGCTTTTGCCCGCGGCCGCGTTGATCGGCCTGCTCTTCGCCACGGGTTCAGCTTTGTTCGCCAACAAGGATATGGCGAAGAAGGAGAAGAAACCTTGCACCACCTGCCACGTCAAGGGTGACATGAAGAAGCTCAACGACGTTGGCAAGTTCTACAAGGAAAAGAAGACCCTCGACGGCGCCCCCGAAGCCAAGTAGTCTAGTGTTTTGGATCCGGAAACCGGCTTTTCCTTGTGGAGGGCCGGTTTTTCCGTGCTCGAATCTCTGCTATGCTCTTTCGCAGCCGCATCCTGCGGCAATCCTGGGAGTGATCGAAGTATGAAGAAAGTGTTTCGTTTGGTCTTTCCGGCTGCGGCTTTCGCGGCTGTTTTGATGATGGCTGGCGGCGCGGCCTACGCCACCAAAGAGATTCAGAAGAAGGAAAAGAAGCCTTGCACCGCGTGCCACGTCAAGACTGGTGCGAAGGATTTGAATGAGGTCGGTAAGTACTACAAAGAAAAGAAGACTCTCGAAGGCGCCCCCAAGAAGTAGCCGCCAGCCCAGCCTCTTTTCCAGGCCCGCCGCTTCGCCGTGGCGGGCCGTTTGCGTTTGAGCGTATTTCCCCTGCGAGTTTTGGGCTACTCCTCCCACTAACTAGGAGTGATGGCACGACTCGCATTCCTGCTCGACCGAACTGACGCCGCCCTCGCAGTCGCGGCCGGCGCGATCCTGCTCCCGCTGGCATTCTATATTCTTCTGTCCGGCCTGGACGACCTCCTGCTTGATCTGTTCTGGGTTCGCCGCCTTTTCCACGGGGCTTGGAAGCCGGCCTTTGAAACACCTGCCAACGACGATGAGAAGCGTCTGGCCGTCTGGCTGCCCCTGTGGCAGGAGGCGGAGGTGATCGGTCAGATGCTTGAGCACAATATCTCGGCCGTCGCGTACTCGAACTGGGAGATCTTCATCGGCTGCTATCCGAACGACGATGCGACGATGTCGGCTGCACGGTTGCTAGAGGCCCGGTTTCCGCAGGTTCACATTGTCATGGTGCCCAACCCGGGCCCGACGTCGAAAGCCGATAATCTCAACTCAATTCGGGCTGGCATGGCGGACTGGGAGTTTGAGCACGGCGTCGAGTTCGACGGCATCGTGATTCACGACGCCGAGGATCTGATCCACCCGTTTTCGTTGAGCGCCATCAGTTCCATGCTGCCCGGCTGCGACATGATTCAAGTCCCAGTGTTGCCGTTGAAGACCCCCTGGCGGGAGTTGACCCACGGAGTTTATTGCGACGACTTCGCCGAGAGCCAGGGCAAGGACCTGGAAACCAGGGTGGCAATGGGCGGCTTCCTGCCCGGCTGCGGCGTCGGCACGGTCTTGAGCAAGGCCGCCTTACGAAAGCTCGGCGAGACAGGCGACGTCTTCCGCCAGGGCAGCCTCACCGAAGATTACGACACGGGTCTGCGGCTGCACCGGCTTGGGTGCAGACAGGCATTCATTCCGCTGTCGTTTGAGTGGGGCGCGCCCATGGCCACGCGCGAGTACTTCCCGCGTCGCCTGCGCCAGGCGATCCGGCAGCGCTCGCGCTGGGTAACGGGCAACTCGCTTCAAGCCTGGGAACGCTACGGCTGGGGCTCGAACACCCGCAACTGGTGGTTTCTGTGGCGGGACCGCAAGGGTCTCTGGGGCAATCCGATCAGCCTGCTGTGCAATCTCGTGCTGATCTATGGCATGACGTCCTGGGCGGCCAGCGTGGCCACCGGCTCCGTTTGGCGGCTGGCCGAACTGGTGCGCTCCAGCACCCTATTTGAATGGTTGCTGATTGTGAATACCGCGCTGCTACTCTCGCGTCTGGTCTTTCGCGCCGCGGCCTCGGCGCGCGTCTACGGCTGGCCGTTCGCACTCCTATCGCCGGTCCGGATGCTCTGGGGCAACTGGATCAACTTTGAGGCCACTCTGCGCGCACTGGCAGCCTGGCTGCGCAGCCGCATCCTGAACCAGCCGTTGGCCTGGGTGAAGACCGCCCACGTCTACCCGCACCGGTCGAGCCTCGCAGGACACAAGCGGCGAATTGGCGAGATCCTGGCTTCGAACAACTATTGCACGCGCGAAGAAGTGGAACTGGCTGCAACGACGAAACCACCGGGGCAGCGCCTGGGTGAGCGCCTGATCGAGATGGGTGTGATCGACGAAGCGCTGCTCTATGAAGCGTTGAGTCTTCAGCAGGACCTGCCATGCGTCCGGATCGAACCGGACTCTGTCCCGCCCCGCGTCGCCCGGGCCTTGCCGGGAGACGTCATCGAACGATGCGGCGTGATTCCGTTCCGTATCCGGGATGGCGGCCTCGATGTTGCTGGTCCCTGGCTGGTGGATGCCGAGAAACAACGGATGCTGCAGAACTACACCCGGCTGGAACTGCGATTCCATCTGACACCGCCCAGCGACTACGATCGCTTGCGGCGCAAGGTCATGGACTGACGCGAACGCTCAGCAGCACTTGGCCCGCTGGTACTTCTCCCGCAGCCGGCACTCGGCGAACCGCCGGTATTCCTCGCCGGAATGCTTCAAGCCGTGCGAGGCGAGATGGCGGCGATAGGCGTTTTCGTCGCCGAGTTCCCGGAGGATCCCCATGACGATAGAACAGAAGCCCCGGATCTTCGACATGCTAGAATTCCTCCGCCCGGAGTGCCGAAGCCACGAAGGGAGTCTGGGTCGACTCCCGGCTGCGCGTGCCCCTGAGGACCCCCGCCCAGACGATGACCGAATCGACCAGAATCATGGTCACCAGGACGAGAAAGATTGCGCAGACGGCTGCGTCGAGCTGGTTATTGAAGATCAATTGATTCGTCGCGGCGGTTTGAGGCCCGGTCTTCAATTCCGCGGCCTGGGCCAGGAACCCGATGCGCGGAGCCGAGGAGAAGATCTTCTGCCAGGCGGCTGTATAGGTAACCACAAGCAGCCACGCCAGAGGCACCAGCGTGATCAAGGCGTACTTCAAGCGGAACGCCTTGAGGATGATGGTCGTCGCAAGGCAGAGCGCCACCGCAGCGAGCAGTTGGTTGGCAATGCCGAACAGCGGCCAGAGCGAATTGATGCCACCCAAAGGATCAAGTACGCCCTGAATCAGGAAATAGCCCCAGGCGGAGACGATCAGCGCGGAAGTGGTGATGACCGACGGCATCCAGGAGATTCGCCCCATCGGCTTCCAGAAGTGGCCAAGGAAGTCCTGCAACATGAACCGGCCAACACGCGTCCCGGCGTCGATGATGGTCAGAATGAACAGCGCCTCGAACATGATGGCGAAGTGATACCAGAAGCGAAGTACGGCTTCGTTGCCAGAGATCCTGGAGAAGATGTGCGCCATGCCCAAGGCGAGCGAGGGAGCGCCGCCCGTGCGATAGAACAATGTACTCTCGCCGACGTGGTGGGCGAGTTCAGACATCTGGGCCGGCGTCACGGGGAAGCCCCAGGACGAGATTGTCGCCGTTGCCGCCTCCGGAGTCGCGCCAACAATACCAGCCGGCGAGTTCACTGCGAAGAATACGCCCGGTTCGAGCGAGCAGGCCGCGATCATAGCCATCAAGGCGACGAAGCTTTCGAGCAACATCGATCCATATCCGACGGGCAGGATGTGGCTTTCCTTGGCGATCATCTTCGGCGTCGTGCCTGAGCTGATCAGGGCGTGGAATCCGGAAATAGCCCCGCACGCAATGGTAATGAAGCAGAACGGGAAGATCGTGCCCGCGAAGATAGGACCGGTGCCGTCGGTGAAACGGGTAAAGGCGGGCATCTGGAGTTCGGGCCGGACAAAGAGGATGCCGGTGCCCAGCATCAGCACGACGCCCAATTTGACGAAGGTCGACAGGTAATCGCGCGGCGCCAGCAGCAGCCAAACCGGCAGCGCGCTGGCGAAGAAACCATAGACAATCACGCAAATCGCCAGGGCCATGCCGCCAAGCGTGAAGAAGGGGCCCAGTACTGCATGGCCGGCCACCCACTCGCCGCCGAAGATGCTGGCGACCACAAGCCCAAATCCAATCAGCGAGACCTCCAGGACCTTGCCTGGCCGCCAGTAACGCAGGTAAAGCCCCATGAATACGGCGATCGGCATGGTGGCGGCGATCGTAAACGTCCCCCACGGACTGCCCTTGAGCGCGTTGACCACCACCAGCGAGATGACGGCCAGCAGGATAATCATGATCAGTAGGACGGTCAGCAGCGCCGTGGCTCCACCGATCTTGCCTATCTCCTCTCTCGCCATCTGCCCGAGACTCTTGCCATTGCGGCGGACCGAGGCGAAGAGAATCACGAAGTCCTGCACGGCCCCGCCCAGAACCACGCCGATGATGATCCAAAGCGTGCCGGGGAGATAACCGAACTGTGCCGCGAGAGTCGGGCCAACAAGCGGTCCGGGCCCGGCGATGGCGGCAAAATGGTGACCGAAGAGGATCCACTTATTCGTGGGCTCAAAGTCGTGGCCGTTACGAAGCCGTTCGGCTGGAGTGGCGCGGTTGTTGTCCAACGCCATCATCTTCGCGGCGATAAACGCGCCATAGAACCGGTATGCGACCAGATAT
>Ga0116171_10005409_pt1 | contig 11223 bp, 7 predicted proteins | sample AD_JPNHW2_MetaG_FD_89798 | JGI IMG/M metagenome (GOLD analysis project Ga0116171, IMG submission 89798) | Active sludge microbial communities of municipal wastewater-treating anaerobic digesters from Japan - AD_JPNHW2_MetaG | ecosystem: Engineered > Bioreactor > Anaerobic > Digestate | place...
CGGGAATTTCCAGGTCTCAATCTCGACATCGGCAAAAGATGCACTTGAATCCTCCCCAATCCTGTCGTACGATACCATCATCTCTGATTACCAGATGCCGGGTATGCATGGCATCGCCTTTTTAAAGGAAGTCCGGCACCGGTACGGGGATATCCCGTTCATCCTTTTTACCGGCCGTGGCCGCGAGGAGATCGTGATCGAGGCGATCAACAACGGTGCAGATTTCTATATTCAGAAGGGCGGGGATCCAGAGGCCCAGTTTGCCGAGCTCGCACATAAGATCCGGCAGGCTGTTGCTCGAAAGAGGGCGGAACTCTCCCGCATGAAGGCCGAATTCGCCCTCCAGGGAAGTGAGGAGCGCCTGCGGCATATCATCCGGCAGGCACCCGCCGCCCTTGCCATGTTTGACCGGGAAATGCGCTATCTTGTGGCAAGCCGCCGGTGGATGGCTGATTACCATCTTGGGGATAAGGACATTCTCGGCTGTTCCCATTACGAGATCTTCCCCGAGATCACCGAAGAACTGAAGGCGGTCCACCGCAGGGGTCTCTCCGGGGAAGTCGTGTCTGCCGATGAGGAAAAATTCGAACGGCAGGACGGGTCCGTCCAGTGGCTTACATGGGAGGTGCGCCCCTGGTACACGACCGGCAATGTTATTGGCGGGATCATCATCTTTTCCGAAGATGTCACCGAACGTAAAAAAGCCGAAGAGGCGCTCCGGCAAAAAACCGAGGAACTGGACCAGTTCTTTACCGCGAGCCTCGACCTGTTCTGCATTGCCGGTACTGACGGGTATTTCCGGCGGCTGAACCCGGAATGGGAACGTGCACTCGGGTATACGCTCGCCGAGATGGAGGGTCACCGGTTCCTTGATTTCGTCCACCCGGACGACCAGCCCGGGACCCTTGCCGCTATCACCGATCTTGCGGGCCAGAAACAGGTCCTCAACTTTACCAACCGGTTCCGCCACAAGGATGGCACGTACCGGTGGATCGAGTGGCGTTCCTACCCGAGCGGCGACCGGATCTTTGCTGCTGCCCGGGATATCACCGAACGGAAACACGCCGAGGATGCCCTGCAGGAGAGCAGGGCGGAACTGAGCTCAATCCTCCACGGTTTGCCGGTCCTCCAGTTCGTGATCGGCCGCGACCACCGGATCCTCTCATGGAACAAGGCTCTCGAAGCGTACAGCGGCATCCGGGCCGCGGATGTAATCGGTACCGACCAGCAATGGCGTGCGTTCTACCCGCACCAGCGTCCGGTGGTTGCTGACCTCCTCCTGGATAATAACACGGACGGTCTCTCCACATGGTACGCGGGAAAACTCCGGCAGTCCCGGTATGTCGAGGGTGCGTATGAGGCGACCGACTTTTTCCCGGCAATGGGTGCATCCGGTACCTGGCTCTCGTTCACGGCGGCACCGATCCGGAATGCGGAGGGAGCGATTATCGGTGCCGTTGAGACGCTTGAGGATGTCACAGAACGCGTCAACGCGACAGAGGCGCTGAAAGCAAGCGAGGAGAAGTACCGGCAGTTGTATCACAGCATCATGGATGCTATTGCCTGCATGGAGATGGATGGCAGGATCACGTTTTTTAATGAGACCTTTGCAAAGATGGTCGGGTACCACCCTGAAGAGATCTCTGCCCTCACCTATCGTGACCTGACCCCGGAAAAATGGATTGCACCAGAAAACGAGATTATTGAAAAACAGGTGCTCAAAAGGGGCTATTCTGATATCTATGAAAAAGAGTACCGGAGAAAGGATGGCAGGATCTTTCCTGTGGAACTCCGGACCTTTCTTATCCGGGATACATCCGGCAACCCGAAGAGTATATGGGCTATTATCCGGGATATCACCGAACGCAGGCAGGCAGAAGCGGCACGCCATGAGAGTGAGATTCGCCTGCGCCGGTTCTATGAATCCGGATTATTCGGTGTAATATTCTGGAACATTGACGGGACGATCACCGATGCCAATGATAAATTCCTCTCAATTCTCGGTTACACCCGCGAAGACCTCAAAGCCGGTCTCATCAACGGGTTTCGCATAACTCCTCCCGAATTTGCACCTGTCGATGAACAATCCATTGCCGAACTCAGGGCTACCGGGGTCAACAGGGTGCCGCTTGAGAAGGAATACCTCCGGAAGGACGGTACACGTGTCCCGGTTATTCTGGCAGGGGCAATGCTCGATGAACAGCGATCCGAAGGTGTGGGGTTTGTTTTAGATATCACCGACCGTAAAATGGCAGAAGAGACGCTTCGCCAGGCAAACCGTAAGCTGAACCTTCTCTCCGGTATCACGCGGCATGATATCAAAAACCAGCTCATGGCGCTATCAGGGTTCCTTGAAATCTCCAGAAACTCCCTTGAGGACCCGGTCAGGACTGCGGCATTCATCGAGAAGGAGATGAAGATCGCAGAAATAATCTCCAACCAGATCAGTTTTACCAGGGATTACGAGAATCTCGGTGTGAAGTCTCCAGTCTGGCAGAATGTTTCAGTGCTGGTCAGGAAGATAATCACGGGGCTTTCCCTGGGGGATGTCCGGGTTGATGTGGTGGATCCATCCCTGGAAATTTTCGTCGATCCGCTCTGTGAGAAGGTATTCTATAACCTTATCGACAATGCTCTTCGCTATGGGGGTGAGAAGATGACCGCGATCCGGATCTTCAGCCAGAAGACCGGCGAGGACCTGGTTATTGTTGTCGAGGACAATGGCGCAGGAATAGCGGCAGATGACAAGGAGCGCCTGTTTGAGAGGGGATTTGGGAAGAACACCGGTCTGGGTCTCTTCCTGTCCCGGGAAATTCTTTCCATCACGGGCATAACCATTACGGAAACCGGTGAGCCGGGCAAAGGGGCTCGATTCGAGATGACGGTACCAAAAGGGGAGTGGCGGGATTGATACCGGGTGATTTTCTGCGTCTGCAACGTGAACAACGACTTTTCCATTGACCGGTTCCTCGGTAGCGGGCACGATGACACAACGGTAGTCATGATAATCTCCCGGTCCCGCTGCCCTGGCGGACGCTACCGGCTGCACGAAACAATATTTCTTATCTCTGACAATATCTTCAACAACCGGGTCGTGGTGGAAAGAACCCCGCCCTCACCCTGCCCGACACACCGGAACACCGGTTCGTCGGATTCTCGATATAACCTACCTCGCGGAGATGCAGGGCAGCGTTGTCAGCATACCCGTGACCCGGATGGGAGAGGACAATGCGGGTAAGATCCGGGCAGGAAAGGGAGGAAATATACCTGATACATCCGATAAATGCGTATTATATTTCAATATCGTGTAACCACCGGTAATTGGAGGAATTGCAGCCGGGGATACCCACGCAGGCCCGGAAGAGCACTATTTCCCTGCCCTATGAAACCGGAACAACGGAAGAAAAAACCGAAATTCTCCCTTACCCGCAACAACGAGTCACTGGGAGAACTTGTGAAGGAAACGGACCCTGCCATACTCGCAGTCTGGGCGGCTGACTGTGCAGAACGGGTCCTGCCCTATTTTGAGAAGAGATATCCCGATGACCCCCGCCCCCGGGACGCAATCACTGCATGCCGGGCATGGATAACAACCGGGGTATGCAGGATGGCGGACATACGCAGGGCTTCGCTAGCGTCCCACGCCGCGGCCCGTGAGGCTGGTGAAGATAATCCGGCCCGCTCTGCTGCCCGTGCCGCAGGCCAGGCCGTGGCAACGGCACATGTTAAGACGCATTCCATGGGTGCTGCAATATATGCGCAGCAGGCAGTCTGGCTATCGGCAGATCCCGGTGAGGCGGATGCAGCCGCAGCACAGGAACGGGACTGGCAATACCGGTACCTGCTTGCGTTGAAAGAAAAATCATCATCAAAGGAATAATGGTCCCGCACGCTGGTTTTTTCTGATACATAATTACTCCTGGATATCCGTCCTGATAAGAACACCCGTTCACTCATTTTCTCCCCGCACCCCCACTTCCTTATATCCCTTCACAGGCCAAATTAGAATTCAACGCAAATGACTGACGATTATTCAGGTGCGGTGAAGGAAGCAGCAGAAAGGATCCGGGCAACGATCCCGGCAAACCTTGTAGAAAAATTTGCGAAGACGTGTACCATCAAAACGTCTGACTTTATCCCCTGCATCCCCGCCCCTTGCGGCGAGGTCTGTGCCGTGGACGGGTCCAATGTCACACTCTTAAAGTCCGGCAGCATGGCGCTCGCTGTCGTGAGAGCGGCCCAGACAACATTCATCGATATGGAACGGAGCCGGCGCTCGGTCACTCCCATGACCTTTACCCTGATCGGCCCTGAAGAAGACAATCAGGACTTTCCCGTGCTCTACGCGGACTGCTTCGGCCACCCGCCGGGGAAACCATTGCAGAATGAAGACATCTCCCGGGCTGCCGGTATCCTCCGGGACACGCTCGAGTACTGGGTAACAGAGACAATGGCAAAGGACCTCGGCACCGGCGCCCTCCTCCTGCGGGACGGACCCTTACGGGTCTCGCATGAGAGCCACAACCCGGTCCTCATCCGCACCGCCCTCATCTGCAAAGAAAAGGATATCGGCTTTGCCGGCATCTCCAAGAGGTCGGCCGCAACGTGGGGAGGCGGCCACCCGCTCCTTCCTGCGGTCTTCGGGTTTGCACAAACCCGCGCCATCAAAGCCCCGTGGTGGATCAAAATCGATCCCGCCATTCTCGACCACGTGGCCTTCCCCCAATGGCAGCACGGCGAAATGTACGTGGCCTGCCTCCACCCGCGTTCGAAAGGGCCGCTCAAGATTGAGCTCCCCATGGACACAACGAATGCAGACGGGATAATGAGCCGGCTCGCGGGCTGCTCCGCGGACGGCCGGATTCCGGGCTACCCCTACCCCCTTCTCGACGCCCACCGCACCGTTGTATTAACCGAAGAGATCGTGGAGCAGGTCAGGGGTGACCTGCTCGGCCGGCTTGCAGAGGCCGGTATTGATCGACAGACCTATGAGATCCTGTTTGGAGATTACCATGATGAATTTGCGCGATACTGAAACCACCGACGCATCGAAGTACCGGCTCATTGGCAGGAGCGTCCTTTCCTACCGGTTCATCGCCCCCCACAGCGAGACGCTCTACATCGGCGACATCAAGAAAATTGTGGACAGGACAAAAGGCGCCACCTTCTTTGCCAAGATCACCGACCTTTCGCACGATTCCAACTTTGCGGACCCCCGGTGGGACACCCGGGCCTGGGCCGAACAGTTCTATGGATTGGGGGAAGACGTTTTCATCACGGTCGATGCCGTACCGCTTGGCTTTGTTGACAGCGACGGCAGGTTTCATAAGGCCCGCACCATTCCCTCCAAATTTTCCACGGTCGGGGACCCGACTGCGGAGGATTTCCGCTTCCTCACCGGGCAGATGGGCGAGATCGAGGTCGGGCTCATGCGGAGCGGACAGGACGTTATAAAAGACGTAGCAGTAAGAATTCCCGCGAAAGTCCTCCCGCAGCACATGGGTGTCTTTGCCACCACCGGTATGGGCAAGTCCAATTTCATGAAGACCTTCTGCGCCTCGTGCATGAAGGCCCGGAAGTTCGGGCTCCTCATTGTGGACCCGCACGGCGAGTATGTCAGCGGCGGCAAGTCCTCTACGGGCGACCCGACGAAAGGCCTTGTCCACTACACGAACGGCAGGGACGGGCTTGCCATCTTCACCATCCGCGGGGAAAGAGACCGGAAAAAATATGCCATGAACCGGCTCTGGCTGGAGTACGATGACTTCAGGATCAGCGACCTCTCCATCCTCCATGACCTCTCCGCCCCGCAGTACGATATCATCGAGGCCCTTGGACGGGCAACCGGCCGGGAGATCATCGCGTTCTTCGAGAATGTGGATCCGGAGATCTTCCCGGTCAAGGACCCGCTTGCAGCAGGGATACAAGAAGGAAGCCTTGCGTGGCTGATCCGGAACTCCATGGGCGGTCCCGTGCGGGTCATCAAGCGACAGATCGAGAACCTCACCAAAGGCAATGCCGCGTTCTTCCGCCCGACGGGTTCCGCGATCCCCGAGATCATCAACAACCTGCACAACAACCGCGTTGTCCTCATCGACATCCCGGACATGGGGGAACGGAGCGAACTTTTCGTCCTCTCGGTCCTCACCCGCACGATCATGGAGAAGCACCGCAGCGAAGCCCGGGGGTTCGGCATCGACGAGAAGCAGGAAGCGGGCCACCAGGTCCTCATCACCATCGAGGAAGCCCAGCGGGTGCTCGCAAGCGGAGGGTCCTCCACCCAGGTCTTCCGCGAGTGCGCCATGGAAGGGAGAAAGTTCGGTGTCGGGCTCTGCGTCATCACCCAGCAGCCCAGGAACGTGGACGCAAAGGTGCTTGCCCAGATCAACACCTTCGTGGTCATGGGCCTCGGCGACCGGGGAGACCGCGAGATCATCATGGGCAGCGCCAAACAGGATTTATCGAAAATGGAGATCGAGATCCAGACTCTTGACCGTGGCGAGGCGATCATCTCCACCATCGGTATCCCGTTCCCGGTCAGTACAAGGATCCACCGGTACGAGGACTATATTGCCATGCTCAATGCCGAGAAGAAGAAGGATATCTGGCAGGGACTGGAGACCGGGTTCTGAGACCCGGAAATCCTTTTTAGGGACATGTTCCGGGCATTCTCCTGCCAATGGTCCAGTATCCGATTCATTAAACTCGGAGCAGGCTGAAGTAATCGTACGGGGGAGAACTTACGGGGACCGTATAGTGACAAAACTGGATGATTTCCTGGAACCGTTAAACCGGGGCATATGGGAGGTTGTTATATCGAAAGATACGGTCACGGAGCCCCTTGATACCGGGTGGCATCTATCAGCGATCAATGTCCCCACCCCGGGCACCATTGCAAGTTACCGGAAAGGCCGGTTTCATGTGCACGAGACAAAAAATGAATGGCGTGTGCACCTTGACCGGTATGATCCAAAAGCAAATCCCCTGATGCATCTCGTGGATGATGCTCCCCTTGTCCTCATGATCAGTGACACGTTCATGACACTGGTCATGGATACTAAAAGGAGAGAGATCAAAATAACTGCAGATATTCTCAAAACCCAGCAGTTCATCTGGCAGGAACAGGTTATTGTCGGGCTGGTTCTCTGTTTTGTGGGACTTTTTATTGTCAATAATCCCGTGAATTTTTTCAGGGACCTGGTTGAGCTGATCATTCCCGGCGGGATCATCTGCCTTGCAATCATCCTTCTTGTACGACCATTCCGTTCCCGGTTACCGGCGAAATACCCGGCCGCGGATATCTCCCGCGGTATCGGTATCTTCTGTGCAGGGATCTTTGCATTCATCCTGCCACTCGTCCTGTGGGTAATTTTCGTCCTCGTTATCCTTGCTCTCTGGATGATCGCAAGTGCAGGTATCCTGTTACAACGCGTAGTGAAAGGGCGTCATGCAGTTCCCGAAGGATTTTACAGCCGCACGGCGATCGGGATCATCTCCCTTGTACTGGCAATCCTGCTCGTTGTCAGTCCTGCCGGTATCCTGGTACTGCTTGTTGAAATTCTTGGTGCAATCACCCTCCTTTTGGGAATGACCTTATGCATCAACGGGTTGCGGCTGAGAACCTGGATGAAACAGGTCCCGGCCGCATAAAATCCGATAACGCAACCCGGGTCCCGTTCCCGAAGGAAGGAAGAATGATATCCGGCAGGAAAGCGGGAGCGGGTTCAGATCATCCCGCACCCGGCTCCGCCTCTGCCACTGCCGGAATCCCGGTCCGGATCATTACGCATAAAAAAGAGCCGGTTCATAGTATCATGGTTAACAAGGCTGCACGATGTTCGAAAAGGTCCTCATTCCCACCGATCTGTCAGAAACGTCAGACAAACTCGTCAAATGCACAGACAGTATTCTGCATGTAAAAGAGGTCGTCCTGCTCCATATCGTCCACGCCGGCGAAGTGTCGGTGCAGGAACGAAAAGACCTTGAGAGACAGCAGGCCCTCATCAGGAACCCGGACATAACGGTGAGATGCATCATCGAAGAAGATACCGGGGATGACATACCTGCAGCGATCCTGAAAACGGCCGAAACCGAACGACCCTCGCTCATCATCATGGGGGCACGGAAGGGGCTCCTGAGTAAAACCCTCCTCGGCCGGGGCGGCACCGAGGTCCTCATCCGGAGCAGGACCCATGTCCTCATCATGCGGTTCCCCGGGCAGAGTCTCTTTACCGGGCACCCCCACAAAACAGAAGAACCGCTCTTCTCCCGTATCCTCTTCCCGCTCGATTTCTCCCGTCCTGCAAACGAAGCGCTGGAGTCTATCGGCAGAATCGGTGGGATCTCTGAGATCATTCTTATTCATGTAATACGGAAAATCGAAGCGGAGGACCGGATGAATCTCGTTGTGCGAGAGGTGGAGAAACGCCTTTCGGACGCACGGGAAAAGATCAAAGCGGACTGCCCTGAAATCAGGGTAAGGATGATGGTCCGGTTCGGTGACCCGACCGGCCAGATTGCTGCTGTCGCTGACGAAGAAGAGGTAACGCTTGTCATGATGTCCCGGTACGGGAAGATGGACTATATCCGGAAAGTCCCGCTTGGTACTACGACATCGAAAGTTACTGCGCAGATAACAAAACCCGTGCTGGTCATGTTCACCCGTATCCATCTGGAGATCCATGCACGCGAGCTAGCCACGTCCGAGTTTTACCTGGCCGAGAAGATCTGGTTCGATTACCACCAGACAAAATCTGACCCGGAGCACGACCGGATCTTCGCTGTATTTATCGAAGATACACCGGTCAGCGTTGCCCGGTGCAAACGGCATGACGACGGGTATGAGGTGGACGGGATCTTCACGTGGGAGGAATTCCGGGGAAACGGGTACGCAAGGAAAGCCCTCAACGTCCTGATCCGGGAGTGCGGCAATACCGTCCTTACCATGTATGCAGTGATGCATCTCGTGGATTTCTATGCATCGTTCGGGTTTGTACCGGTCCTGGAAAAGGATCTGCCCCTGACGGTCAGGGAGCGATATTCATGGGCTATGGGCGACATGAAGGGTGCAGACGTCTGCCCGATGAAGCGGGTACCGGCCCGGGAGAACACTGCTGCGGATTGAACATTCATTGTTCATCCGGCAGGCGACAGGTCCGGCACGGAAGGCACGGGGCCTCCATTGCGACTCTCAATCAGGAGAAGAAGCAGGATATCCGCGAGGGGCTCGCGACCAGGGTAGTAAGGTTCGGAAAAACGTTGGTTGAAAAAGACCCTGACCGTTTTATCAATTACGATAAATTTTTTCACAGATCCCGGGAACGCCAGAACGTGAAGGATATTTTCTGGAGAGAACATTTTTACGCGATCCTTTCCTCAATGCAGGTTCCGTCCGGATCCGGCATGTGAAAAGGACCATGTCCTATCCTTACGCTTCCAGCAGCTTTGTTGCAAATGCCTGCGATGCATGCAGTAATGGCCGGTCCGCGGGCGATGCATGCCACGCGGCGCTGTACAGCAGGAGCAGGGCATTGTCTACCTGCGCATCAAACTGCCGGTCAGGATCACCGGTGGCGGGAAGAGGTTTTGCCAGCAGGGGAGCATCGTCCGGTAAAAACGTCAGGTATGTGACCGGGCGGGAAAGGTTCCTGTCGAGCAGTTCCGCATGCTGCCGGAGGATGGAAAATGCGCGGATAACCGGTTCCGGCGTTCCGTCATGGCAGACCGCAGCATGGGACACCTCTGCTGCCATGCAGTACTCCCCCTCGGCAAAACGGATAAATGCGACAGCGGCACTGTGCCCGGCAACCGGGTCGGGCACTGCGAAGATACCGCGGGTGGATTCGACATAGGTTGAAAGCGGCCCGGTTTCCAGGTCAGTTCCGGAAGACCCCTTCGGAGTGCCTGCACCAAACCGGTGAAACAGCCTGGCTGTAAGGAGTGAGAGCCCGCAGGCATAGAGCAGCTGGAGCGCGACCCCGCCGGTATAGTCGATGGGGGTGATGAGGAAGATGAACCCGTAGATCGGTGTCGAGAGCGCAACGATGTCCTTGTGCAGTCGGGTCCATGCAAGGTACGCAAGGAGACAGGAAGCAAGAAAGCCACCGAGAGCTGCGTACTGGATCTCAGACAGCGCACCGGCATTATGGAGAGCCATTCCTGCAAGGGTACTCCCGAACGCGAGCAGGGGGACGAGCGCACCGAGGTACAGGCTGCGGTTGTTGCCCGCTGGGTGGGAGGGTGGTGTATCTGGACTGGTCATAATGCTTGATCCTGTATATCAGAAACCTGTTCCTGATGATCTGCGGAGGGGGACTGGAGAGATGTATCAGTCATCTGTTGCCGGGTCTGCACGGTTCTTCCGGATCGACACGCAGTTGACGACCGGATCACCTGTGACGATATACCGGCGAATGACCTGCCCGAGCACCTCGACCACATCGTTCACTTTGATATCCTCATCCGGGCTAGTAAACATCTTGACCGATATCGCGCCGGAACGGTCGGCAATCGAATACTGGGGACGGTTCAGGAACTGGAAATGGACGCGTTCAACCACGCCGTTAATCCGCACAACCTTTCCGATCATATTCTCATTGATCAGCCTCACCCGTACGGGCTTTGCCTGGCGTTCATACTCCGGTACCAGGTCCGCGTACTGCTTCCGGCTCATATAGTTGAGCGCAACGGGAATGACGAGCAGCATGAACAGGCACGGGATCAGCCAGAAGAGGTTTGACCGTACATCAGGACTTAAGACGGCGGCAATGATAAGAAGGATGGTGAAAACCACAAACACCCCGATTGAGATGTTTGAGATCTTCACATTGATAGTTCCGATTTTCATGAAAAAAATAATAGGTGGTTAATCTACTTCAGTGCTGCGATCTCTTTCCTGAACGCAACCCAGTAGATGACACCGACGAAGAACAGGCCTCCGACGATGTTACCGAGCGTAACCGGAATAAGGTTTTGCATCCACATGCTGATCCAGTCTGTCTTGATTGCAGCACCGGTGAGGCCTGCAGTCATGATACCGGCCGGGATAAAGTACATGTTTGCAATAGAGTGTTCAAGGCCGCTGGAAACGAAGGCCATGATCGGGAACCAGATCCCGAAGAACTTACCAACCGCGTCATCTGCACAGATACCGAGCAGGATAGCAAGGTTGACAAGCCAGTTGCAGCCGATTCCCTTGAGGAATGCTGAATAGAAGCCCATTAA
>Ga0116171_10005410_pt1 | contig 11219 bp, 7 predicted proteins | sample AD_JPNHW2_MetaG_FD_89798 | JGI IMG/M metagenome (GOLD analysis project Ga0116171, IMG submission 89798) | Active sludge microbial communities of municipal wastewater-treating anaerobic digesters from Japan - AD_JPNHW2_MetaG | ecosystem: Engineered > Bioreactor > Anaerobic > Digestate | place...
GCCCGATATAAAATCACCTGTGAAAGAGATCGATATCTCACGACTGTCAATCTATGCTGGTAAAACAGGAAACACTGTAACTGCTCTGAAAGGAAGCTATAATATGGTATACTCAGGAACATGGCAGTCTGACGATAAACAGATCGGAATAGCCCTGGCCAATATAGGCGATGATCCTTACAGGGTGGATTTTACTATGAACTCTAACGATTATGAGCTTGCTGATTCGGGTGAAATAAATATTATAGATGCTGACGGCAAAAGACACATAGCTTCTTATGCTGACAGGAAAATACATGTTGACTTCCCACTTGAACCAAAAGGTTTATGCATAATAGAAGTGGTTCACGGGAACAAGCAGCAATAAAAAAATCGGATGACTTTCAGGAATCATAAATATATTATCCGCTTTTGCAATAAAATCAATTGCTTACCCCAACCCTAAAGGGAGCAATTGATTTTATTAGCACCCTTTAGGGCTGGAGGTAACGAATAAAATCGATGTATTTATATGCAGGATGACAGATAGTCATTAAATATTATTAATAATTATCTCAGGTTAGCATCAGCAAAATCAATAAACCAGTTCCAGTCTCTCAATAGCAGGTTATGGACTCCGTCTCTTATATGAAAGGCGACCTTTCCGTTTGATATCTGTTTGTTAAGCGGAGGCATAGCTTTGGGGATGTCAGAATCGGCTCCTAAAAGCTTATAAGCCTGGAGTGAATTGTAAAGTGACAGATATGAGCCGCGGGGATCTCCCCAAAGATCCTCGTCTGCACAGGCAACATAAAGTGGACGTGGTGCTATAAGGGCCAGCAGCATATGCATATCGACAGGAAGGGCGTCTTCATTCTTATTATATTTTTTATAGTTTGAACAGAACCAGTGAGGGAAATTTGTATTGATCACATCAACTGTTTCGCCATAGCGGCGCCTTGCCAGAGCTGCTCCTGTACATCCCGATTCATTTGATATCACCATGGCAAAACGCGCGTCCTCTGCTCCAGCCCATAAAGCAGTTTTCCCTCCCCGGGAATGACCAACTACAGCAACTTTGTTGCCGTCAACATCTTTATCAGTAACAAGATAATCCATACAACGGCTTGCCCCCCAAGCCCATGCAGCTATGGTTCCCCATGCATCACCGGGACGCAGATTTTTGTCGAGCATACCATGTATCCCGTTCCTGAAATTGTCGAAGTTATCAGGATCTACATCAGCGTTATAAAAAGCTGCAATACCATACCCCCTGGCAATGACCTCTTCAACAGGCCAGAATTCGCTTTTTCCCTTTCTTGAAGGATCAATATTTTCAAGTCCCCTGTTATTGATCAGAAGAAATACAGGAACCTGCTTTTTCGTACTGTTTGGAGTAAAAAGAGAAAGATGAATTACCAGAGACTTGCTTTCGGTTGAGATTGTGATATCAATCTGTTTAAGGGTTGCTGAACCACCTATTGCTTTCCTGTCAAGATTTACCACTTTGAAACTCTCCTTATAGGATGATTCAGGCACCCTGCCAAAGACATTCTCCCGGAAAAGTTCCAATATTTCGGGACGCCGTTCCGTATTCCAGAGACGGGATGTTGTAACCTTCCTTCCATCGGTCATCATCAGAAGGTCAGGCAGTTTATATGCAGGAACTTTTTCTTCATAGTAATTAATATCAGACCTCTTCTCAGTCAGAGTTTCTATTACTTCTTTTGATGCTTGCCATCCCTCATTTGTTTGTGCAGGTAAATCCGCAGAAATAAAGTTCGTTGCTATTAATGTCATAACTGACAGACAAAAATATCTTCGTAATATGTTCATTTTGATAATTTATAAATTTGTTCTGCGATAAAGGTTCAATTTTCATTATCAAAAGTAAGAATAAAATAAGACTCTTTAAATGCGGTAAACAAAGCATTTCAATGATATACTTATGCTTCAGTCTCCCTCAAAAGCTGAAGCTTACCCTTCATTCATGCCAATTACATTTTTTTAAGATAATACCTGAAACATAATTTGTTATTTTTACAGGTGAAGTTCCGGTCTAAATATAATTTATTGTATCACATTTAATAGTCGAAGATGAAAACAGACATTAAACACATATCAATAGTCTTTTTAATAAGCATTATAACAATTTCATTATCTGGAATACCGGGAACATACAGTAACTATGCCGGACCCTCTGACAGTGTGAATGATTCTTCAATATGTCTCCAGGTCAGCAACGAATTTGTACGTGTTGATTTTATAAATCCTTCCGTATTCAGAATACGGATAAACAACAAAGAAGAGTTTCCTGACGGAGGGATGGTACGTTACGGAATAGTTGATACCAGGTGCCAGCATCATAAAATCAAAAGAAACAATAAAGGAAACAATATTGAGTTTTCGACCGACAACGCAAGGATAGTATTAAATAAGAAAGACGGGAAAATACAACTATTCGGAGCTGATGGCCGTCTGCTTATTCAAAATGATCAATCGCCAAAATCATGTTCAGAACAAGGGTTTGATCTTTCTTTCGGACTTACACCTGATGAAAGGCTTTACGGACTGGGTGATGAAACCAGGGACAGGATTCAGAAAAGGGGACATAAAAACCGTATGGTCGTGATGAATGTTGAGTCGTATGTCCCTATACCATTCATAATGAGTGACCATGGCTGGGGAGTGTTCCTTAACACCACCATGTACCACAGCTTTGATGCCGGCGCCACAGTAAACGACCGGCTGTCATTTAAAGCAGAACACGGTATCATCGACTATTTCATTATTGCCGGAAATTCCATGCCCGATATACTTGATAAATACACCAACATCACCGGTAAACCAATACTCCTTCCAAAATGGGGCTATGGTCTCACATTTATTTGCGACGAACGACAGCTAAGGGCCAGGGATATGTTATATGAAGCATATGAATTCAGACGCCAGGGAATACCATGCGATGTTATTGGGTTGGAACCCGACTGGATGGAAAAGCATTATGACTTTTCATTGGATAAACAATGGAGCAAAGAGCGTTTTGATATACCTTTCTGGCTTAAAGGGAAAGATTACGGAACATTTGATGCAGCATTGAAGAACATGAACTTCAAGCTCAGCTTATGGCTTTGCTGTGATTATGACTTAAGCGAATGGGAAGAGATGCAGTTAAATAACGGGAAAGCAGGAATAAATAATACTATTGAAAGCCGGTCGCTTGAAGAAGACCTGTTCCACGATCCGCATTTTGCACCGGTATATTTTGACAAGCTTCATAAACCAGGTGTACCATGGTTCGAACACCTGAAGAAATTTGTTGACGACGGCGCCTCTGCATTTAAACTTGACGGTTCAAATCAGATAAATTTTCATCCCGATCGTAAATGGAAAAACGGAATGGAAGACTACGAGATGCACAACCTTTACCCGGTAATTTATAACAAGCAGATGAGTCTGGGATTCAGGGAGTACACCGGAAGAAGATCAATGATATATTCATCGGGAGGTTATGCAGGAATACAACGTTACTCAGCAACATGGGCCGGCGACACCGGCGGTGACAAAGGTACACTGATATCTCTTCTGAATCATGGGCTTTCAGGACATTCCAATGTCTGTACAGATATGGAGACTTCCACCAAATCAGGTATTCATTATGGATTCTTTCAGACAATATCAGAGGTATTAGGCTGGCAGATGTACGTTGAACCATGGTTCCTGGGTGAGGAAAAGGCAGCTATGTTCAAGGATTATGCCAATCTGAGATATAAGCTCATTCCTTACATCTACACCATGGCCCACATTGCATCAGAAAAAGCCATGCCTGTAATGCGGGCGATGCCGTTAATGTACCCTTCCGATCCTAAATGTGATAAGTTTGAACACCAGTACATGTTTGGCGATGCATTTCTGGTATCAGCTTTCGACTCCACCGTCTATTTACCTGAAGGAGAATGGATTGACTATTGGACAGGTAAGAAAATGAAAGGTAATCAGGAAATATCTGCTGAATATCCTGAGAACAAGGGAGGTCCTCTCTTCGTCAAAGCCGGAGCTATTATTCCAACTCAGGCTGTAAAAGGAAGTATAGGAACACAGACACCTGAAAACATAATGTGGGAGATATTTCCAAAAGGTGAATCAGCATTCACCTTAATCGAAGATGACGGAGAAAGCTATAGGTACCTGGAAGGAAAGATTGCAAAGACATTACTTGAATGCCGGGAAAGTAGTAATGACATACGTATTATAATACATCCAAGAGTAGGTTTATATGATAAGATGCCACAGAAGAGGACACACAGCATCAACATTTTTTATGAAGGTAAACTGATACCCGAAAATAAAAATATCACTTACTCTTTTGATAAAGCCACCAATATCCTTACCATTAATGATATTCCTGAAACAAATGAAGAAATCAATATCGTGTTATCAAAACAATAAAAAAATGAAAGAAACAAGTCTGCCCCAAAAAAGTGTTAACATGCATCTGTCACTTCTGTTTTTTTGTATTGGAATTCTTATCAATTCTGTTCTTTATGCCGGCGACTCTCCGTCAGCAGGAACAAATCAGATTATGAAAAAGGCCGTTCCTGTCTGGGCTCAGGGACGTGAGAGAGAGATGAATATGACACTTGGCTTCAGAGGAGTATTCAAGGCAGATAAAAATAAAAAGTATACTTTAAAAATAACAGGATCCACACTGTACAGAGTGTACCTGAACGGAGAATATCTGGGCTATGGCCCGGCACGTGCAGCTCATGGATATTTCCGTGTGGATGAGTATGATCTTGCAAAACGGGTTAAAAAAGGTGAAAATATTGTTGCTGTTGAAGTTGCAGGATACAATACCGACACCTATTATACTCTGGATCAGCCCTCCTTCCTACAGGCTGAAGTACAATCGGACGGAAAGGTTTTACTGGCTACCGGTTATGATAACAACTTCGAAATATTCCAACTGAAAGAAAGAGTGCAAAAGGTTGAAAGGTACAGCTATCAACGGGCTTTCACTGAATATTACAGATTAAACAATGGTTATGATCAATGGAAAGCATCACCGGGGGTTCATGTCGAGACTCTAAAACAAGAGAATCTGCCACCTGTAAAACTCTTACCGAGAAACCTTCTCTTACCTGAATTTGATGTTGTGAAACCAGCTTCGGTCTATGCACATGGTACTGTACAATTCATCAAACCTGAAAAATACAAAAGAGACTGGTCACTTGCCGAAATCGGAAAAAAAATTAAAGGATTTCCTGAGGCTGAGCTTGAGGTCATGCCATCGCTGACTGTTCAGGAGATAAAAAGCACCATGTCTGATACTATTGCAAAACCATTCCCTGCCAGTGTTAATATCAATATGGCAAAAGATGAATTCTATACTTTCAACTTTGGGATTAATCTCACCGGTTTTCTTGGAACAAAGGTCAGTTGCACTGAGCCATCAAAGATTCTTTATTATTTTGACGAGATAATGGTTGATGGTGATGTAAATGCAAAAAAAAGGAGCTCTTCTGTAAACAATTATGTTGTATATGAATTGAAGCCGGGCATTTACAATCTTGAATCCTTTGAAGCTTATACCTGTAAATACCTAAAGATTGTTGTAATGGAAGGAAGTTGCAAAATCACTGATGTTTATATGAGGGAATATGCATACCCGGAAACAAAAACGACCTCATTTAATTCCAGCAACGAAAAGCTGAATTCCATATTTGATGCTGCTCGGCAAACCTTCAGACAAAACGCTGTAGATATACTGACAGACTGCCCCTCCAGGGAGAGAGCCGGCTGGCTTTGCGACAGCTACTTTTCTTCTATTATGGAAAGTGATTTCACAGGCCGTATGGATGTATCGCGTAACTTCTATGAGAGCTATGCACTGCCTGAGGTCTTTCCAAACCTTCCCGAAGGAATGATTCCGATGTGTTATCCGGCTGATTACAAAGGTGGTTTTATACCTAACTGGGCTATGTGGTTTATTATTCAGATTAACGATTATGCCAAACGCGGAGGGGATCCGGTACTGGTTGCCAGCCTGAAGCCGCGGATAGAAGGCTTACTGAAATATTTTTCCGGATTTGAGAATAAAGACGGATTACTTGAAGACCTGAAAGGCTGGATATTTGTGGAATGGTCAAAAGCCAACAGTTTTGTCAACGGAGTCAATTATCCTTCAAACATGCTTTATAGTGCAGCTCTTGCCAGTGCTGCAGAATTATATAAAAATGACGGCTGGAGAAAAAAATCAGATCAGGTGCGTCAGGCAATACTGGAACAATCTTTCAACGGATCTTTCTTCGTTGACAATGCTGTAAGAAACAGTGACGGTAAACTTGAGCCGACATCAAATACAACTGAAGTATGTCAGTATTATGCATTTTTCTGTAATATAGCCACTCCTGAATCACACGCTGATCTGTGGAAAAAGTTGACAACCGAATTCGGACCGAACCGTGATGATAAAACAACTTATCCTGATGTCTTCATAGCAAATGCATTTATAGGAAATTACCTGCGCATGGATATCCTATCCAGATATAAACTTAACAACCAGTTATTAAGCGAAATACAGGATTATTTCTATAAAATGGCAGAACTGACAGGAACTCTGTGGGAAAATATGGGATGGCAGGCCAGTTGCAATCATGGTTTTGCTTCATATTTAGGACATGTTCTTTATCGCGATATCCTGGGAATATATAAGATTGACTATATCAATAAAGAAGTAATAATAAGGTTTACCAATATTGATCTGGATGAATGCAATGGTTCAATGCCTGTAAAGGATAGCTCTGTTGAGCTGAAATGGAAAAGGACCGGTAATCAGATCAGGTATTCCGTAAAGGCACCTGATGGTTATAAAGTCAGAATTGAAAATCTCAGCTCTTCAGAGTTAGTGAAATTATAAATATTGAATAAAATCAGTACTTTAATTAAATATAAACACATAATAATCAATACAAAATACACAGATATGAAACGCAGGGAAATCATCAAACAGTTATCAGCAATACCGCTGGCAGGAGGATTCATATCGATGGATCCGTTTTTAACAAGTCCTTTTCATTCAGGAGAAAGTGATCCTACGTCCTATTCAAACTCTATTACTGATGGTACTCTTGTTGCCGGACCAGATATTTACCGTAGCATAGGAGTTGAACCGGTTATCAACTGCCGCGGCACCATAACCGTTATCGGGGGATCGCTGGAATTACCTGAAGTGCGGAAGGCTATGGACTTTGCCGCACAGAATTTCGTTCAGATAGATGAACTGGCAATGGCTGTCGGACAACGTCTGGCAAAAATCACCGGAGCCGAATGGGGAATGGTGTCAGCAGGCTGTTCTGCAGGTCTCAAACATGTAACTGTTGCCTGTGTTACTGACGGAGATCCCGAGAAACTCATCCGTGTTCCCAATCTGGAAGGTTTCGAAAAAACCGAAGTCATAATACCACGATACTCACGTAACCAGTATGACCATGCAATACGTAATGTTGGTGTAAAGATCGTAATGGTCGACACTGCCGAAGAGCTACAGAATGCCATCAACCCCCGCACTGCAATGATCTATCTTCTTTCGGCAAGCCAGGATTATGAGACAGGCCCCCTGTCAATAGAAAATATTTACAAAATTGCCGGTCCCAGGAACATCCCGATACTTGTTGATGCCGCAGCTGAGATCTTCACAATACCCAATGTCCATCTGCAACGCGGAGCAACCATTGTTGCATATAGCGGTGGCAAAGCGATACGCGGACCGCAATGTGCAGGATTGTTGCTTGGACGCAAGGATATCCTCCTGGCAGCATGGCAGGCCAGCGCTCCTCACCATGGAACAGGCCGCGATAATAAACTTGGAAAAGAAGAACATATCGGTATGCTGGCAGCAATTGAAACCTGGACCAAACGTGATCATGCTGCGGAAGAAAAAATGTGGATCTCATGGCTCAATAATATTTCAAAGAGAGTCTCTGATATAAAAAGTGTAAAGACTACCATCCAGGAACCTAAAGGACTGGATAATCGCAGCGCCCTGATGTCTATAACATGGGATCCTGAACAACTGAATATAACTTCTGAAGAAGTTGCTGAAGATTTTGCAAAGAACAAACCACGGATAGCCCTTGGTTGCCGAAGCGACAAAAAAACAGGTACAACATCCCTTTCAATAAGCGCCTGGATGATGCAACCAGGTGATGATAAAATAGTTGCTGAACGTATCTATGAGATACTTACACGCAAACATCCGAAGAAATCTTCTGCCATGGAAGCACCGGCAGCCAATATTGTTGGTCACTGGGATGTCAGTGTAGGTTACTATACGGGTAAAGGCGACCATAAACTATTCATCGAAAAACAGGATGGCAACTGGATACAGGGAATGTACAAGAGCAGTTTCTCGATGCAGGAGATAGCAGGTACAATAGAGGGAAATCAGATAAAGCTCCTAAGCAATTACAATGCCCCCGGAGATTCAATACCCTTCACCTTTGCAGGAACACTTGCAGGAGAAGAAATTTCAGGAACACTGTATATGGGAGAATATCATTCGGCAAAATTTACAGCTAAACGTTCTGAATATAAGAGGAAACCCGATCAGGTCAGTGTTCCTAATTATGGCCGGAGAAACGGAAATGCATGGTAAAATAGCAAAACTGATTTGTCCTTCATAAGATTTGAAGTAAGTCCAGAGGATGGTTTAACAATTGTTTTGCACCATTTGCAATCAATTCTTCTTTGGTCCTGAATCCCCATAAGGCACCTGCCGGGTATGTTCCGGCATTTACGGAAGTTTTCATATCGGTACCGGTATCACCAATATAAACCACATCCGCCGGCTGAAGTCCAAAAGTCTCACATATCTTAAGGGCACCGGCGGGATTTGGTTTTTTATATTCTTCGTTGAGTAGTCCTGATACTACTTCAAAATTGCAGTTCGGGAGCAAGGTCTGTACTATCTTTTTTGTCAGCTCATCAGCTTTATTTGAGAATACTGCCAGTTTAATCCCGCGGGAAGCTAATTCGTCAAGCAGATCAGTTATCCCATCGTAAGGTTGTGTCTTATTGATGCAGTTTTCGCGATATCCGGAAACCATTGAATCATAACAGATATTAACAGTTTCCTCGGTTCTGGAGTCTTCAGGTAAAGTTTTATACACCAGGTTCCTTAGTCCGTTGCCGACAAAATACTTATAGGACGAAAGATCGTGAACAGGAAAATTATTACTTTTAAGTACTGCGTTCATTGAATCAGCCAAATCTTCAAGTGAATTGACCAATGTCCCGTCAAGATCAAAAATAGCTCCTTTAAACTTCATGATATTTTATTTTTATATGTCAATGATAACCATTTGAACCCGGCCAATATAGTTTTTTTTTACATAATTCCAGCCAAACTGTCTGATGATATGCCTTAACCGGGACTTTTGATTTATCTTCTGAAGGCTGAAATATATATGATCATTTATTTTCAGACAAAGAATGTTTCTTTTAAATTTGAAAAGCTTAATAAAATCAAAGAATTAAGGAATAAAAAAATTAAAAGATGAAAACCGCATTATTGAACGCAATCACAAACACGTATAAATATAGTTTTCAATCATGTGCGGTTCTCCCGCCAAAGCGGGACAGGCTATCATACCATTAAAATCAAAATTATATTATAATGAAAAGAAGAAACTTTATATCAAAGAATTTAGCAATGGGAGCCCTTATACCGGCTTCCTGTGCTTCTTTTGGTTTCGCTGATCATAAATCTGAAATACAGGAAGGTTCAGCTTTAACCGGTAGTGATGTGGTGGTAGAAAAACTTTCCGAAGGGCAACCACACAAAGGAAAAAATCTGGCAGTAATCCAGGCACATTGTGATGATATTCCGTTTTTTGCAGCAGGTACCGTGGCTAAATTAATTCATGAAGGTTATACCGGTTACCTGATCAGGACGTCAAATGACGAAGCAGCCGGAATAGGAAGCAGCACAGGCGAAAGGGTTCTGAACAATGAAATAGATAACAGTGATGTTGCCAGAGTATTAGGCCTTAAAAAGACATACGATCTTGGTTATGCCAACCACAGGATGGATGAATATAATATTCAGGAGATAAAGGGCAGGCTGATCTTTCTTTTCAGGTTACTTCAGATTGACACCCTTATCTGCTTTGACCCATGGGGGCCCTACGAAGAAAATCCTGACCACTACATAACTGCAAAAGCTGTTGAAGCTGCCCGATGGATGGCCGGGATGGGAACTGATTATCCCGAACAGCTTGAAGTATTAAAACCGCATACTGTCACCGAAATGTACTATTATGCAAGAGGCCCTCAGATAGTGAACCGGATAGTAGACATCAGCCCGTTTGTCGATAAGAAGGTTGAAAGTCTTATTGCATGTAAGACACAAGGTGCCGGAGGAAATAACGGAGCCGTTCTGAGAAAAGCACTGGCTGATAAGGGCAAAAAGATCTCTGTTCTGGGGAATGATGACAACACAGCCAACTTCAATTATGTAAAGCATTTTGTTCTTGATGTTGATTCAGAACGTCTCAGAGGAGTACCTTCCGACAAAAAATCAGGAGAGAAATATGGACTGGAATATGCAGAGCGCTACCATTATATAGGCCCGATACCTTCAAAAATTGATGAATTCATAGAAAAAAACGCAACTTCAAAATAAACCAATCATTAAATGTTCAAATCCTACTTTACCGTCACGGTATCCATACTGCTGGTGACAGCAGGTATATTATTTGACGGCTGTTCCGGTATTGACCGTAAAGCAGTCGTGTCGAGGCACAACGTGGTTACAACCTCCATGGGCGATTTTAGCCCGGCACAGGTTGGCAACGGGGAATTTGCTTTCGGTGCAGATATAACCGGGTTGCAGACATTTGTCAAATACAATACCATGTCAAACTGGGGATGGCATAGTGAACCTGTTCCGGATGGGCTAAATCCTGATGATTTTAAAGGGATAATTGTTGATACTCACGGTCGTCCGGTGCAATATAATTACCTCGCCCCCTGGAATAGTGCCAATGATCCGGATAGTGTTTTCTTCAAACAACAAAGGGCATTGTCTGAGTGGTTAGCCGCAAATCCCCACAGAATAAACCTGGGCAGGATAGGATTTGTACTGAAGAAAGCAGACGGACAGTCAGTTTCTGTTATCGATTTGAAAGAAACCAGGCAGGAAATTGATTTATGGAATGGAATCATCACCAGCAGTTTTA